>Ga0187886_1001084_pt1 | contig 26712 bp, 23 predicted proteins | sample June2016WEW_20_1_FD_133001 | JGI IMG/M metagenome (GOLD analysis project Ga0187886, IMG submission 133001) | Peatland microbial communities from SPRUCE experiment site at the Marcell Experimental Forest, Minnesota, USA - June2016WEW_20_150 | ecosystem: Environmental > Terrestrial > Soil >... | reverse complement strand
GCGTTTGCCCCGTTGATAATCGCTTCGAAGAAACTCTTCTCTTTTTCATAATAAGGCCGAACGTGAATACCCAGCGTCTCCGGCTTCCCGCTTTCTGGAAAAATGACCTTCGACATAACAAGTGCCGCCGGCGCCGACAGCAAAGATGCCGAAATCAAATGTCCTGCTATCGTTGGAAATACGTCTTTCAAACTGAACACATAAAGCGCCATAACGTTGGAAGCGACCGTAGCCATCCCCGCTGTCAGAACCGTGCACAGTTCCGACTGGGTCATTCTGCTAAGATATGGCTTAACAGTAAGATTGGCCTCGACCCCCACAAATATATTGCACGCCGTTACTAAGGATTCCGCCCCCGATACTCTCATCAACTTTGTAAATACGTATGCAAACCCGCGTATGACCTGCTGCATTATATTGAAATAGTAAAGAATTGAAATCAGCGCCGAGAAAAAGATAATCGTAGGAAACCCCTGAAATGCCAGAATAAACCCGAGCGATTTTTCTCCCATTTCATCGCTCTGTCCCGGCGAAAGTGCCAACCTCCCGAACACAAATTTCGCCCCTGCCGTAGATGATTCCAGAATTTTTATTACTATATCATTCACAAATAAAAATACTTTCACCCCCGCCGGAACAACGAAGACAAAAAAGGCAATTATCATCTGCAGAATCACCCCCCATATAATGACCTTCCAGTTCATATTTCTCTTCTCGCGCGACAGCAGCCACGCAAACCCGATTAAAACAAATATCCCCGAAAAACTCACAAGATTATATATGTCCATATCTTATCCACCATTCACAAAACGCTTTTCATTTAGCCCCTTGCATTGCAAGGGGTTACCTTTCGATGTCCGCTGTTCCTTCGCGTCCCTGAACTAAAACCTCCGCTTGCCTTTTTCCGTGCCTGTTTACGTAATCAACCTTTGTTCCTAAATCTCTCTCACTGAAACAAAACCGCTTATCAAACCCTTTCGTCCACACCTTTCCCTCGAATCCCATTTCCCTCAACGCCTTCGTCGCTGCTGCTTTATATCTTCCTACAACCTTGCCAACCCCTTCGTTGGTATTTTCAGCAACAATATGAACATGACTGCTCCATACTAAAATTGCGTACACCTTCTGTTTCATCTGCTGCGCTTCATTCAGTATCGCCCGCCTGACTGCTTCCTTGTCTCCCGTTCCAAGTTTTACTCTCTGTCCGCTTATTGCTTTTCTGTTCGCATCGAGTAGTGTTTTGTTACTATCGAATTCTTTCCCATTTTTTACATACCCCCTTTTATCGCCTTGCAGCCACGTTCCGTATGTAGTCCATGTAACCATATATCCCACTAACTTCGCCATATCTGAAATGCTAATACTGGATTTCTCGATGTGCAACCAAAATATTTCATTTAGCCTCTTGCATTGCAAGGGGTTACCTTTCGATATCCGATGTTCCTTCACTCCGCCACCTCCACACAAAACCCTTCTCACTTATACCCCCCGATTTTCCTTGACCATCATCACCAAAAGAGTATAATTAAAATCGCCTTTTGCTGGGGGCAAATGCAAGAAGGAGAAGAGTATGAGAAGAGAAACACATCTAAAATCAATTCCACTTTATGCGGCGATAGTGCTTTTCGCTACCGTTTACGCAAGAGCAGGTACTTGGACAACCCTCGACTACCCCGGGGCGTGGCACACAACACCATCCGGCATTTCGGGCAGCGAGGTTTTTGGTAGCTACTGGCAACCCAATGTTTCGAGAGGCTTTCTCTACGATGGGACAACCTGGACTACCCTTGATTATCCTGGGGCTATCGAGACAGTGGCGTACGATATTAGCGGCAACAACATTGTTGGATATTGCCTGTACAGTTCCCACCATGGCGGCCATGGTTTTCTCTACACCGTTCCCGAACCCGCGACGCTTTTTCTTCTCGGCCTCGGTCTGGCTACGGCACGGCCTCCGCCGTGACGAGTGCGGTGATTTTAAAAAACCCAAAAAATAAAACGCTCCATTTTTCTGTCTGTAAATTTTTGTTCATCATTTTTGAATTTTGCTCTGTAATTTTGATTTTTGCATTTTGATTTTTGATTTTCCTTTCCATCGTCTGTCTTCTGCCTTCCGCGTCTTTTCGTGGCCGTGTTAATCCGTGTCTAAAAAAATCCTGTTATCCTGTCTAAAAAAATTCCCTGTTAACTTAGGCAATCTGTAATTTTTTATTCTGACTACTGTCTACTGAATTCTGTATTCTGCGCAATCAGCGTTAATCTGCGTCAAAAAAATTGTGTCTATTCGTGTTCATTTGTGGTTAATTTTTCTTCGTGTCTTTTGTGCTTTTTCGTGGTTACATTTTTCCGCGAAATCGGCGTCTAAAACTTCGTCCCAATTCGTGGCTCACAGAAAATCAATCAAAAGCGCAGTGGGGTAAAAAATTGTCGAATATTTTCCAATATTTTCAACCGTTTCTATACATTTTTCCAAATTTTTCTACAACTTTCGACGTTTTCAAACACGAACTTGCGCGTTTGGTTCGAAAATCTGCACCTTTGATTGAAATTCTTACGCTTTTACGAATAAACTTGCGCGTTTGATGCGAAAAATCTGCGCTTATGATTGACATTTTTCCCCGCCCAAAACAGCTAAATTCCCGCAATAAAGATTTTGTTTTATTTATAAATCCCCTATAATGAAAGGTTTAGTCGTTAAAATGGCTTACGCCGCCATAAATTGTTTAAGAGCTAAAATTATGAACCCTTTTTCGAAAAACCAGACCGATGCCGAACTTTTCGCCTGCTATGCAGCCGGCGAGGAATCTGCTTTTCGTGAAATCGTAAGTCGTTATAAAAACGGCCTTTACGCCTTTCTACGGCATTTTTTAAACCAGCAGGACCTCATCGAAGATGTCTTTCAGGAGACCTTCATACAGTTGTTCACCAGCCGGGACAGCTTCGATACCGACCGGCCTCTGCGCCCCTGGCTGTTCACTATAGCTGCAAATAAAGCAAAGGATGCCCTTCGCAAACAGCAGCGAACAGCCGCCACCACCATAGGAACCATAGCAGATTCGCAGGAAATGTCGTTCGATGACGTATTAGACACCCTTACTTCCGATGAAACAATGCCTTATGACGAATTGGAAGATAGCGAAGTCTCTTCGCAGGTTAGAGAGGTTATAGCGGATATGCCGGAAAATTTGCGGGAAATTTTGATTTTGGCCTATTTTAACAAATTTTCTTACAAACAAATGGCTGAGATTTTAAGTATACCTATTGGAACGGTTAAAAGCAGATTGCATACAGCCGTTGGCCGATTCGCAAAAGACTGGAAAGCAGCGTTTAGGAGCAAAAAAGCTAAATGACCGAGCTAAATAACCAGCAGAAGCAATTATTATTTGACTACTGCTTAGGTTTAACCCCTGAAGAAGTAACTGCCGAAGCCGAGCAGTTGATAGCCTCAAACAAGCAAGCCGCCGAAATTCACTCAAAGCTCAAAACCGTACTTTCACCACTTAAAATCCTGGAATCCGAGTCCTGCCCCGATGATTTAGCAGAGGGCACGATTTGGCGGCTAAATAACGTTGCACGCTCCAGCCAGCTTCGGCTCGAACAATTACTTGCCGACGAACAGGCCAAAACTGTTACAGATAAGGTCCGGTTCTGGAAGAACTTAGGCGAACTGGTGGCGGCCGCAGCGGTGATAGTGTTTGTCGCAGGGGTCATAATCGCTCCTTTGAACTTTGCCCGCCAAAAGTCCCGGCAGCAGGCCTGCCTGATGCAATTGCAGCGAATCGGGCAGGGTATAAATTCCTACAGCGCCGACCACGATGGTCAACTGCCGGCTGTTGCGACTGCAACGGGGGCCCCCTGGTGGAAGGTGGGCTATCAGGGCAAAGAAAATCAGTCTAATACCCGTCATATATGGCTTTTGGTGAAAGGTGGCTATGTTAATCCAGCCGATTTTGTCTGCCCCGGCAGGAGCCGGTGCCAAACAGCGCAGTTAGACCCCTCACAACTGCAAAACTATAGCGATTTCCCCTCCAGAAAATACGTAACCTACAGCTTCCGAATAAGATGCAGCAAACCCGGAGAGGAAAGTACAGGCGGGGAAAAGGCGTTAATGGCGGATTTGAACCCGCTTTTTGAACAGCTGCCTAACGACTACTCCAAGCCATTCAAGCTCGAACCAAACATAGACTTATTAATTCTTAACAGTATCAATCATAACCATCGTGGCCAAAACGTCTTGTTTTACGACGGTGGCGCCATGTTTGTAAAAACGCGTCATGTCGGCACTTCGGAAGATGATATATACACCCTGCAGGACACTGATACATACCAAGGTGTTGAGGTGCCAGCTCGCGAAACAGACGCTTTTCTTGCACCTTAATTCAATCCTTCGACTCTTTCGACTACGCTCAAGACAAGTCCGCTCAGGACAGGTCCTTCGACTCGTTATTCAAATCTTAATTTATTAATCTGGGCAAGATCAACGATTATTACAATTTACTATTGTTAACTATATTTTGCTCAATGGTGGATATCAGATTTTTTAAGTTTACGGGCTTAGCTATAAAGGGATGACCACCTATATCAGAGCCTTTCTCATATATTTCCTGTTTTGTTACAATCGCAGTTAAGAACACCACTGGTATATTCTTACAGCTCTTTTCTTCCTTTAGCTGTGCAGCTACTTCAGAACCATCCATATCAGGCATCATAACATCCAGTAATATCAAGTCGGGTTTGAACGTCTTGGCAGCCTCAAGTCCGCGTGATCCCTTATTCTCAACCCTGACTTCGTATTTGCCTTTAAACTCCAGGTTTAATTTAATGTATTTCGTAAACTTCTCTTCGTCATCGATAATCAATATCTTTTTCTTATTCATTGTAATTCCTCTTTTTTATGCCTTGAACGATACGAGTACAATAACCCCAGCTCCATCTTTTTTGTTCGAAATATTAATTTTACCGCCGTGCATCTCCATTATATTCTTTACTGTTGCTAACCCCAGCCCATATCCTCCCTTGGCACGCTTTGTCGTAGAATATGGCTCGAATATATTCTCCATAATACCTTCAGGGAACCCCGTACCGGTGTCTTCGATTTGAACAGTGACCCATTTTTCATGCTCTTGCCGCTGTTCTGCATAAGTCCTTATCATGAGATCACCGCCGCCGGGCATTGCCTCAATAGAATTAAGTATGATATTAAAAAAGACCTGTTCAATTCTATTTTTATCTAATTCTACATAAGGAATATTTTCTTCAAAATTCCTTGTTATTTTAATATGATTTTTATCAAGTAAATTTCTCATTAATAGCAGAGAGTTGTCTATAATTAGATTTATATTTTCCGGTGTCGTCACCAGTTTGGATATGGAAGCAAAATCTAATAGTCCCTTAACGACATTATCAGCCTTACCCACAGCTTCCTCGAGGTCTTTCAGAGTTAAAGAAACATCTTCATCTTTTGTCTTGAGCTTTTCTTTAAGATATTCCATCCCCTGTATAATAATCGCTAATGGATTTTTTACTTCGTGAGCTACCCCGCTGCACAATTTTCCAACTATCCCCATTTTCTCCGCCTGAATAAGCTGAGTTTGGGTGGCTTTTAATTTTATATGTTCATTTTCCAATACTCTATATAGATTTTGTAACTCATTGGACCTTTTCTTCTGCTGATGAAAAACAAACGCTGCCAAAACAAGGACCACAGAAAACACAAACCCGCCGAAAATAACATTGTCTCTTGCATTTTTATTCACTGGTTCTGCAACAACGTCATATTCCATCGCTACAATAATCGAAGACCTGGTATTGCTAATGCAAATAGGAGCAAATGCCAGCAATGTCTTTACAATTACGGGGTTAGCATTCTCTGAAAAAAAATCTATTATGGCTGTCCCTTGTTCGCCATTTTTGATTTTTTGCAATATTGAGTTTAATTTTAGCCATTCGGGATTAGAGATTTTCCCTTTTAAAAGCGTTAGAAGATTCTCGCCGATATAATTCTTATAGGGACAGTATATTATTTTTGCATCGTTATTTACTATAAGAACATATACTCTTTCCAAGTCATTGATATGCTTAGCCAGTCCGTTTATATCTGTCGCGAAAATCTCGGTATTACCAAAATGTTTCTCAATGCTTTGTGCTTCAGATAAAGCAGTTATCAAGAGTTGTGTTTGAGTCTGATTAACCATTGCTTTCTCAAAGGCATTATGGTTAAGCCAGGAAAAATAACCTGTTGCTGCTAAAATAATAACAACAGCGATATAGGGTATAATTGTTTTAATTGGGATTTCCCATATTAAACGCTTGGCTACGGAACCAAGCCTTCCAATTTTACAATAATATCAAAATTTTCCTCAGATTACAATAATCCAAAGTCTCTTTTACGAATTTTGTTGCTAATTCCACCAAAATCCAAACTCTTATCCTTAAAATACTATAGAGGCGTGATTTTTTGCAGACCTCGACCGTTCTCCTCATCAAAAAGCAAAAAGCGGCTGCGGCGGAGAAAAAACAGGCGACCGTCCCTATTTTTCTCGACGATGCCTGAATGACGGAATGAATCTCGGCACAGATTTCGAGTAGGATTCGTATTGCTTACCAAAGACGGCCCGGAGCTCCTGCTCTTCAAACCGAATCACAACAAGGTTGAACCAGAGAATGAACAAACCGGCCATCAGGAGAATGAAAGTATAGTCGAGCACCAGCCACCAGCCGAGAACGAGAACCACGACTGCGAAATACATAGGATGCCTCACGTAGCGGTGCGGACCTTCGATAACCAAGGGCTCGGTTCGTGCAGATTTATCCTTAGTTAGCGTGCCCGTGATTGCTTTTCGCATCGTCAAGAAAGTGGAGACCAGGACATCGACAGGCCTTCTGTAACTGAAGACCCAAGCCAAGAGGAGAAATCCCGCAAGCAATACGATGGCGCCGAATACACGAACCAGTAACGGCAGCCCCAGGCGAGTCGGCAGCCCAAAAATCTTCCCGATAAGGTAGCCGAGGAGGCCGAAGATGATGATGAGAACACTGATGACCAATGGAGCCATCAGGAAGGCTTGTTTTCTGGTCACCATACAGCTCTCCTTTTAAAATGACATCCGCCTTCAGCAAACTTTGTTTGTCAGGTCAAGTAGTGACTATTACAGCTTAATCGACGATAGCGCATAATTGTCAGCTTTCCCGGATGAAAATTTGGCTCGGATATTAACGTCCTCGCCCGCCTCCGCCACCGTGGCCGCCACCATCACGGCCGCCACCTTCATTACGGCCACCACCTACATCGCGACTGCCGCCTTCACTTCTGATTTCGCTGCCACCGTGACTGCCTTCAGCAGCACGATATTGTTGAAAGCTGTTTGTTCGCTCGACAGCACGGTTACGAGCTCTTAGTTCCTGGTTCAATTCCTGCCGGTATTGGGCAGAATCATTGTTAATTTCCTCATGTCTTTGTTCAGGGATTTCTCGCGTTCTTAAAGCCGGGACTTCAATTGTCTGCGGCCTATTTTCCGGCACTGATCCTGACCATCCTTCAGCTCTGTGACGTTCCCAGCCATTAAGGGTATTGCGATAAATATTGCCCAAGCGGTCAGAAAAAAAGTTGTTTCTGTGGTTTTCCAACCTGGAAACTGCCTGTGGCGTTCTGAAATCGGTTCTGATAATTGAATCTCTATGGAGGGTGTAAATATTGTTTATATTGGAAAACCTGTCATGGTTGATGCGGATAATGGTGTTATGTCTTACATTAAAATCATTAGTGCGAAATACGCTGTGGCCCCACCATCCTCCTGTTACGAAATCTCTTCCAAGCCACCCGTGCCTTCTGCCGATTTCGAATCCCCAGCAGTCTATTGTGTCATTGTAATAGAATCCAAAACCCCATGTTAGCGGTCTTGGGTAATAGAATGCACCGTACCAGGGTGTGTAATAATAACCGGTGCCATAGACCACGCAGCCATGATATGGATAACAGCCAAAGTAACCGGGTGTATAGCCAACATATACGACATCAGGCGTTGAGTCATAAACGTAAACATATCTTACCGGATAAATCGGGCAGCTTGGCGGTACCGTATAAATGACCTGAGGCACTTGGGTACAGATAGACCACGGACCCAGTGGATAGTCGGCTACGAACCAAACCGCATCGTTGCAGCAGTAATACCTACCATCTACCAGGATAACAGAATAGGCGGTGTTGACGGCGTATTGCATTGAAGTTCCTTCGATTGTCTCGAATGTCGGGTTGCCGTCGTATGTAACCGTCAGGTTTGCCTCACTGCGTTTAATGGCGGCAGTCTGGGGAATATGTGTTTCCACCACAGCTTCATGGGCTTCTTCGGTTCCTGCAATGTGCGCCCTGACATATCCTTTATCCGAACCAGGCGGAATTTTTGCAAAGTCCTCCGGCAGCTTATTAGGGTACACATAGCTCCATGGCCCTTGTTTTTTCGGCGAGGTGAACCATCGGCCGGAAAGCAGTACATAAATCTGTTGAGTGTTAATATCCATAAAAACATCGCTGTCGGTGTTGCTGACAAACAATAGATTTGTACCTGTGATTATTTGAAATTCCGGCTCACCATTGGTTACAATCAATTCGGTCGGCTCAGTAGCCTCAATTATTTGTAACAAATAATCCACACCATTTGGCTGGGGGGCGTTGACTGTACCGGTTGCGGTTGATGCATCCTTTCCTTCGGCTAAAGCTATAACTGCGGCAGATATTGTTGCAGCGGCCTGCCAGGAACCTTTTATCTCATTTGCTTTCATCCATTGGTCACCGGCTTTGAGATAATAGATTTTGCTCGGCATATCAAGGGCAATAAAGAAGGGGGTGTTGGCCGCCTTCATAAGGTTTGTATTTTCCACCTTCATCAGTTTTGGTTCACCATCAAAGGTCACAAGAACAGCAGGCACTTCGCTGAAAATTATTTTGGGCGGTTCATTTTTCAGCTCATCGCCGGCTTTCTTTTCTTTTTCCACCAATTCAAGAGATGTCAGCATCTCATCGAGAGACATTTGCAGGTTCCATTTAGGCATTTCCGATTTAAGAACAGCATCGAGGCCGGCTTTTTGCTCTTCGAGTGTATCGGGAAATATGACTTTTTTGACGTTGATACCGGTAAGAGTAACCATTCGGGTATCAAGGTCTGTTTCAACCTGAGAGTCAAAACAAAGAACGCCGAATACAGGTTCAGCGGAGTTTCCGATGGTTACTGACACAACCGACCTGGCAGTGAGTTTGTTTGCATTGAAATTTTCCAGCTGTGGCTGGTAAATCACGATGCGGGTATCGGATGTTTGAATCATTTTAGGCCATTGCTGCTCCGCTGCGGCTGAAAAATTATAAAAGAGAAAGGATGCGCAGATTACCAGCGATATTTTTGATGAATAGATTTTCATTGGATATCTCCTAAAACAAAGAAAACTCAAATTTTTGAGAAATTAAACTTACGTAAATTATTATAAAAACCCATTTTTTTAGCTTCTAAGTAAATTCCTTATATTTACCAAGATTTTTCCTCTATTTCGAGGATAATACATTTCCAAAGACATGGCAATTGGTCTTTTGATTTTACACTCCCTGAATAGCCAATTTTAGTTTTTGGAAAGTGAATTGGGCCCATCATTACCTTTTTTGAGAGCATTTTGCGATTGGCTGTTCCAGCCGCCGCGCCAATAGCCTTATTTTGCGTTAATCGTACCTGACTGCGGCTGTAGTCGGCGGCGGCTGGCCCGCAAGAACGATGTCTTGTTTGGCACGTTTGAAATTTTGTCTGAAAGCTTCCATATACAGATAAAAGACCGGTGTTACATAAAGCGTCAGGGTTTGCGAAAATAACAGGCCGCCAACAACAGCAAGACCTAAAGGTCTTCTTGATTCAGCACCTGCGCCAAGACCTATCGCGATAGGCAGGCCGGCCATCAAAGCAGCCATTGTGGTCATCATAATGGGACGAAATCTAATCAGACAGGCCTCAAAAATAGCATCGTGCGGATTTTTTCCTTCGGTTCGCTGGGCGTCAATAGCAAAGTCAATCATCATAATACCATTTTTCTTGACCAAGCCGACAAGCATAATTATGCCGACGAAAGCATATATGGAAAGCTCTGTCCTGAAGATTAACAGAGTAAGCAATGCGCCGAAACCGGCAAATGGAAGGGCGGAAAGGATAGTAACAGGATGGATAAAGCTTTCGTACAAAATACCAAGCACAAGATAAATGACAAGAATCGCCAGAACCAACAATAATCCAAGTCCCTGTAAAGAAGAACGAAATGCGGCCGCGGTTCCCTGGAAACTCGTATTAATGGTTGACGGCAAAGTATTTTTTGCCAGCAGGTCGATAGCACTAACAGCATCGCCAAGCGACACGCCGGGCTTTAAGTTGAAAGAGATTGTAACGGCGGGTAATTGACCCTGATGATTAATTGTAAGAGGACCTACGCCGGTAGTAAAGCTTGCGACGGCATCCAGAGGAATAAGTTTGCCTGTTACATCTGAGCGGACGTAAAGCAAACTTAAAACAGAAGGGTCAAGCTGATATTGAGGAAGCAATTCGGTAATGACCAGATATTGATTATCAGGCGCAAGTATGGTCGAAACCTGACCTGAGCTGTAAGCATAAGATAAAGCTGTTTCAATCTGCTCTGCGGTAACGCCGAGAGTTGCGGCCTTGTCTCTTTGAATATTGATATTAACTTTGGGATTTTTGATTTGTAAATCGCTTGTAACATCCTGAAAACCGGGCAGCTCCTGAATCTTCTGTCCCATTAGAGCAGCATATTTATATAATTCCTCGGTGTCGGGAGATTGAAGCGTGTACTGGTATTGGCTTTTGGCGAAGCGGCCGCCTAACTGGATAGTGGGCGGGTTCTGCATATAAGCTTTGATGCCCGGCACAGTGCCCAAATCCTGCCGCCACTTTTGAATCAACTCATCGACAGAATATTTGCGTTCCGATTTAGGCTTGAGACGAATAAAGAATGAGCCGGTGTTGCTGCCGGAACTTCCGCGAGAACCGGCACTAGACATAAACGAATCAATCTCCGGCATTTTTTGTAAAACAGCATTAACGGCCTGCTGGTGCTCAAACATTGATTTATAAGAAATTCCCTCCGGGCCTTCTGTGGAACCATATATCTGGGCACGGTCTTCGCTTGGCAAAAATCCCTTTGGAAGCCAGATAAACAGAAAGACAGTGCCAACCAGAATAACCGCTGAGAATAGTATTGAGCTTCGTTTATTTATGAGGACCCAGCGGAGCGTCCGTTCATAAAAGGCGAGCATCCGTTTGTAAACTCGCTCGGAAAATTCATACACTCTGCCGTGATGCACCTCTTCGGGCGAATGGAGAAATCTACTGGCGAGCATAGGGGTAAGCGTGAGTGCGACAAAACCCGACACCAGAACGGCCGCACCGATAGTAACAGCGAATTCGCGGAAGAGTCTTCCTACAAGACCACCCATAAAAAGAATAGGGATAAATACGGCAGCCAGAGAGAGGGTCATGCTGACAATGGTAAAGCTGATTTCTTTTGCGCCGTCAATAGAGGCCTTCAACCTGGCCTTTCCCATTTCCATGTGCCGAACAATATTTTCGAGCATAACAATGGCATCATCGACAACAAAACCGACTGAGAGTGTCAGGGCCATCAAAGACAAATTGTCCAGACTATAATCAAGCAGGTACATAACCATAAATGTGCCAACAATAGCCATCGGAAGGGCGAGACTGGGAATAACAGTAGCGGAAACATTACGCAGGAACAAAAAAATGACAAGAACAACCAGAACGAGAGTAAGCAACAGAGTAAATTGAACATCATTGACCGAATTTTTAATCGGAATAGAACGGTCAATTAAAACTTTCACAGAAACAGAAGCCGGCAACTGCTGGCTGAAAGAAGGCAGCAGTTTCTTAACAGCATTTGCGACCTCAACAGTGTTAGTTCCGGGCTGGCGCTGAATCGCAAGAATTATCGACCTTTGCTGAGCAGTGCTGTCAACATACCAAGCGGCGACTTTATCATTTTCTACGCTGTCTATAACATTAGCGATTTTGTCAAGACGAACAGGAGAGCCGTTTCGATAGGCGACAATTAAAGGGCGGTAAGCCTCTGCGTTATTAAGCTGGCCGGTTGCTTCGACGGTGAAGGCATTACGAGGTCCATATAAAACACCGGTGGGCAGGTTAACATTGCCTCTTTGAATAGCGTCAACGGCCTCGTTGATGCCCAAACCCTGACTGGAAAGTATCATCGGGTCAAATTGGATTCTAACGGCATATTTTTGCGAGCCGTAAACCAGCACCTGGGCGATACCATCAATCATTGAAATTCTCTGTGCCATCAATGTTTCGCCGTATTCGTCCAGCGAGGACAAAGGCAAAGTAGGACTGGTCAGCGCAATAAATAAAATCGGCTGGTCTGCGGGATTGACCTTTTGATAACTGGGCGGGCTGGGCATATCCTGCGGTAATCGCCGCAGAGTCTGCGCAATAGCGGCCTGCACATCCTGAGCGGCTGCGTCAATATTCCGATTAAGATTGAACTGGATGATTATCTGGGTACTTCCCAAAGCACTGGCCGAAGTCATAGAGTCAATGCCCGCGATAGTTGAGAACTGCTTTTCCAAAGGAGTCGCAACAGCGGCAGCCATCGTCTCAGGGCTGGCTCCGGGCAATGAAGCGGATACCTGAATAGTGGGAAAATCAACATTCGGCAAATCACTGACAGGAAGCAGACGAAAAGCTGCTATGCCAAAAATTAATATGGCAGACATAACAAGAGTTGTCATAATCGGCCGATTGATAAACAGAGATGTAAAATTCATAGACGTGCCGCCTCATTTCTTGTCAGATGTTTTTATCTGAACTTTTGCGCCAGGCACCAATCGAAGATGGCCATCGGTAACAACCACCTCTTTGTCTTGCACCCCTTCGACAACTGTCCGGCCGTCCAGAGTTCTTTTGGCAACGACAGGTCTAAACTCAACCGTCTGGTCGGGTTTAACAACGTAAACAAATTGCCCAGTCTGGCTGCTCTGTACAGCCTCAGACGGAACGAGCACTACATCTTTTTCGACATTGAGCACGAGCCTTACGTGGACGAATTGTCCGGGCCAAAAATAATGGTCTGGGTTCGGCAGAGTGGCACGGAGCTTAATCGTACTGGTTTCCTGCTGTACGGCGTTATCCAGAAACGTCAGGGTTCCCTGGCGAGCATTGGCATCAGGTTTATCAGGGAGCCGCACATAGGTTTTCAGGTCGTCCTTTGCCATTTCCTGACGGACCGACTCGAGATCCTGCTCAGGAATTGTAAAGTCGGCATAAATCGGGTCCAGTTGCTGGACGACCAGAAGAACAACACCCGCAGTGCTGCTATTTGCAGTAACGACGTTGCCGACATCTACACACCGCTGTCCCGCCCGGCCGTCAATTGGCGAACGTATAAAGCAGTAGTCCAGATTCACCTGGGCTGTTTGTACTGCGGCCTGGTCGGACTGTACCTGTGCTTCGGCAAGCACCACAGCATTCTGTTTGGTGTCATAGGCGTCTTTAGAAATAGCACCGGTTGGAAGAAGTTCCTTGACGCGTTCGAACGATGATTTGGCCAAGTTCAGCGATGCGGTGCTCTGCGCCAAACTTGCCTGGGCTTGTTTGAGCGCCGCCTCGTAAGGACGCGGGTCGATAGTAAACAGCAGGTCGCCTTTTTTCAGGTCGGCCCCGTCAGTGAAATGTATTTCGGTGATTTGGCCGGAGGACTGCGGACGAACCGACACATTTTCCCGTGCGGTACAGGAGCCGATTTCGTCAATATATACGGGCACATCCTGCGAAACAGCCTCGGATACGGTCACCCATGCAGGCGGTTGCTCAATTGTGACATTTTTTTTCTTGCAGCCGGAAAGTGCCAGACCGATAAGCAGCAGTATGATTGCCAGACTGGCAATCCGATGATAAGTTCTATTTTTTAAACCCCGCAAATTCATATTTAATCTAATAAAAAGGCGACTATTTTTTATTTTTTCCAAACCATTTCGACTTTGCAGGCGAATTAGGTTCATCATTATTTTTAACTTTAATTGCAATCTGCTCTTCATCTCCCCAGCCTCCGCCAAGGGCTTTGTAAAGGGATACCAAATCGGTAGACAAGTTGCGGGTGCTCTGCACCAGAGAATCCTCAGAAGCATAGAGAGAGCGCTGCGAATCCAGGACACTGAGAAACTCGGTTTGGCCCTGAGAGTAAAGCTGAGTAGCCAAATCCACCGCCTTGCGGTTGGCGGTCACAGTACCCTGAAGAGCCTTGTAACGCTGCTGCTCTTTGGAATACGACACAAGGGCATTCTCAACATCCTGAAGGGCTGTAAGAACCGCCTTTTGATAGGTGAGCGATGCCTGCTCGGAAAGGGCCTTCTGAACTTCGATGTTGGCACTTACGGCACCGGCGTTAAAAATTTGCCAATCGACGGAAGGACCAACCGACCAGAAACTGTTTTGGGAGTTTATCATTCTATCGAGGGCATTGCTTTGATAGCCTGCCGAGCCGGTAAGATTGAACTTAGGGAATAAATCCGCGGTGGCCACGCCTATGCGGGCAGTAGCAGCGTGTATTTGAGCTTCGGCCCGGCGAATATCCGGACGACGGCGAAGTAAATCCGACGGGAGTTCAGCCGGCAGGTCAGGCGGAGTAACAGGAATCGTGGAAACCGGCGATAATTCTGCCAATAAAGCCGATGGCTCACGGCCGAGCAATACGCTTAGATTGTAAATGGCCTGCTGAGCAGAAGTTTCCAGCACAGGAATCTGCGAGGCGGTAGTTCCTACCTGTGCATCGGCGTTGGCGACGTCAAGCGCTCCTACCAATCCGCTGCCAAACCGCTGGCGAGTCAGCTCGGCGGTGTGCTGCTGGGCTTTGAGGTTGTTTTGGGCAATGACAATCTCCTGCTGAAATCCGCGAAGTTCGACATAGTTGAGCGCCACCTCGCCAGCCAAAGTCACCAAGACATCTCTTTGGTCCTCAACGGCGGCCTGGATATCCGACTCGGCAGCTTCTACATTACGCCTCACTCCACCGAATATATCCAGCTCCCAGGCAGCGTCCAAACCTGTCTGCCATAAATCACGTCTTGTTGGGGAAGTTTTAGTTTTAGCAGAACCTGCAGTTTGGCTATGAGAGTAGGAACCTGTGGCATCGAGGGTTGGCCATAATCCTGCGGATACAACTATGCGTGCGGCACGAGCCTGGCGAAGTCTCGATTCGGCCTGTTTCAAATCAAGATTGGATGCTACCGCCCTATCAATCAGTGAAGTTAAATTCGGGTCGTTAAATTGGGTCCACCAGTTGACAAGGTCAACGGCGCCAGTCTTTTGACCGCCGACACCTGTCCAGGAAGACGGAACAGATGTCTTGGGTGGTTTAAAGTTGGGACCGACCATACAGCCGGTTAGAAGAAAGACAAATATACATAGCAAGATATAACTTAAAAGCCGCATAAAACTGAAATCCTCCTTATACAAGTAGTTTATTATTCGTAACGCAAAGCCTCAATCGGGTCCAGTCGCGAGGCCTTCCACGCCGGGTAAAATCCGAAAATAATTCCCACGCTCACCGAAACGAGAACGGCCGCGATGATAGCGGCTGGGGAAGTTTCGACCGGCCAGTGCTTGAAGTACCTGACCAGCAATGCGCCGCCGTGGCCGATTGTAATTCCCAAAGCCCCGCCCATCAGGCACAGGACCACTGCTTCTACGAGGAATTGCCTGAGGATGTCACGCGCCCTTGCGCCGACGGACATTCGCAGCCCGATTTCGCGGGTGCGTTCGGTAACGGAGACGAGCATAATATTCATAATTCCGACGCCTCCGACAATCAGCGAGACAAGCGCGACGGCCAGAAGCAGATTAGTCATTAAAGACGTAGCGGTAGTAAAAGTTTTTATCATTTCAGTCATATCACGAACGCTAAAGTCATCCGGCTCTTCGGGTCGGAGATGATGGCGTTCGCGCAGCAGAACGTTTATTTGCTTAACTGCGGCAGGGATGTTTTCGGTGGAATCAGACATAGCGAGGATGACATCGACATTTACAAATCGAATCGGCTGGGGCGTATCGGCGGCCTGGGTAGCCGAGGGAACCGGGTAGAGATTAAGCTGGCTGCTTGGGTAAAGATTTTTAAGAGTGTTCACCGTCGAACTTGTCGAAGAGGCGCTTTGATTAACATTACCAAGCGAGGTTCCAGAGACGCGGAACTTTATAGCGGTCCAAGGTGCTACTATAATGTCATCCTGGTCCATACCCATCATATTTGCTCCTTTGAGGGACAGGACGCCGACCACTTTGAATGATACATTTTTTATTCGTATTTCTTTGCCGACGGGAGAGGCGCCCTCGAACAACTCGCGTGCGAGAGTCTGGCCAATAACACAGACCTTATTTGCGTTACGAACATCTCTGTTGGTAAACATATCTCCCTGGTCCAGTTCGGTCCAGTTTCGTATTTTTAAATAATCAGGAGTAGAGCCGACAACAAAGAAAGGCACCCAGTTTTTATTGCCGTAAACAACCTGGGTTCTTGCCGTTACTGCCGGGGCGGCTGCGTGGACGTCGGGGCATTGCTGGATAATAGCATCACAATCCTGCGGCGTGAGGGTCATAACGCTGCCTGCGCCGAAGCTGACGCCGCCGCTGGCGGCTGTGCCGGGCTGAATCATAATCATATTCGAGCCCATACTGGCGATAGATTTTCGAATTGCCGCTGAGGCGCCGCTGCCGATTTCCATCATTACGATTACGGCTGCGATGCCGATGACGATGCCTAAAGTGGTCAGGGTTGCGCGCATCGGATTTCGCCGGAGGGCCCGCAGAGCAATAGATGTTGTGCGGTAAACTTTCATTCGGCACCTCCGGCCCCGGCGGATACGCTTTCGGGATTTATTTCGCCGTCGATTATGCCATCGCGGATATGTATTATTCTCTCGGCGTGATGAGCGATGTTCGCATCGTGAGTTACGATGATAATAGTAATATTCTGCGTCTGGTTAAGCTGTCCGAACAGGCGCAGGATTTCCTCGCTGGTATGCGAATCCAGATTTCCGGTCGGCTCATCAGCAAGGAGAATCGACGGCTTATTTACTAATGCTCTGGCGATGGCGACTCTCTGCTGCTGCCCGCCGGAGAGCCTTGACGGTTCGTAACTAATCCTGTCGGTCAACCCCAGGAGTCCCAGCATTTCTTCGGCTTTTTGTCTGGCCTGCCGTTCCGGCAGATGTTCGGGGTTATAAGACATCGGCATCATTACGTTATCAAGTGCGCTGGTTCGCGGCAACAGGTTGAAATTCTGGAACACAAAACCTATCCTGCGGTTTCTGAGCATAGCCCTCTGGTCGGCCGACAGGCGGGATATTTCCTGTCCTTCCAATAAATATTGGCCTGAAGTGGGCCGGTCGAGACAGCCGAGGATGTTCATCAATGTGCTTTTGCCCGAACCGGAAGCACCCATCAGCGCGACAAGCTCGCCTTGCGAAACAGACATCGATATTCCCTTAAGGACGGGGACATCTATGTCGCCGATGTAATATGTCTTATAAATATTTCGCAATTCAAGAAACGGCATAATTATATGCCTCCCCTTCTTGTGCCTTGGCCTCTTCTTATCTGAGGAACGAATGGATTAGTGGTGCCGGCATCAGCAGTCTTTTGCTGCTGCTGACCTGTAACGACTTTCATACCTTCTTTAATTTCATCGCCCTGCACTTCTGTTTTTGTGCCGTCACTGGGGCCGAGATTCACATTAATCGGCCGAACATACGAACCCTGCTGTACCCAGACGATGCCGTCAGAAGAGACCTGATTGGTTTCAGGGGCTTTTTCGGAGGCGGTTCGGAACTCCGGAGCAACTTCCTGAGTATTGGGCATCCATCGCAGCGCGGCGTTGGGCACGAGAAGTACATTGTTGTTGTCGCTTACTACAAACTGGGCATTTGCCGTAAGATAAGGAAAGAGCTTTCCGCTGGAATTATCCGTAATGACCTCTACGGTGTAGGTAACGACATTTTGCGTCATAGTGGCATTGAGACGAATCTTTCCTACCTCGCCGCGGAAAACTTCGCCTGGAAAGGCGTCAACAGTAAAGTTCACGGGCTGGCCCTGATGGATGTGTCCGATATCCGTCTCGTTGACAGAGACCCAAACCTGCATACGTTTAAGGTCCTTGGCAATCAAAAACAGACTCGGAGCATTCAGGCTCGAAACGACAGTCTGACCGATATTTACCCTGCGGTCGATAATAACACCTTTGACCGGCGACTTGATGGTGCAGTAATCGAGATTTCGTTTTGCCCTGTCGAGAGTTGCCTGGGAAAGCGCCACATTTGCCTTTGCTGTATCATAGGCAGACTTGTAAGCGTCGTAGCTGCTTTCGGCAAGGGCCTCGGAAGGACCCAGTTTCTGAGCGCGGGCCCAGTCCCGTTCGGCCTGATACAACTTGGCGTTTGCCTCCTGTAATTGGGCCGTATCCATCGCCACGTCCGCGGCATAAAGGGAATCATCAATTTGAGCCAGAACCGTGCCTTCTTCCACGACCGAGCCATAATCGATACTATTGCCGTCTTTATCTTTGCCGAAATAATTGACTATTCCGGCAACTTGTGCACCGACATCGACAACTTCTTCAGGCTCCACCGTGCCGGTAGCGCTGATAGTTATTATGAGGTCGTCGCGTTTGACCTCAGCGGTGCTGTAAGAAAGTGCCTGCCCGCCAGCAGAATGGTGAGAGTACCAAACACCAATAATGCCGATGAGTCCTAACGCAACAATCGCAATAATAGTTGTTTTGCTCAAACGTTTCATACTAACACCTCATTTTGGAGTTTTTTGGGGAATCTGTTATCACCATATTATTTTGGTCAGGAAGTTCGCCGGTTTCGATTTGACGCCTGATTTCGCGGATACCAGCCAGAGAAAAACGGGTGATATGGTCCGCCATCGTCTCGATTTTGAAATTGTCAGGCGACAAGTCTGGTTTCATACCAGCTACGGCAAACGACTTTCGCCGCCGTTCGTGAATCATCAGGTTAATGCATTGCGACATAACGCTCATCCGGCAAAGCTGTACCTGCTGTTCAGATGCGTGTACGCCCAGCAGCTCCCAGACAATACGACCAAATTCACGTTGTAATGGTTCGACGGATTCTCGCATAACCTCTTCCAGCAAACCGGTTGGAGTAGCAAGCTCTTTTGACATAATCTCAAACTCATAATTCTTAGAATAAGCAAAACGCTGCATAGCAGCAAATATTCGACCGCGAAACCGTTCTTCGGCAGGGGCATCAGAGGAAATGCCACCATCCGGCGGATAAGCCTCTAATGACTTATGAAACGCCAAACGCCACGCCTCGACATATAGAGTTTCCTTGTCCCCAAAGTGATAGTTCACAGCTGCGATGTTTGTGCCCGCCCGCTCGGAAATATCGGCAATTGTCGCGTCCCGATAACCCTTCTTCGCAAACACCTCACAGGCACTCTCGAGCAATCGTTCCCGTGTGCAAATGTCTTGTTTTTTTACTGAATCCATATTACTCTCCATATACTCTAATGCATATTCTAAATATACATTTAAAATATACGTTTGGTTCGTACTTAAGTCAAGTTTTTTTCAGTTTTTTGTTTGAAATGGAGATGGAATCCCTTGATAAGCCCTATTTTTAAGGGCAGAGCATTCGTCATATCCCAATTATCGACAGTCATTAAGGGCAGAATAACAAAAATAAAACAACCATAGCCACAGTAAGAAAAGGGCTGTTTTTTTGCTCAAAAAAGTGTTACCCATGTAATCGGCTTAAAGCGTTACCTATGTTTCTGGTTGACACACAAAGCAACCCCCGCCGGGTGGTGGGTTTTTCAGGGGGGTTGTGTGCAAGGTCTAAATATTGCTATATTTAGCAAAAATTCTTGACACATTGCGCAGTTTGCATTAGTTTTTCAAGCTCGGCTGCCGGCAAAAGGCAGACAAGGTAAAAATAAAGTGTTTTGGAGGTCATTTGTGGCAAAAGAGCTGGCTCGTGAACTGATTAATGCCGGGGTGCATTTTGGGCACGGCGTGAGTCGATGGAATCCTAAAATGGCCCCATTTATTTTTGCAAAGCGCGGCAATATCCATATTATTGATGTAAAAAAGACTCTGGCAGGGGTATTGGTGGCCAAGAAGCTGCTTGCTGAAGTAGTTTCTTCCGGTAAAGACGTTGTTTTCGTAGGAACAAAACGTCAAGCGCAAAAGGCGGTTGAGAACGTTGCAGCCAAGTGCGGGATGCACTATGTGTCCGAGCGATGGCTGGGAGGAACGCTTACGAACTTCAGGACTATACGGTCTCGACTTCAAAGACTGCAGCAATTGGAAGCTATGCAAGAGGATGGGACGTTTGAGAAGGAAAGCAAGAAGCAGGCATCACGGCTGAAGCGCGAGCTGCGGAAGATAAAGGGTAATCTGGAGGGCATTCGTGAGATGACACGTCTGCCGGGCGCTGTTGTAGCTGTCGATGCTAATAAGGAATATCTTGCCTTGCGTGAAGCCAGGAAGCTGGGTATTACAACGATAGGACTTATCGATACTGATTCGGACCCCGATACGGTGGATGTGGCGATACCTGCGAACGACGATTCGATAAGAGCAATTGATTTGATACTTAACGAGTTAGCCGATGCGGTGGCAATTGGCAAGACGATGGTTTCAGCGAGGCCTGAGCCGAGGCCACATCCAAAGCGAGTTCGTTCGAGGAGGCCTGCGATGGCACGTGCGAGTGAGGAATCCGAGGCAGTTCCAGCTTCGGCTGGGGAAGAGGCCCGGCAGCAGCCCCCCAGGGGGCGGGCAGCGGAGTCGGTCTCGCAGGAGGGCGAAAGCGAGCAGCCCCCTAAGGGGCAAGTTGGGCCGAAGCAGTCAATCTCGTAGTGCGTCGTGCGTATTGAGTATTGCGTAAAGAGCTAACGCCATACGATATGCGCAATACGCATCACGCGACACGATATATGCAAGAATAGGAGTTTTAAAGTATGGCGGAAATTTCAGCTTCAATGGTGATGAAACTTCGGAAGATGAGCGGACAGGGGATGATGAACTGTAAGAAAGCTCTTGAGGAAGCGAATGGCGATGTTGAGGGGGCAATAGATATACTGAGAAAGAAAGGGTTTGCGACTTTAGCCAAGCGAGCCGAAAGAGAAACCTCCGAAGGAATAGTTGTTTGCGCTGAAGGTGACAACTGGGCCTCGTTGGCAACGCTATGCTGCGAGACTGATTTTGTAGCCAGAAGCGATGATTTTACGGCGGCGGTCAACGCCATAAAAGACTATATAGCCGAGTGTAATGCCGACTGTGGAGCAGATGCTATTTGTGAAACTGAGATTAACGGCAAAAAATTTTCAGAAATCATCGCTGAGACCGTCAGTAAAACCGGCGAGAAGATGATAATCGGTGATTATGCCAGATTTTATCTCTCCGGTCCGGGGCTGTTCGGCACTTACATTCATTTCAATGAAAAAGTCGGCGCTATGGTTGAGATTGAAACCAGCGATGAAAATGTGGCCAGAGCCGATGTTATGAAGCGGACAGCGGCTGATATAGCGATGCACATTACCGCAACGAAGCCATTGGCGCTGGATAAAGACGGCATCGATTCTAAAACAATTGAACGAGAAAAAGCCATTTTCGCTGAGCAGGTCAAAAATAAGCCTGCGAACATCGTTGATAAAATTGTCGAAGGCAAGATGAAAAAGTTCTTTACCGAGAATTGCCTTATTGAGCAGCAATTTGTCAAGGACGACAGCAAAACCGTTGCGCAGGTTTTAGATGAGGCGGCCAAACAATCGGGCGGTACGGCGAAGATAAAAAGATTCGTGCGATTCGACATCGGGTAGCAGTTCGGCCACAGGCAGATATCGTATAGCGTTTAGAAGAATGGCGAAGAGCAAATATAAGCGGGTATTGCTGAAGCTGTCGGGGGAAAGTTTTTGCAAGCACGGGGAATTTGGAATTGACGGCGGCGCCCTTGAGTCAATTGCCAAAAGAATCGCAGAAATATGCAAACTCGGGCCGCAGGTAGCAGTGGTAGTCGGGGCGGGTAATTTTCTGCGTGGAGAGAACTTCTCACAGGTCAGCGGTATACCGAGAAACACAGCAGATTATATGGGAATGCTGGCCACCATTATAAACGCCTGTGCGCTGCAGGAGATTCTTGAGAAGCTTGGCCAGCCAACGAGGGTCTTGAGCGCCATCGAAGTTGCGGCGATGTGTGAGCCGTTTATCCGAAGACGTGCCCTCCACCATCTTGAGCACGGCAGAGTGGCGATATTGGCCGGCGGAACCGGAAATCCCTTTTTTACAACCGATACCTGCGCGGCTTTGAGGGCCTCAGAGCTTGAGGCGGAGGTGGTCATAAAAGCAACAAAGGTGGACGGTGTCTATAGCGACGACCCTGAGAAAAAACCGGATGCGAAGCTGTTTGACAAATTGTCTTATTCCGATGTGTTGAAGAAGAATCTTAGAGTGATGGACCACTCGGCAATAAGTCTTTGCAGGGACAACGGTATCGCAATTATTGTTTTGAATATTTTCAAGGAGGGCAATATAAAAAAGGCCATTTGCGGCGAGCAAGTGGGCACCTATATCGGTTCATAGTTTGTCATTGCTTCGTTGCTTGCAGTGACTAAATACGAGATACGAGGTGGAAGATGCCTGCCAAAGAAATTGTCTCAGAAAACAAATCAAAGATGAACAAGGCGGTTGAAGTGCTGCAGGATGAGTTAAAGGCCGTTCGGACCGGAAGAGCATCGACGGGGCTGGTTGAGAATATAAAGGCCGATTATTACGGGACGCCAACTCCAATTAAAACAATAGCAGCATTGTCAACACCCCAACACGATATGATTGTGATTAAGCCGTTCGACCCGGGTTCGGTGCGGGAGATAGAAAAGGCAATCAAGAACAGCGATTTGAGCATTGCGCCTATTGTGGACAGAGGTCTGATAAGATTAGGCATCCCGCCTCTTAACGAGGAAAGAAGAAGGGAACTTGTTGCCCAGGTCAAACAGATGAGCGAGCAGACAAAGGTCAGCATCCGCAACATAAGAAGAGATGCAATCAGGCACCTTGAAAAGCAGGAAAAAGACAAACTTATCACCGAAGACGACCTGAAGAACGGCAGGAAACAAATCGACGACATTACCAAAGAGTACACCGACAAAATCGATGAGGTTGTCAAACACAAATCGGACGAGATAATGCTCGATTGATTTGGTGAAAAAGCACATAAGTTATAAGTGCATCACTCGAAAGTATCTTGTATCCTTATACTCTTGTGTTTTTATGCGGAGGCCTGCTTTCCGGCGTAAGCCATCCTGGCAATTTTGGGGAACAGACAAATGGGTGTGGAAGAAACTTTCAAAGTTAGGCCGAAAAGGAAAACCAAGACAAGGATACTCAAGTCAGTATCGGCACTTGCAGTTGTTGTGATTGTGTTAGTGGTTTTTGTTGTGCCGGCGTTTGTGTCATCGGAGATGGGCCGGAAAATAATATTAGCTGAAATCAACAATTCCATTGACGGTGAGGTGGATTTTGCCGGTTTATCGCTGAGCTGGTGGAAAGGGGTCAGGGTTACAGATGTTAGTTTTAACGACAGTGCCGGGCAAATCTCCATTCAGGTCAAACAAATCACCACTAAACCGCATTACGGCTCCATTTTAAGGGGGAGTTTGTCATTCGGGGAGACGGAAATTTTTGAGCCGAGAGTGGAAATAAATCTTGCCCCTCCGTCAGCACGGCCGTTGCAACGTCCTCGGAGAGAGAAAGCAGCCGCCAAAAAATCACGACCGATTGCCCTGCCAATCAAAAGAATCGAGGTGATTGTCAAGGACGGTAATTTGAAAGTGACCGGTCGGGGAGGAGAAACTGCTGAAGTAGCTGGGATAAACTCTACGCTGGCGATTTTACCGCTATCAATATCGTCGGGCAAAGTGGAGTTTGCAAAGGCGGATTATTTTGGTTTTCATTTTGGGCCGACCGAAGCGGACGTTCAGATTGAGAACGGGCTGCTGAAGATTGCGCCATTTTCAACAACGGTCAACAATGGTCAATTAAATTTTGCAGGGGAAGCGAACTTTAAGCAGAAGCCGACGCTGTTGAGAACGCCTGGGCCAATTCAAATCGTTAAGGATGTGCAACTCAACGATGAAGTGGCCAGGGAACTTTTGACGTATTTGAATCCTGTATTTGCGAACGCTGTTAAGGTAAGCGGGGTGGCGAATTTCGATTGTGAAAGACTTGCGATACCACTGGCGAGGGCTGCTAAAAATGACATTGAAGTTATCGGCACAATTTCGATAAGGCAGCTTCGTTTGGAGGCCAGCGATTTGCTTGGACAGATTCTTTCGGCGGCAGGAGTAAGCCAGCAGGGTGTGGATATTACTATCCGTCCGACAAGATTTATTTTGCAGAATGGCTTTCTTCGATATGACGATATGCAAATGGATATTGGTGATAATCCGGTCAATTTCAGCGGTGTTATCGGTTTGGATAAGAGCTTGAATATGACGGTTACTCTGCCTTATACTACGGCAGGCAGAACAGCAAGGGTCGGTAAAGAGGTTGAAGGCGTAAGAATATCGCTGCCTCTTAGAGGAACCATCGACAAGCCAAAACTTTATTTGGGCAAACTGCTTGAAGGGCAATTGAAACAACAGTTAAGGGAGCGATTAAGAGAAGAACTCAAGGGTGTGCTTAAGAAATAAGGGGTATGCTTATTAAAATTGTTTATTCGCCGACGATTTTTACGAGGGCGCGTTTTTTCCTTTTTCCGTCGAATTCTCCGTAGAAGATTTGTTCCCAGGGGCCGAAGTCGAACCGGCCCTCGGTTACCGCAACTACCACCTCGCGGCCCATTATGGTGCGTTTTAAGTGAGCGTCGGCGTTGTCTTCGGCGCCGTTATGGCGATACTGCGAATACGGCTTTTCGGGGGCTAATTTTTCCAGCCAGACTTCGAAGTCCTGGTGCAGGCCGGATTCGTCGTCATTGATAAAGACGCTGGCGGTTATGTGCATAGCATTGACAAGACACAAACCTTCTTTGATGCCGCTTTCTTTCAGACATTTTTCAATCTGCGGGGTAATGTTGATAAATTCGCGCCTACCTGCCGTATTAAACCATAGCTCTTTTCTATAACTTTTCATAATGTTTTTTCCTCCAGCAGTTCTCTATAAAGTTTTTCGATAGTGTCAACCATTGTTTTTGGTGCGAATTTTTCTTTTACGGATTCGCGGCCTGCGGCGCCGAGTTTTTCGCGCAGGTCCTTACTCTCAATGAGTTCTGCACATCTCATCATTAGCTCCATAGGGCTGCCAGGCGAGATAAGTCGGCCGGTGTTTTCATTAACTACTTCTCTTGCGCCGTCGATATCGAAAGAGACGACCGGTTTGCCACAGAGCATTGCCTGGGGCAGTGTGCGGGCAAGGCCTTCGCGCAGAGAGCAGTGAACGAGAATATCTGAGGAGGCGATGGCGAGCGGGATTTCTTTTGGTGAGAGTAGGCCGGTGAATTTGATTCTGTCGGCGAGGCCTGAGTCGTGAACCTGTTTTTTATAATAGTCGGAGAGATTGCCGTCGCCGACGAAGAGCCAGACGGCGTTCGGGTATTTCTCTTCAAGGCCTTTGGCTGCTGCGATGATAAAGTCATGGCCTTTGAGATGAAAAAGCCGTGCGATTGTGACAAGGACAACAGCATTGTCGTCGATTGCATATTTTCGGCGAAAGTTTTTCTTTTGCTCCTGCGGAATCGGCTTTAGGAAGTCATCTTCTTCGATGGCAGAGTAGACGGTCACAAACTGGTCCGGACGGCCTATGCCGGCAGCGAAGGCCTGTGCGGTCATTGCATTGGCGACGCTGATGAAAAAGTCAGTTCTTTTGGCGGCGGACTTTTCGACGGTGATATAGAATTTATTTATTAAATTGTTCTGGTAGGGATGAAAAGCCAGGCCGTGGATTGTGTGGATTATTTTAGGGGCCCGTGACTCGTGCCCCGTGACTCGTCTGAGGCTGTGGGCAGCAAAGCGACCAAGGATGCCGGCCTTCGCAGAGTGAGTATGAACAATGTCTGGGCGGGTTTCTTTGAGATATTTTTTTATCGCTCGATAAGCGGGAATGTCATAAAACGGATTAATCTGCCGGCGTAACGAATTTATAACGATCGTTTTGAATTTCTGATTTTTAGTCTGCTCGAAGAGTTCGCCTTCAGGGCCTAAGGCGGGGCCGGTAATGAGCGTGACATCATGGCCACGCTGGGACAGGAGTTTGCAGGTGATGAGGGTATTTTCCTGCGCTCCGCCGAGAATCAATCGAGTTATAATATGAACTATCTTCAATATTTAATCCACATCAAACAAAGGCCCTGGGGCGGGGCAATGGGGCCAGCGGCCTTGCGGTCTTTTGCTTCGAGAATTTCGTTTATCTTTTCAGGTTTCCATTTGCCTCTGCCGACTTCGACGAGGGTGCCGACGATATTTCTGGCCATATTATACAAAAATCTGTCGGCTTCGATATCTATATAAACCCATTTGTCTTCCTGCGTAACCTGGCATTGCATTACGGTGCGAATTGAGCTTTCACGTTTGTCTGCAGCAGATGCGAAGGATTTGAAGTCTTTTTTGCCGGTAAGCATTTTTG
>Ga0187886_1001083_pt1 | contig 26717 bp, 28 predicted proteins | sample June2016WEW_20_1_FD_133001 | JGI IMG/M metagenome (GOLD analysis project Ga0187886, IMG submission 133001) | Peatland microbial communities from SPRUCE experiment site at the Marcell Experimental Forest, Minnesota, USA - June2016WEW_20_150 | ecosystem: Environmental > Terrestrial > Soil >... | reverse complement strand
GTGGGCGCGTAGTTCAGTTGGCTAGAACGCACGGATCACACCCGTGAGGTCATAGGTTCGAGTCCTATCGCGCCCACCAGCCTTTGCTCCGATGAGCATAGGGTGCATCGGAGCAAAGGTTGCCGCGCCGAAGCCGGCAGGGCGAAGGCGGGCACTTACTGTTACGCATTGGAGCTACGGCTCGGCAAGCCAGCACATGGAAAAGCCGACGGAGAGTTCACAGTCGTTCCATTACGTTTATATTCTCGAGAGTCTGGCGGAAGTAGGCAGATACTACATGGGCTCAACACAGAATTTGCGCGAACGTCTCGCTCGTCACAATCACGGGGAAGTAGCACACTCCTCGAAGTATCGCCCTTGGCGGATCAAGACGGCAATTGCATTCACGGATCGGCGTCGGGCGGTTGTGTTCGAGGGTTATCTGAAAACGGTATCCGGCCGGGCATTCGCGAAGAAGAGGCTGTGACGGTGACGCGACCCCTTTTTGCCTGTCTTCTGGCCGCGTTGGTCTTGCGGCTGGGATTTGTCTTCATCGGTTTCCCGCATCTCCAGGAACGCTGGCATCTGCGCGAGGATGGCGATGGCTATGGCGCGATTGCGCAGACCATCCGCGATGGACGTTACGACGACGTGACGCGCGGGCCGGTGTATCCGCTGGTCGTTGCCGTGCTCGGCCGGCCGCGGGCCGTGAAGGTTGTACAGGCGCTTCTGGACACGCTGACGTGTGCACTGGTGTTCTGGCTGGCGGGGAGGCTGATTCAACGTTCAGCCTTCAGCCTTCGGCCTTCGATTCTGGCCGCCTGGCTGTGGGCGGTGTATCCCCTGGCCATCTGGCGCGTGGCGTTCATCAACAAGGAAATCGTCCTCACATCCCTGCTGATGGCCTACGTATGCGTCCAGTTGACGGCTTGGCGCGACGATAAGCCGTGGCGCTGGCTTGCGGCGGGCGCGTTGCTCGGCGTGGTGAACCTGTGCAAGCCGACATTTCTGCTGTTGCCGTTGGTCGTGCTGGTGATGCGGCCACGGCGCGGTCTGCTGCTGCTTGCGGCGATGCTGGCCGTCGTCGCGCCGTGGACGGTACGAAACTGGCGCGTGACGGGCGGAGAATTCCTTCCTGTCGCGACCGAGCAGGGGGGGCTGACGACGTTCGTTGGCAATTACCGGCCGACAGCCGGGCTCTGGGAAGGAGCCGGCAAGATCAGATGGCAGGGCGAGGTCGAACGAATTAAAGGGCAGAACACGGGAGCGTCGGTGGTGGCACTTGACCGCGCGTTCTATCGCGAGACGTGGAAACAGATGGCTGCTGACCCACTGGTTGCCGTGGAACTGATAGTGCGCAAGTGTGGGCGGTTCTGGTTTCTGAGCGCGGCGCGGCGGGAACAGGCGGCGAGCATCTCGATCCAAGCAACGTACTTGGCCCTGGCGGTGATCGGGTTGTGGCGGTGCCGGCCGTGGGGAACCGCACAAACGTTAATGGTGGTTCCAATTCTTTACGTGATGCTGGCGCATGCGCTGAGTTACGCGGATTTGCGGTTCAGTCTGCCGGTGATGCCGCTCGTGTGCGGGTTTGCCGCCGTTGGAGTGCGCCGATTCATGCGGAGCCAGTGACGAATTTGAGTCGGGGGCCGGAGGTCAGGGTTTGGGGCCGGCCGGATAAACAGAATCGATTTCCGCTTCGGCGAGTCGGGGCAGCCGCTGGTCTTTTCCGTTGAGGATGGGGCTGCGGATGGGCCACGCGATCTTCAGCGTGGGATCGTTCCACACGATCCCGCGATCGAGTTCGGGGGTGTACTCGGCGGTGGTTTTGTATCCGACGATGGCTTCGTCACTGAGCACGCAGTAACCATGGGCGAATCCCGGTGGAATGTAGAGCGCCCGATGATTCTGCTCGGAGAGATTCACACTGACGCACCGGCCGAAGGTGGGCGAACCACGGCGGATGTCCACGGCGACATCGAAGACGTCGCCACGCAGTGTGAAGACAAGCTTGCCTTGGGCAGCGGCGGTCCTCTGGAAGTGGAGTCCGCGCAGCACGCCACGGACGGAGCGGCAGAAGTTGTCTTGCACGAATGTCTCGGCAATTCCGGACGCGACGAACGCCGAACGCTTGTAGACTTCCCAGAACTGCCCCCGTTCGTCGCCAAACGCCGCCGTCTCCACCAGCACCACGTCAGCGATGGCAAGTTGTTGGAAAGTGAAGGGCATAGTCTCTCTCCGGCGAACCTCGGATGATCGCCTCGCGCCTCGATCTGCGATGCGCCAGTGCGCGCCACCCGCTTCCGGCAGCGCGAACCCTACGAAGCCACCGGCGGAAAGTCAATCCCGGCGCGCACTGCCCACCGCCGCGGCAACGATGAAAAGGCGGTCTCCCATGCCGAACGCGAGGATTTCCCGGTGCGGGCGTAACGGCAGTCGAGTGGCGAAGGGGAAGTACAGCGGCCACGTGGCGACGGTGACTGGCTCAAATCCAACGCCTCGCACCATCTTTTTCAACTCGCTTGGCGCGAACACCCAGTTGTCCGCGGCGGCAGCCTTTGGTAAAAGCTCTCGCCCATTGCCGGTCTGACCTGTTAAGGTGCGCACAGTTATGGCTGGGACGTTGCGCAGGAATTTTCTGAATCTGCTGGTGGCGCGCGGGCTGACGTTGGCGTTGGCGCTGGTCAACGCCGTGCTGCTGGCGCGCTATCTTGGTCCCAAGGACTACGGGCTGTACAGCTACGCGTTCAGCGTCACGACGATTGTGTTTGGCCTGGCCGATTTGGGCTTGTCCAGCCATGCGGTGCGACTGCTGCGGCTGGAGCCGGCGCGTCGAACAACACTGCTGAATGCCTTTGCGCGCTTGACCAACACGGTGAGTCTGCTGCTCAGCGCGGCGGTCATCGTCCTAGCGTGGATGCTGGTGACTGACCGTCTGACGCGCTGGGCGTTGACGCTCGTGTGCCTGCCGCAATTCTTCCGTGCCGCCGCCGTGCCAGTACGGGCGTTGTTGGCGAGCGAGGAACGGATTCCCCAACTCGGCTTGCAGGAACTGGCCATTCGCGCGGGGACGTTGTTGTTGTTGCTGGCGACGATGTTGTTAGAGCAGGGTGTGCTGACGATGGTGTGGGTCTCGGCGGTCCCGATGCTGGCCAGTTACGCCTATCTGCGACACCGCTATTGGCCGTCTGACTCCGGGTCGTCAGTGGCGCGCAACGAATTAGCGGGGTTGTTACGGCAGGCTTGGGCGTTCACCTTGTATGCGCTGTTCTACGCGGCATATTTTCAAATCGATGTGGTATTGCTGGAGAAACTGCAACCGTTGACAAATGTAGGCTACTACGGCGCGGCGACGCGTTTTATCTATCCCTTGCTTCAAGTGCCGTCGGCCTTGATGACTTCGGCGTTTCCGCGGCTGGTGGCGGTGGCGGATTCGCAACGGCGGCAGTTTAACCTGAAGTTGCTGATGACGCTAGTGGGAGCGGGCGTGTTGCTCGCGGTTTGTTTGGCTGGATCGGCCCCGTGGCTGTTGCCGCTGCTGGTGGGCGAGCGGTACGCACCCGCCGTGCCGACGCTGCAAATCATGTCGGCTTACGTGCCGCTGACGTTTGTGCAGGCGTTGGGAATGAACCTCCTGCTGGCTTCCGGACGGATCCGTGCGCTGGTGGGTATCTACGCGGTCGGTCTCATTGCCAACGTCGCCCTGAATCTGTGGCTGATTCCCCGGTACGCGCACAACGGCTGTGCGGTTGCCACGGTCGCGGCGGAGGCGCTGGTGTTGGCGGTCACCGTGGGGTGCGTGTGGTCTTCTTGGCGCGGCTCCCTAGCCACCACAGCAGCAGAAACGGATACAGAACCAGGTAGTCCAAGACCGGACTGACCGAGTGTCCGTGTTTCTCGCGCAGGTAGACGAAACTTCTGAGCCAGCGTTTCCGCCGGCCCAAGTGTCCCAAGTCGCGGCTGCTGCGTGCGCCGAGGTGCACGATCCGCGCCGCGGCAACGTAGCGGATGCGTCCGTCGAGTTGCCGCAGCCGCAACGCCATGTCCTCTTCCTCGCAGTATAGAAACAGCCGCTCGTCAAAGCCGCCGAGCTTGTCAAACATCTCATGGCGGATGGCCCAGGCGAACCCGGTGACGTTGTCCACCCAACGGTCGCTCCGCCGGTCCCAGTCAACGATCCGGCAGCGGTTGCCTTCGCGGCAGAACAGCCGGTAGCCACTGAGGAAACTGATGGCGGAGCGTAACGTGTGATGCGACCGGCAGCCCATTACGGTCTCGCCAGTCGGCGCAACCTCGTGGCAGGCGACGGCGGCAGCTTCGGGGAACTCCCCGAACGTCCGCAGCAGTGCGTCCAATGCGCCCTCCTGTACTTCCGTGTCACTGTTGAGAAACAGCAAAAAATCGCCAGTGGCTTGGGCCGCGGCAGCGTTGCAGGCCGCGCCGTAGCCGAGATTGCGCGGGAGTTGGATGAGCCGCACGTTGGGAAAGCGCTCCGCGATCCGCGTGGGCGAACCGTCGGCAGAGGCGTTGTCCACCACAATCAACTCCAGCGCGAATCGCCAGTGTTTGGCGAGGATGCTCTGGAGGCAGGCAAGGGTCAACTCGGCAGTGTTGAAACTTGGAATGATGGCCGACAAACGCGGCGGCACGTCATTCACGGGCACGGACTCCCAGTAGCTTCTTCAGGCGTCGCTTGGTGCGACTGAGGAAAACCGACAACGGAATCAGCGCACGCGCCACGCGGTAGGCGCGCCGAAAGGCGGCGACCTCGAAGGCGACAGTGGGATTGACATCCTGCTGCGACCGGATCAGCGGCGCGGTGTAGAGGTTTCGCAGTTCGAGCGTCTTCGTGTAAAGACCGAAGCCGGTCTCGTAGTCGAGGAGGCAGCAGGGCACGGCAAGATCGCGCAGCACGTTGGCCATGTCGTGAAACAGCGCATCGTCAAACACAATGATCCCGCGCTTACTCAGGTGTTCCCGCGCGGCCTCAAAATCGGCTTTGAATCCGGCGTAGCCGTGGTCGCCATCGATGAAAATGTAGTCGTAGGGTTCCTGGCACCGGGCGAAGAATTCATCCGAACGTCGTTCATACAAATTGACCTCCACCGGTGTGGTGTCGAACCGTTCCATGGCTGCCTGAGCTACGCGCTGATCGATATCCACGCTGTCCAGCACGCGCCGTCCACCCAACCCATGCAGCCCCAGCGCAAGGAACAGCGTCGAGCGACCGAACCCGCTGCCGATTTCCAAGACCCGCTGCGGCTGCAGCGCCGCGATCAGCGCGAGGTGCAACATCCCGTGGCACGGTGACGCTGCGCGGATCGCTTGCACGTTTTCCTGGGTCAAGGGCAACTTCGTCATAGTGGTTTCAGCATTGCAAAGCTGCCAGCGATTTGAAACTCTTTTCTGTGGCATGAGGATCGCACTGGATGCGTTTGAAGCCGGGTTCGAGCCGCTGACGGGCACGGGCCGCTACGTCCGCGGCCTGTTGGGCGCGTTGAACGGCGCGGAGATCACCGCGTTCCTGCGGCACGGCCACGGTGTGAAAACCGGCGCGGCAAAACTGGTCGCGCTGCGCTGTCCGGTCAACCGGACCGTCTGGTCACAAGCGCGCCTGCCGCTGGCGCTGGCTATGCGGCGCCCGTTCGACGTGCTCCACGTGCCGGGGCACAAGCTGCCCGCCCTCGCGCCGTGCAAGACAGTGGTGACGATCCATGATCTGGCTTTTCTAAAGTTTCCCGAAACCTTCAAGCCATTGCACCGACAGCGACTGGTCTGGTTCACCCGCAACGCAGTACGGCGGGCCGACCGCATCATAGCGGTCTCCGAATCGACAAAGCGTGACCTTTGCGAGTTGCTTGGCGCTCCTGACGAGCGGATCGATGTCGTGCATCACGGTGTCGATCACGAGTTGTTTCGACCTGACGTTGCACCTGCGGTGAGAACTGCGCCATACATTCTGAGTGTGGGTACGTTGCAGCCGCGGAAGAATTACACGATGCTGATCCGCGCCTTCAAGCGCCTCTGCGAGAGGCGGCGCGAGCCGGTGGAGTTGCTGATCGCGGGCCAACGCGGCTGGCTGTGGGAGGAGATCGAGGCGGAGGCGGACCGCACACCGCGTGTCCATTTGCTGGGGTACGTGAGCGATGACCAGTTGCCGGCGCTGTACGCCGGCGCGGCGGTGGTGGCGATGCCGTCGTTGTACGAAGGGTTCGGGCTTCCGTTGCTGGAGGCGATGGCTTGTGAGGCGCCGGTGGTGGCCGCGAATGTTTCGTGCTTTCCCGAGGTGGTCGGGAATGCGGCGGTGATGTTGGATCCGACCGATGAGGAATCGTGGGCGGCGACGCTGAGCGAGTTGCTGGACGATCCGGCGCAACGCGAATCGCTTCGCCAGAACGGCATGGCCCGCGCCAAGGAGTTCACTTGGGAGCGCACGGCCAGCCAGACATTGGTAGTCTATCGGAAGGCGGCGGCGGGATGAGGGTGCTTTTTGTGACGCAAACGACCGCATTGGGACCGGCGAGCCGCCTGCGGGTTTATCAATTCCTGCCGGCACTGGAGGAGTCGGGCGTGCAGTATGAAGTGTCGCCGGCGGTTTGGGATGCTGAATACGCGGCGCATTTCGGCGGATCGCAACTCGACAAGGCCTGGTTTTTGCCACAAATGTTTCTACGGCGCCGACTGGATTTGAAGCGGATGGCCGAGTTCGACGCGGTGTTTATCCAAAAGAAGTTTTTCCAGCTGGACGCGCTGCGCTGGCGGCTGACGCACCCGCGGATTATCTATGATTTCGACGATGCATTGTTTGGCGGCGCGACGGAGCGGATTCTGCGGGTGAGTCGGACGGCGTTTGCAGGCAATGAATTTCTGGCGGAGTATGCGCGACGGTTTGCCCGGCGCGTGCTGGTAATGCCAACAGTGGTGGACACGCGGAGGTTCACGCCGGCTATGCACAGGTCGCCGGCCGCCCCGCCAGTGGTGGGATGGATCGGCTCACGAACTACACTGAAGTATTTGGAGGCGTTGCGGCCTGTGTTGGAGTCGCCTGTGGGATTTCGGGTGAATGTGGTGTCTTCGCAGGCGCCGTCGTTTGCGTGTGCATTCGAGCGCTGGAGTCTGGAACGCGAAGTGGCACAGGTGCAGGCGATGGATATTGGGCTGGCGCCGTTGGCCGACACGGAGTGGGAACGCGGGAAATGCGGGTTGAAAACGCTGCAGTACCTGGCGTGTGGGATTCCGGTGGTTGGCTCGCCGGTGGGCGTGCAGCGTAAGATGATTGAGCGGAGTGGGGGAGGGGTGCTGGCGCGAACTCTCGAAGAGTGGCGCGAAAAGATTCGGTGGCTGGCAGACCATCCCGACAAACGGGAGGCGATGGGCGAGCGGGGACGCGCGTTTGTGGAGGTGACGTACTCGTTGCGAGAATGGGCGCCCCGGTGGGTGGAACAGGTCTTGGCTGCGACCCGGGGCGAGTAGTATAAGATACGGGATATCAGGTAATGAACATCATTACGTTGACGACCGATTTCGGCACGGCCGACTGGTTTGTGGGCAGCATGAATGGTGTGATTCTCGGCATCAACCCGCAGGCCGCGGTGGTGGACGTCACACACGAGATTCCCAGCGGCGACATCCGCGCGGCGGCGTTCGCGTTGCTGGTGTGCTACCGCTGTTTCCCGCAGGACACGATTCACGTGGCCGTGGTCGATCCCGGCGTCGGCAGCAGCCGCGCAGCCATCGCAAAAAGAATGCAAGCGTCAACGGCCACACGGGCCGTCCAAGCCATCGCAGTTCCTTCGATGCCGCGCATCTCAATCAGCCAATACACTGCCGCCAGATAGAACGGCAACTCGACCAAATGCAGCTTTGCTGTCAGATCGGCTCTGCCAGCGCTTTGGATCAACGCAAACGGAATCTGCGCGAGACTATTGATGAGCACGCCGACCGTCAACCACTGCGGCACCGCTGTGCTGTTCGAGGCAAACTCGGCGCCCAACCAGACGCCGAGCCCTTCACGCGCTAACGTCACAATCAGCAGGCTCATTGGAAATAGGCACAAAAACAAGTAGCGGCTCCCCTTTTCGAAAACGCGCGCCGTGCGGTCGCGGTGCTGCACAAAGTCGCTGGCGAATGCAGGGAACAATGTGCCGACCAGCGCCGCGGGAATCGTCCACAGTTTGGTGATCATGCTGTACGGCGTGGCGTAGTAGGCCACGGCGGCTACCGAGACCAGTGCTGCGATCAGGAAACGATCCAACGACACCATCACGGGCGATATCACGATGCTGACTGTCATCCAGCCTCCCAACTGCAGCAGCCGTACCGCCACGCGCCGCGTCGGCGCGGGGCGTTGCCGCAACGCGGGCACGACGCGAAAACAGAGCGACCAATTGGCGATCCATGCGACCAGGCGTCCTGCAATCAGCACCGCCGTCACAGCCACCAAACTGCGCGAGAAACCTAGCGCCAGCAACGGCCCTACAAACGTGAAGATTCGCATGGGGATTGCGACGGCGTTAATCTTGCCACACTGCTGGTGCGCCGCCAACACGCCGCTGAGTCCTGCATCGGTGATAATGATTGGCAGGGTGGCTGCAAGTAAAGAGAAGGCGCGCATTGACTCGGGTTGCAGGGCCGGCGGGATCTTGAGGATGTCGTGCACCAGCCAGGGAACCGCCAACCACATGATCAGGCCTCCCAGCGTTGCCAACCCAAACATCATGAGCAGCGCTGTCCAAACTTGCGACGGCAGTTCCCACTGCTGTTCCGTGCCTAGTTTCTCGGCAACCAGTTTAATCAGCGCGCGACTCAGCCCGAAATCAAACAGGCTGAAATAGCCAATAAGCATCCACGCCAGGTTCAACGTGCCGTAGCGTTCGGTGCCCAAGCCGCGGATCAACAGCGGCACGGTGAAGATCGCCGCCACCAACGGGATTCCTTGGCCCAAAATGTTTCAGAGCGTGTTGCGGGCCAAGCGCCTCGACGTCAAGTGACTACTGTCAGCGCCGGATTCTGGTGAGGAACGGTTCATGTGAGCATTGCCACATGCATACATCTTTTATGCACCCACCTTGGGGCAAGAAAATAGTATGGGAAATAGTTTGTTTGACCAGTGGTTTGCGCGTTTTGTATGCTGGCTTGTAACGAGAGATGGTGGGGATGACACAACGGATTCTTTTCCTGTATCTGACAAAGCATTCGGGGCATTACGCGGCTGCTGTGGCAATTGACGACGCGGCGCGTCAACTTGATCCCAGTGTCCAGACGATGTTGCTGGATTCGTTCAGTCACACCAATCCAGTGTTGTCGAAGGTCACGCTCAAGGCTTACTTGACCATCCTCAAGGCAGCGCCAGAAATCTGGGAGTTCATGTACGACAACCCGGAGTTCAAGGAGCGCACGGCGAAAATCCGCGAGCTGCTCAATCGCGGCAGCTCGAAGAAGCTGCAAAGGGTGTTGGCGGATTTTCAACCCGATGCGGCGGTGTGCACCCAGGCGTTCGCGTGCGGCGTCATCGCGTCGTGGAAACAGGCCACCGGCAACGACTCACCCGCTCTGGTCGGGGTGCTCACCGACTTCGTGGCGCATCGCTATTGGGCTCACGAAAAAGTCGATCTCTACATCGCTCCCAGCGAAGAGACCAAGCAGACGTTGATCTCCCAAGGCGTCCCGCCCGAACGCATCAAAGCACACGGCCTTCCGGTGGGCGAAAAATTCACCAGCCCGGTGGATAAGGCGGCGGTACTGAAGACTCTCGGCCTGAAGCCGGACCTGCCCAAGGTTCTCGTCATGGGTGGCAGCCTCGGGCTCGGCCCGATGAAGTCGGTGATCCGCAAACTCGACAAACTTCCGCAGCCATTCGACATCATCGGTGTCACGGGCAAAAATGATGAACTCAAGGAACGCCTCTCGCGGAAAGGTCGGAAACTCCGCCACCACACGACCATTTTAGGATTCGTGGAAAATGTGCATGAGTTGATGAGTATCGCCGAGATGGTCGTCACCAAACCCGGAGGGATTACCGCGGCGGAAGCGCTGGTCAAGCAGTTGCCGATGATCATCATCAACCCAATCCCCGGTCAGGAAGCCAAGAACACCGAGTTCCTGCTTTCGCAAAACGTGGCCGTGGAAGCGGGAAACGCCAACGACGTGATGCTGTACGTGGATGAGTTTTTCCGCAATCCCGAAAAGTTGCGCCGCATGAGGGAGGCCGCACGGACGTTGAGTCGTCCGCAAGCTGCCGATCGTGCCGCTGAGGCGATTCTCCGCGTGCTCGCGGCCAAACGAGACGCGGTCTTTGCAGCGACTCCAGGAGGCGCGTGAAGTATCTGCAGCTAAAGTCGGCCGAGTACATCTCGCGGCTACTGCCCCGGAAAGTGGGCTACGGCTTGGCGCGACGCATTGCGGATTTGTATGTGCTTTTCGACCGTCGCGGGCGGGAAAGCGTCATCGCCAATCTCCAACGAATCCATCAGTACAGCGGCATCTCGCTTACGCAGCGTGCGTTGCGGGCGTTGGCGCGCGAGAACTTTCTGAACTTCGCCAAGTACCTCGTCGATTTCTTCCAGTTCTTGCGCCTCGATCCTGAGCGGATGAATCGGCTCATCGACTTCGGCAACGTCCGCAGGGTGCTCGACGAGTCGCTGGAGCACGGCAAAGGGGTCATCATCCTCAGCGCTCATCTGGGCAACTGGGAACTCGGTGCCGCCGCACTCGCGGCCCACGGCTATAAGATCCATGCGGTCGTCCTTCAGCAACCCGATGCCAAGCTGAACGAATTGTACCAGCGGCAGCGGATCGAGCGGCGGCTGAATCCGATTCCGCTGGGCCACGCCGCGCGCGAGTGTCTGGCCGCCTTGCGCCGCAACGAGGCCATCGCCCTGGTCGGCGACCGTGATTTCACAGGCTCGCGCGAAACGGTGGAGTTTTTCGGTCAGCCCGCGCGGCTTCCCAGCGGACCGGCCAAACTGGCGCTGACCACAGGCGCGCCGATCGTGCCGATCTTCATGATTCGTCGGCCCGACGACACGTTCGCCTACGTCGTCGAAGAGCCGATCTGGACAGACAAAGCGCGCGAGTCGATGACCGACGTCATGCGGCGAATCGCGCAGGCGCTGGAGCGGGTTATCCGCCAGCACAGCGAACAGTGGTTCTTGTTTCACAACCTTTGGGACATCGAGGAAGACCGTCTGTTGGCGACCACGACGGCGTTCGGCGTTCCGCCCGCCGACGCGCGCGGGGTTGGCGGTGTAGGAGCGCCTTTCCAAGCGCGATCAGGACAATCGCGCGCAGAAGCGCGCTCCTACGACGACCTTTCATGACTGACCGAGCCATTGCGCTGATCCCCGCTTTCAACGAGGCGAATTCTATCGCTGATGTCGTCACCAAGGCGCGTCCGCACGTCGAGAAAGTAGTGGTGATCGATGACGGTTCGGCCGATCATACCGCGCAGATCGCTGAAGCAGCGGGCGCGACTGTCCTCCGTCACAAGAGCAATCAAGGAAAAGGCGCGGCGATTTTCACCGCGCTGAGTTTCTTCAGAGAATCCGGTGCCGAATTTGCGGTGTTGTTCGACGCCGACGGGCAACACGATCCCGCCGAAATCCCGAGGTTCGTCGAGGCGGCGCGGCAAACAGGCGCGGCAATCGTCGTTGGCACGCGCATGAGCGACACGCGGGACATGCCGTTGGTGCGGCTGCTCACCAACCGGTTTACTTCGTGGGTCACCGGCAAACTGGCGCGGCAGTGGATTCCCGACAGCCAGTGCGGCTACCGCTTGCTGCGCCGCAGCGTGCTGAAAGATTTGCAGTTCTCAACCGCACGCTTCGAGACCGAAACCGAGATGCTGATCCAAGCAGGCCGCGCGGGTCACAAGATTGCCAGCGTGCCCATTCGCACTCTTTACGAAGAAGGCCGCGCCAGCCGCATCCGTCCCCTGCGCGACACCGTGCGTTTTTTCAAGCTAGTGCGGAAGTACTGGTAGGCAACGGCGGCGTTGAGCGGCGCGCGTTAGCGCGTACGCTCGAACGCCTTGTTCGCCTCTTGATCGTCAATCTGTTTCAGGAGTTTATACTCGTGCAGAAAGTGCATGAACCTCATGACAGGATTATCCTCCTTAACGCCATCTTTTTGACTGATGTATTTTACGATCTCGTTCAGGATGTCCCGGAAGGGGATGACCTGTATTTTGTTCCTTTTCAGCCGTTCCAAATACTTCGGTGGTGAGTTCTCGCTTTCGTAGATGACGATTCTTATCGTGTTTCGCCCGCTCGCCCACCATACGATGGAGTGGATTCTATCAAGTGACCGGCCCTTCTCGAGGAAGGCGTCTGTCCTCTTGAAGAAGGTAATGATCTTGTCCACAACGCCTTCGTTGTTGATGATGGCTTTTATCTGAACGAGGTGCAACTCGTCTTCGTTCATCGCAATGACGTCGATGTCGCTCCAACTGCGTGCTGTGTATTCTTCGTCTCTCTCCGCGCTTCCTTGTGCGTCGGGTTTGAAAGGGGAACCATAGATTCTGGCACACGAAATAGCCCCTGAACTTGTAATATTCGGCAACGAGTCCCCCGACGAAGTTTCCGGCCATTTTTTGCTCCTCTTCTCTTGGCGAACAGTAATATTAGCGCAAACTCATCTGGCGAAAGACAAAGTTTGTCTTGGCCTTTTCACGCTCCGAGCCTAGGACTGCGAAATTAGCGAGTCAAACGGATTTCCGCAAGCAGTGACGATCCTAGCCGTTGCTGCGTGGGGAGGGAAAAGCCAACGTCGGTTAACTCGCCGGACGTACTTGGGCGCCACCGGATTGTAGCCGCGAATCCCATTCGCGGTGTTTCCCTGCCGCGAAAAGGTTTCGCGGCTACAAAGGCGGTTGTCCGCTGGTGGTCGTGTTCAGATACGCCCTATCTCGCCTCGTGGCTGATGTTCTGCATGACAAAGGAGTGGCTGTGTGCTAAACGTAGCGGCCTTTTATGGAGTGGGTTCAATACATCGTCGATCTGTTCCTGCATCTGGACAAGCACCTGAATGACGTGATCGGGCACTACGGCGTCTGGACGTATGCGATTCTGTTCCTGATCATCTTTTGCGAGACAGGCTTGGTGGTGACGCCGATCTTGCCGGGCGATTCGCTGCTGTTCGCGGCGGGCGCGCTGACGGGCGGCGGCGGGCCGTTGCGGGTGAGTTGGTTGCTCGTGGTGCTGACGGTGGCGGCGATTCTCGGTGACACGGTGAATTATTGGATCGGGCATTTGTTCGGCGAGAAGCTGTCCCAGAAGTTCCCGCGCGTCATCAAAAAGGAGTACCTCGACAAGACGCACGCGTTTTACGAGAAGTACGGCGGCGAGACGATCATTCTGTGCCGGTTCGTGCCGATCGTGCGGACGTTTGCGCCGTTCGTGGCGGGCGTGGGCAGTATGAGCTACGCGAGGTTTCTGGCGTACAATGTGATCGGCGGCGTGGCGTGGGTGGCGATGTTCATTCTCGGCGGCTACTGGTTTGGCGGCCTGGCGTTTGTGAAGAAGCACTTCGCGCTGGTCGAACTCGTGATCGTGATTCTCTCCATTATGCCCGGCGTGATTGAGTACTTGCGCCAGCGCAAGAAAGTGTGATTGAATAACAAGCCGCACGCGGTCGGTTCGGGACGTAGCGCAGTTTGGCTAGCGCGCTTGGTTCGGGACCAAGAGGTCGCGGGTTCAAATCCCGCCGTCCCGACCATTCTCCGCCGTCTTCCGCCATCTTCCCCTAATGCGGCAGCCACATCGGCTTATTGTGGAATTTGACGCCCTCGTGCTCGAACGCCTTGATCAATTTTGACGTCCAGACTTGCAGCGCGTCGAACCGCCGTGCCAGCGTCTCTTCGGATCCGGCTGCTTGCGTCTCCCCGCCGCCGCCCAGTGTCAGATGTTTTGTGGCTTTCGGCACGCTCATGCCCCGTATCCGACGAGTCATTTCCGCCCGCCAACGTTCCAGCGTCGTCAGGCGCGACTCCAGCGTGGACTCCAACGGTCGAATTTTTTTCAATACCTCCTTGTCCGCACTGTTGAGTCGGCCGTGGCGCACAAACAAGTCGACCACCTGCGGCACAAGCCGCTCGAATGCCTCCAGATGCTCAAATGCTGGCGCCAACGGCGCGAGCGGTTCCGCCGGTCGTGCCGCCGCGGACAACGACGCCCTGATCGCATTGACAGGGTCTTTCGGTCTCTCGATGTGAAACGCCGCGTGATGCGCGCCGATCTGCAACCCCGGTCTGTGTGCGTGCTCCGTCTGCGCCTCAGCCGTGATCTCCCCGGCGGATGCAAGCGAAAGTGTCACCGTCGAGGTTGCAGCGTCTATCGACACGCGGACCGATTTCGCCTTGAACAGCTCCTGCATGCCCTGCATGCTCTGCATGTTGTCGAAATGCAGAAGTTCGCGCGTGGTCATCTGATCGATGATGGCGAGCACCTCGGCGGGGGGCGAAACGATGTTGAGTCCGAGATGGCTGTGGAGCGCGTGGGCAATGCGCTCGAAGTTGGGATGCTGCCCCCGACTGCCTGAGAATAATCCACCAAGCATAGACATGGCTGACCTCCACCGGCGTGACGAACAACACTCTACTGCAACCTGACGTCGGGGGGCAAGCCTATTTTTGGCGGAAAATCCCAACAGTCGCCATCGTTGGTCTGCCTCCTAATCCTGCCGACGCTGAAGCGGCTTAAGCGGCCCTTCGAGGGTACGATTGCAGTCACTTGACCTGTGTGCGTTTTCTTTGTAGTCTCGCGCAATGAGTTATGCGGAAGCGTGCGCACGTGTTTTATTCGGGACGAGTCCAAGGCGTCGGGTTTCGATACAGCGCGCGCGAAGTGGCGTGCGGCTTTGAAGTGACGGGGTCTGTGCGCAACCTGCCCGATGGCCGAGTCGAGTTGGTTGCCGAAGGCGACGAAGAAGAAGTGAAGGCGTTCATGGAGGCGATCCACCAGAGCCAGTTGGGCAATTGCATCCGCGGCGAGGATGTGAACTGGGGTCAGGTCTCGGGCGAATTCACGCGGTTTGAAATTCGGTTTTAGCACGTTATGGATGCGATTCGAACGGAACATCTGACGAAGAAATACAAGCTGGGCTGGCGGCGGGGCAGGCTGCTGGCGCTGGATAAACTCGACCTGCGCGTGCGCGAGGGCGAAGTATACGGCTTGCTCGGGCCGAACGGCTCGGGCAAGAGCACGACGTTGAAGCTGATCCTCGATCTCGTGACACCAACCGACGGCGCGGCGTGGATCTTCGACGTGCCATGCGAGAAAGTCGTGTCGCGGCTGCATGTCGGTTTCCTGCCCGAGAATCCGGACTTCTATCGCTATCTCACGGGCGCGGAGACGTTGGAATTCTACGGACGACTGTGCGGGATGAGCGGTGCGCCGCTGAAGAAACGAATCGACGAACTGCTGGAGTTGGTTGGTCTGCCGCTGGCCCGCGACCGACGGTTGGCGGGCTACTCGAAGGGCATGCTGCAACGCATCGGCCTGGCGCAGGCGCTGATTCACGATCCGAAGCTCTTGCTGCTCGATGAGCCGACGGCGGGCGTTGACCCGATTGGAAGCAAGGACATTCGCAATTTGATTTTGCGGTTGAAGAAGATGGGCAAGACGGTGCTCCTCAGTTCGCATTTGCTGGCGCAGGTGCAGGACGTCTGCGACCGCATCGGCGTGTTGAATCTCGGGAAGATGATTCTGGAGGGGCACGTCGACCAGTTGATCAGCGATCAGCGGCGATTGAGCATCACGGTGCAGGACCTGCCCGATGCCGGGCGCGCCAAAGTCGAGGAAGCGGTATGCGCTGCGGGCGGCAAACTCGTCTCTGTGGAGCATCCGCAGACCACATTGGAAGCGCTGTTTTTGGAGGCTTTGAGCAAGGATGAACGCGGAGCAGGGGAACATGACTGAGGCGGCCAAGAAGAGCATGGCGGCGGCGAAACCGGAAAAGGAATGGGTCGGCTTTTCGCTGCAGCGCGTCGGGACGATTGCCGAGAACACGTTCATCGAAGCGGTGCGGCAGAAGGTGTACAACATTCTGATCATCTTCGCGCTGGTCGTGATCGCAAGCGCGAGTTTCTTTTCACAATTCACGTTTGGCGAGCAGTTGAAGTTCGTTAAGGATTTCTGTTTGGGCGCGCTGTCGGTGTTCGGCACGCTGATCGCGATCGTCGGCACGGCGCTGCTGTTGCCCAATGAAGTTGAGAGCCGCACCATCTACACGATTCTGGCCAAGCCGGTGCGGCGGTTTGAGTTTCTGCTCGGCAAATACATGGGCAGCGCGCTGCTGATTTTGGTGAGCTTGGTGCTGATGACGGCGATGTTCGGCGCGGCGCTGGTCTTCAAGGAGCATCGCCTGGTGTCCGACGCCGTGCAGCAGACGGCGAGCGTGCCCGGAATCGACGCGCAGCACGAACTGCAGCAGCAGATCCAGCTCATTCGGGCCGACGCGTACAATCCCGATCTCGTGAAAGCTGTGCTTTTGATTTTCGTGAAACTGGCGTTGCTGTCTGCTGTCACGCTGCTGGTGTCGACGCTCTCGACCTCGATGATTTTCAATGTCACTGTCGCGTTCATGATCATGATCGCGGGACATCTGGTCGGCACCGCCAAGGAAATGTGGAGTGACAGCGCATTGGCGCGGTGGTTCTTGGCGATTCTTCCTGACTTGGGATCGTTCAACGTTGCCGATGACATTATTCTCGGCAACGCAATTCCGTGGGCACATGTCGGCAAAGTGGTGCTGTATGGGTTGGTTTACATCGCCTGTGTTGTTGCCGCTGCGCATTTCATTTTCTCGGATCGGGAAATCTAGCGAATGAGACGAACGAGACTGATCGCAGCGTTGGTGCTGATTGTGCCTGCCTGGCTGATGATGCCGTTGGCAAACCGGATTCACTCGGAGAACGTCCAACTCAAGTACGGCACGACACAGGTGACACGGGAGGTGCGCGAGCGCATTGGGCAGGGGATGGCGATTGCGTTGTTGGCGGGATTCCGCGGTGTGGTGGCGGATTTCCTCTGGATTCAAAACAATGATTACTGGATGAAAAAAGAATGGCTGCGCCTGTACACGGGCATTGAGCTCGTGACGACGCTTCAACCGTTGTCGACGTTGTTCTGGGACACCGGCGCGTGGCACATGGCATGGAACGTCGGGTATGCGGTGAGTGTTGATCCTGCCAATCGCACGATCGCCGAGGGGATCAAACGCGAGCGCGAATGGTGGGACAAGGCACGCGACTTTCTGCAGCGGGGCATCAAAAATACTCCCAATTGCCCCGACCTGTATTTTTCGATGGGATTGTTGTATCTGGAAAAATACAAGGACCCGTGCAAGGCCCAGGAATACTTTCACAAGACGGTCAACGCTGAGGGTGCGCCGATCAATATGAATGTCCGCATGGATGCCGTTGGCCGTCTCGAAGCGCGCGAGATGGAAAACTGCGGTGACATCATGGGAGCTTATCGGTGTTGGAGACAGATGTGGTGCGTAGACCATGATCAGGTCGACCAAGTCTGGGGCGTGGTGGAACGCGAAATCAGGCGCCTGGAAGACTTGTTGAACATTCCCGATCAACAGCGGGTGTTCCCGAAAGAGCAATCCAAACCCGCTGCAACTTCATGAAATACGCCATCCTCAGCGATGTTCACAGCAACTGGGAAGCGCTGCAGGTGGTGATCGAGCATGCCAAGCAGCAGAAGTGCACGCATTTCGTCTGCCTGGGCGACATCGTCGGCTACGGGCCGAACCCGAAGGAATGCCTCCAAATCATCCGCGGACTCAATTGCCCCACCGTCATGGGCAATCACGATGAGTACTGTGCGACCAGCCACGATCTCACCGGGTTCAATCCCATGGCCGCCGATGCGATCAAATGGACGCGCGAACAACTGGGCGAGGACGAAAAAAACTGGTTGCGCAGCCTCAAATACGTTCGCACCATTCAATCCTTTACGATGGTTCACGCGACGCTCGACCTTCCCGACAAATGGGCCTATGTCTTCGACAAACTCGCCGCTGCGGCCAGCTTCAACTACCAGCACACCGCCGTCTGCTTCAACGGTCACACGCACGTTCCAATCGCCTTCGTCCGCGGCCCGACAGGCATCCAAGGCGGTCTCTACACCAAGATCAAAGTCGAAGTCGGCCGCAAATACTTCATCAACGTCGGCTCGACCGGCCAACCTCGCGACCGCAATCCAAAGGCCGCTTACGTTATCTTCGATTTGATGGACAACATGATCGAGCTGCACCGACTCGATTACGACATTCCAACGGCGCAGAAGAAAATCCGTCACGCGGGACTGCCCGCATCGCTCGCCGACCGGATCGCGCAAGGTCGGTAGCGAAGCGGAAAACTGAAGTAATGGAGTGCTGGAGTGATGCGACAACAAACACCTTCAGCCTCCCAACACTCCAGCACTCCAACACCCCATTCCCCGCGCATCCTCATCATCAAACCCAGTTCGCTCGGCGATGTCGTGCACGCGCTGCCGACCGTCAACCTCATCCGCCGACGTTTTCCCGACGCGCACCTCGCCTGGCTCATCAACGACACGCTGGCCTCGATGCTCAAAAACTGCTCGATCATCGACGAATTGATTCCATTTCCGCGCCAACGTTTCGGTTCGGCGAAGGAACTTCCCGCGTTTGGCGATTTCCTCGCGGTGCTTCAGGGTAAAGGCTTCGACATTGTTGTCGATCTTCAGGGTTTGTTCCGCAGCGGACTGATGAGCTGTGCGACGCTCGCGCCGCGCCGCATTGGGTTGAGCGATGCCCGCGAAGGCGCGCGGCTGTTCTACAACGAAGTTGTCGAAGTCCGGCACGCGCACGCCGTTGATCTCTATCTCCGCGCCGCCGACCACCTCGGTTGCGAGCCCGGCCCCATCGAATTCCCGCTGGGTTTATCGCCGGAAGATGTTGAACATGTAAGTCGCCTTGTGGGAGCGGCGTCCCCGCCGCGATCCCTTATCGCTCTCAATCCGTCTGCGAGATGGGAGACAAAGCTGTGGGGTGTTGATAACTATCGAGCTTTGGCTCAGCGACTGCCCCGGGAGCGAGTTGTTTTCACGGGGTCATCCTCCGAGGCGAATTGGATTGGCCGTCTGGCGCAGGGATGCCTCAACTTCGCAGGCAAAACCGATCTCGCCCAACTGGCCGAACTCTACCGCCGCTGCGCCGTGCTGATTACTAACGACAGCGGCCCGATGCACATCGCCGCCGCGGTCGGCACCCCCGTCGTCGCCATCTTCGGCCCGACCGATCCCGCACTCACTGGCCCGTACGGCAAGCAACACGTCGTCCTCCGCGCGGGAATCCCGTGCTCGCCCTGCCTGAAATCGTACTGCACCCACACGCCCCGCATGGAATGCATGTCGCTGGTTACCGTCGAGCAGGTGCTGGCAGCAGCGATGCCGTTTTTGTAGCCGCGAAACGTTTTCGCGGCGCGGGTGCCCAGAGCCGCGAATGAGATTCGCGGCTACAATCCTTGTCTTGCGCGTCGCCTCCAGTTTCGCTACCGTTCCTGCCGTTTCCATGACCGAGCTCGAACAACAACTTCAGACCACCCGCGCCGAAGCCGAAGCGGCCATCGCTGCGTGCACTGACCTTCAAGCGCTGACGCAACTCAAGGCGAAATACATCGGTCGCCAGGGCGCGGTCACCGCCGCGCTCGAGAAACTCGGCACTTTGCCCAAGGAAGACAAACCGCGCGTTGGCAAACTCGCCAACGAAGTCAAGAACGCGCTCACCGCTGCGTTGGCAGCCAAACAAGAGGAACTCGAAGCCAAAGCCGCCGGCTCCGGCCCGGCGATTGACACCACGTTACCCGGCCGACGCCACAACATTGGCCATCTGCATCCGCTCACGCAGATCTTCGAGCGCACCGTGGCGATTTTCCGTCGGATGGGCTTCGCCGTCGAGGACGGCCCGGAGGTCGAAACCGAATGGCATTGCTTCGACGCGCTGAACACACCGGCCGATCATCCCGCGCGGGACATTCAAGACACGCTGTACGTCGATCTGCCGCCGGACCCGAAGTACGGGCGTTACGTCATGCGCACGCACACGTCGCCCGTGCAAGTTCGGACGATGCTGAAACACAAACCGCCGATCCGCATCGTCGCGCCGGGCCGCGTGTTCCGTCGCGATAATCCCGACGCCACGCACAGTCCGACGTTCCATCAGATCGAAGGATTGTACGTGGACAAGAACGTTACCGTGGCCGACCTCAAAGGCACGGTCGAATTCTTCTTCAAGCAATTGCTCTCGCCTGACACCAAGGTCCGGTTCCGTCCACATTTTTTCCCGTACACCGAGCCGAGTTTCGAGATTGACCTGTCGAGTCCGCACCTTGCCAGCCGTGGCAAGGAATGGCTGGAGATCGCCGGCTGCGGCATGGTTGACCCCAACGTCTTCAAAGCGGTTGGCTATCCCGACGACGAATACACCGGTTGGGCGTTCGGCTTCGGCATCGAACGCATCGCCATGGTCATGTGGTCCATCAACGACATCCGCCTGTTCACCGAAAACGATGTGCGCTTTCTGGAGCAGTTCTGAATATGGAGACCTGATGAATATGGCAGTGGAAATGGGCGAGTATGTAGTAGGGGCGTACTTGGAGTTCATCAAAAAGTGTGAGGTTGTCCACTATGGGGCTAGGCTGCCTGGCGGTGGACTTGGTGGATTAAATGAGTTGGATGTTGTTGGCTTGAACTTCGCAGGTAAGACAGCCTATCTGTGCGAAGTGACAACTCATCTAAATGGATTAGCCATTATCAATTACCCCACCACTGTTGAAAAATTCAAAAAGAAGTACAGCGCGGCGAAAAAATACGCCGATGTATGCCTGAAAGACCTTAAAGATTTTCAACGGGTCTTCATGTTTTGGTCGCCACGCGTGTCCGAGGGACGATTGACTGAGCAACTGAGAGCGATCGGTGGATGGGAGTTGGTGATCAATCGAAGTTATTCCGATTGTGTAGAACAACTTCGTCGTGAGGCAGAGAGATCAACACGTCCAACAAGCAATCCGTTCTTCCGAGCGCTGCAAATCATAGGACACCTTAAACACTGAACCGTGCTTGCATGAAATTCACCTACAACTGGCTGAAGCAGTACGTTGATTTCGATTGGTCGCCGCAGGAGTTGGCTAAGAAGCTGACGTTTGCGGGAATCGAGGTCGAGGATGTCGCGAGCCTCGGCGGCGGGGTGTTGCAGCAGGTTGTCGTCTGCCAGATTCTTTCCAGCGAGAAACATCCGAACGCGGACAAGCTCACCGTTTGCCACGTCAACGACGGCAAGAGCGAACGCCAGATCGTGTGCGGCGCGCACAACTACAAGGTCGGCGACAAGGTACCGCTGGCGCTGCCCGGCGTGACGTTGCCCGGTAACTTTACGATCAAGCTGGCGAAGCTGCGCGGCGTCGAGTCGCACGGGATGATGTGCTCGGGCAAGGAACTCGGCCTCGCGGAAGACGCCGAAGGTTTGCTGATTCTGCCAGCCGACACGCCTGTCGGCATCAAGCTCAGTGACGCGCTTGGCGGGGCGGACACGGTGTTCGACATCGAAGTGACGCCGAATCGGCCCGACTGGCTCAGCGTGATCGGCATCGCGCGGGAAGTGTCGGCGTTGACGGGCAATCCGTTGAAACTGCCGGGTGTCTATGAAGACCCGGTCGCCCCGACTTCACAGTCGGGGCTCCCACGAGTCGAGGAATTGACCTCTGTGAAGGTGGAGGCTCCCGATTTGTGTCCGCGGTACACGGCGCGGGTGATTCGCGGCGTGAAGATCGGGCCGAGTCCGGCGTGGCTGAAGCAGGCGCTCGAAAAGGTCGGGATGCGCTCGATCAATAACGTGGTGGACGCGACCAACTACGTCCTGATGGAATGCGGGCATCCGCTGCACGCGTTCGACTACAACCTGCTAGCGGAGCATCGCATCGTGGTGCGGCGCGCCGAGAACGGCGAAAGATTCGTAGCCATCGACGATAGCAGGCGTGAATTGACGAATGAAATGCTCGTGATCGCCGACGCGACCCGACCCGTCGCACTGGCCGGCATCATGGGCGGCAAGGAAAGCGAGATCAACGTCAACACGACAGACGTGCTGCTCGAAAGCGCATACTTTTCGCCACCGAATATCCGCCGCACTTCCAAGAAACTCGTGCTGGCCAGCGAGTCCAGTTATCGGTTTGAGCGCGGGGCCGACATCGGTGGTGTGATTTGGGCGAGCAACCGCGCGGCGGCGCTGATTCAGCAACTGGCCGGCGGCCAGATTGCACGCGGGATTATTGATTCGCTCGCGAAGCCGATCGAGAAGCGCCGGGTAAAATGTCGATTCGCGCAGGTGAATCGGCTGCTCGGCATCGAAGTTCCTCCTGAAACTCTGAAGAAGATTTTCACAGGCCTGTCGTTGGCGGTGGTCTCATCCGACGGGCAAGCGTGCGCAGTGGAAGTGCCGACGTTTCGTGTCGACTTGGAGCGGGAAGCGGATTTGATCGAGGAGGTGTGCCGCATCTACGGTGTGGAGAAGATTCCCGCGAAGATGCAGCCGGCGGCGGCGGCGGTTTCAGGATTCGATGGGAACTGGGATGCGCTCTCGCGGGTGAGACAGGTTTTGACAGCGCTCGGTTTCGACGAGGCGATGAACCAGACGCTGGTGGGCTACAAAGACTCTTTGTCTCTCGCAATTCTATTATCCGGCTTCTATGGGGCAGCAAACCAGATACAGGTGAGCGAGAGCGACTTGAAATTGCAGAATCCCCTGAGCGCCGACCAACACGCGTTGCGCTTGTCGCTCATCCCCGGATTGCTCGCCAATTTGCGGACGAATGTGTCGCGGCATCAATTCGACGTGAAGTTGTTCGAGATCGGGCGCGTGTTTGCGGCGGGCGGCAAGGAGTCGCTGCATCTGGGGTTGGCCGTTACGGGCCGTCGTAATCCGCACGCTTGGGAAACGGGCGCGCGCGAGGCGAAGTTGGATTATTTCGATTTGAAGGGCACGTTGGAAGAGTTGGGGCGACAGTTGGCCTTGCCCTTTGAGGCGGTGGAAATCAGGGAGGTACCGGCCGCGCAGGCGAAGAAACTCGATTTGCGGGACGCGGTGTTTGTCGCGGAGATGGAGCTTGAGCCGTTGCTGGCGGCGGCGTGCGCGGAGAAGCAATTCCGCGAGCTGCCGAAGTTTCCGGCGGTGGTGCGGGATATGGCCTTGGTGCTGGACGAGAGCGTGCAGCACCGTGACGTTTTGGCAGCGATAGAGAAAAATCCAAATAAATCCTTGGAACGGGTCGAATTGTTTGATATTTTCCGGGGTGGATCGATTCCGATGGGTAGGAAATCGATGGCGTACTCGCTGATGTTTCGGGCGGCCGATCGGACGTTGACCGATGCCGAAGTCAACGAGGCGCATGAGAAAATCAAACGTCAGTTGCAGCAAGCGTTAAAGTGCGAGATTCGTGAAGGCTGACAGATCGAGCAGGGTAATCATAATCGCAGACGCAATTAAGATCGAAAATCCTTGAAATTGCATATGAGGATGTGCTATATAAGAGACGGATTGAGTGACAAGGGTTGCTCAGGTTCTTTGCCAATAGTAAATTTGTGAGATACCCTGCCATGTTCGTGACGAACGACGAATCTTTGAGCCAACACCGTCATTGACGGAGCTCGGAGTTCGGTTGTGGACTGCATGCCTTTTTAGGAAGTAGAAAGCAATCGACAGAGCACCCTATTATCGAGGGGTTCAAAGATATCGTTCAAACGGCATTACGGTGGGGTATTTCATTTTCCACCCTGCTCGGTCAGTCAGCCGCCTCGCGTAACGGATGATCATGACCGAGAACTTATTTAGCCAGCAGTCTCCGACAGACGCCCTCCAGGCGGCGGATAGACCTCATCCCTCCACCGCACCGCTGGCGACAAGGATGCGCCCGCGCACGCTGGAAGAGTTCGCCGGGCAGCGTCACATCCTCGCCGAAGGCAAACTACTTTGGCGCGCCATCAAATCCGACCGTCTCAGCTCGATCATTCTTTACGGCCCGCCAGGGACGGGGAAGACTTCGCTCGCGCAAGTCATCGCCAACACAACGAAAAGCAAGTTTGAACGGCTCGGCGGCGCCGAATCCAACGTGGCCGACATCCGCCGGGTCATCTCGACGGCCGCGAATCGCCTCGCCAACACGGGTCAAAAAACGATTCTGTTCATCGACGAGATTCACCGTTTCAACAAAGCGCAGCAGGACGTGTTGCTGCCCGATGTCGAGAACGGCACGATACGGTTGATCGGCGCCACGACGCACAACCCGTTTTTCTACGTCAATTCACCGCTCGTCTCGCGCTCGCAAGTTTTCCAGCTCAAACCGCTCACGCCCGACGACATCAAGGCGTTGCTGCAACGAGCGCTGGCCGACAAGGAACGCGGGCTGGGGAACTACAACGTCGAAATCACACAGGAAGCGCTCGATTTCTTGGCAGCAGCGTGCGATGGCGATGCGAGGAAAGCACTGAATGCGCTGGAGATTGGTGTCTTGACCACCGAGGCAAGTCGCGGCGGAAGGGGAAGGATTGTTGTGAACCTCGCTATCGCGCAGGAATCCATTCAGAAGAAAGCGATCGTCTACGATGGAGACGAGGACGAGCATTACGACACGATCTCGGCGTTCATCAAATCCATGCGCGGCAGCGATCCCGATGCGGCGTTGTACTGGCTGGCAAAAATGGTGGTGGCAGGCGAAGACCCGCGGTTCATCGCGCGGCGCATTGTGATTCTGGCAGCGGAGGACGTCGGATTGGCTGATCCACAAGCGTTGGTCGTTGCGGTGGCAGCGCATCACGCGGTGGAGTTCATCGGCTGGCCGGAGGGCGAGTTGCCACTGGCGGAGGCGACGGTCTACTGCGCCACTGCGCCGAAATCCAATGCCAGTGCGAAAGGCATCTGGAGCGCGAAGGCCGACGTCGAGTCGGGACGCACGCTCGAAGTGCCAGCGCATCTCAAAGACACCCACTACAAAGGTTCGGCGCGGCTTGGTCACGGCAAAGACTACAAGTACGCACACGATTTTGAGGGGCACATAGTCGCGCAGGAACACTTGCCCGAACGGCGTCATTATTACGAGCCGAGCGATCAGGGATTTGAAATCAAAGTCCGCGAGCGAATGGAAAAATGGAGGCAGGCATTGGAGGTCAGAAACCGTGCTAAGCCGGATTGACACGCTAAGGAAGATATTGACAAGGCTGCGTGCCAGAGCTGCGGCTACGCAGGAGATCAGGCAGTTGACGCAGGAATTAGTGCAAGAGGATCTTGCTCAGGAACGACGGGAAGAGCTTGAACGCATGCGAGAGTCAACACTGATGGCTGGTCGAAGGCCGCAGCGAACGCTGGCATTGTACCTCTCTGGAGACCAGCCCGCGGAGAAGGCCATGACATTGAGGCCGATGCTCATTCTAATGAAGATGGCACTTAGCGACAAGGATTGCAGTGGCAACGACGCCTTGAGGCATCTGCAGAAGTTTCTTCATAAGGAACACCCAAACTTAGTCACTCAGCCAGAGTGCGTCGATTTTGGTCGGCTGGAGCGACAGCACGAGGATTTGAGAAATCCTGGTGTTCATACTCGTCCCATGACTCGGCCTGACTGTGAAACATCAAGAATGGCGGTCTTCGGATTCATCTGTGCATTATGGTCAGCAAGTCCACACTGAGGAGCCAGATGCGTACCCGATTGGCAGCGCTTGCGCCAGCTGACGTGCGCTCCAACAGCGCGGCGGTTTGGGAGCGGTTGTCCGTCCTGCCTGAGTTTGTGTCGGCGAACTGGCTGCTGGTTTACGTTTCCATGGGACACGAGATTGACACGCACGGACTGATCCAGCAGTTGCCTGCGATCGGGAAACATGCGTGCGTGCCGAAATTTGACGACGCGGCGCAATGTTACGTCGCGTCGGAGTTGAAAGAATTTGTCGCGGAGTTGGAGGAAGGCAAGTTCGGCATCTTAGAGCCCAAGCAGGGAGCCGTTCGCCTCGTGAGTGCGGACAAACTCGATGCTCTGCTTGTGCCCGGACTGGCATTCGATGGAAATGGGAATCGAGTCGGACGCGGGATGGGATTCTTTGACCGCCTGCTACGGGAGGCGCGAGGAATCAAGATCGCGCTCGCTTACGATTTCCAGGTGTTGAACGAAGTGCCCGCGGACGCTCACGATGTCTGCGTGGACTTCATTGTAACTGAAAAACAAGTCGTTTCATGCAAAGGATGAACCAATGAACCAAGCCATTCTATGCCTGGCATCGCTGGTCGTCGGAGTGGCGATTAGCTGGGTGATTATCCGCCTCAAGGCGAGAGGCGACGCGGCGCAGGCGGGTTCCATTCTCGGGTCGGCGCGCAAGGAAGCGCAGACGATCCTCCGGGAGGCAAACGTGGCCGCACAGGACCAGGTGTTCAAGGCGCGCGGGGAGTTTGAAAAGGAATCCAAGGCGCGCAAACAAGAGTTGACCGAAATGGAAAAACGCCTGACCCAGCGCGACACCAATCTCGACCGCAAGGTCGATCTGCTGGATCGGAAGACGGAAGAGATTGCCAAAAAAGAGCTGGTCGTCGGCGAACGCGAGAAGGAACTGCACAAGCTTCAAGACGAACTCGACGAGCTGAAGCGGCTGACGCAGTTGGAACTGCAGCGCATTGCCGGTCTGACGACGGAACAAGCGAAAGCCATGCTGCTTTCGCAACTCGAAGAGGAGATC
>Ga0187886_1001081_pt1 | contig 26744 bp, 23 predicted proteins | sample June2016WEW_20_1_FD_133001 | JGI IMG/M metagenome (GOLD analysis project Ga0187886, IMG submission 133001) | Peatland microbial communities from SPRUCE experiment site at the Marcell Experimental Forest, Minnesota, USA - June2016WEW_20_150 | ecosystem: Environmental > Terrestrial > Soil >... | reverse complement strand
GTGATAGCAACGATTGAACAAATACAAGAAGAAAAATATGCATTCCAGAAAGCGGCATAGGAATATTTGAAAATGGACGCATCAGGGGGCCACAGAAATTTCAACTAAAAACTTGACAATCTCAAAATTTTTCCGCAATTAGTCTGGAAGCGATATCAAACCCACTACCAGGTGCCTGGAAGGTAACAAATTCGACAGGTTTCACAGGATAATCTTTTCCTTGCATAGTTTGGATCAATAAACTTTCAATAGAAAAAAATACTATAAGGAACATTACAGTTTTTTTCCACATAAAATTGTCCTCCTTAGAATTAGATTTTGGTATAAAACTGTTCTCCTTTTACACTCCGTATCCTCTCTTTTTCAGATTTAGTTAAAATTCAATAGCGGCCCTTTTTGTTGTCCCGTTCATCATGCAGCCTCTGCTGCTTGTGCCTCTTGTTTTACTCTCTCCCTTCGAATCTCGCTCCAGACACCAATCCTGAATTTACAATGATGTTTGTACCCCTCCATTCTCTGAAGTCCTCAATGCCCCTCTAACCATCGATGGTTCGGATCCCTTTCTTTCAATAGTCAATCTTACTGGTCTCTTGTCAAAGGGCGATCCTCCCACCACGGATAAAAATTGGGCATATCCTTACTTGGTTTCATCTTGAACATAGGCGGCCGTTTTTCTAAAAAAGATGCAATACCTTCGGAACCATCCAGAGATTGCGCCATATAATACGTACACTTCGAATCTATTTTACGGGCTTCGATCGGGTGGTCCGCTCCCAGCATTCGCCATAGGAGCTGTCGTGATAATGCCACTGATACTGCTGACGTGTTGTCTGCAATTTCTCTTGCCAATTCTTGGACCGTCGTTAGGAGTTTCTCCTGTGAGACAACTCTACTCACTAATCCATTCTCAAAGGCTTCCTGTGCGGAGAAGACTCGTCCTGTAATAACCCATTCCATCGCACGGTTAATTCCAACGATTCGGGGTAGAAACCAACTACTACATGCCTCGGGGACGAGCCCACGCCTGGTGAATACAAATCCAATTTTTGCATTTTCTGAAGCAATACGAACATCCATCGGTAGGGTCATTGTAATGCCTACCCCCACTGCAGGACCATTTATCGCAGCAATAATCGGTTTTTTCATATCAAAGATTCTTAGAACTAAAAGGCCACTGCCCCCACGCTGTTCCTGACGAGGTTCTTTACTTCGAGATACAAAATCGAATTGACCACTGCTCATGTCCTCCCCGGCACAGAAAGCCCTCCCAGCACCAGTAACAATAACAATGCGGACTTCGTCATCTCTGTCTGCCTGATTGAAAGCCTCAATGAGGTCATTCATCATTGAACCCTTGAAAGCATTTAGTTTTTCGGGACGATTGAGAGTAATTATTAGAACTCTGTCATTCAATTCGTATTTAATATTCTCAAATTCCATTTTTTAAAACCCCCTTTAATGAGAAAAAAAAGATTTATATAACGCCCGGTACAACTAAATATTATTTCGTGCTCCCGGTTTAGAACCAGCCCACACATTGAGCTCTTTAGCTTTTTTTATGATCGGCGGGATTACTTCGAATAGGTCGCCTACGATTCCGTATTTGGCGACTCGGAATATGGGAGCTTTGGGGTCGCTGTTGATGGCGATAATAATCTGGGAATCGGTGATGGCCGATACATGCTGCAACGCTCCGGAAATCCCACAGGCAATATAGACTTTGGGGCGAACTGTTTTCCCCGAAATTCCCACCTGGTAGGGCAAAGGCAGCCACCCCAGATCTACTACCGGGCGAGAACATCCAACCATCCCCCCCAGAGCAACGGCGAACTCCTCAATCAGCTTGAGGTTCGTTTTCTCCTTTATCCCTCGCCCTGCGGCCACGATCACTTCCGCCTTTTTCAAGTCCTCCGCTCCCTCTACCTCGGCGAGAATGTTCAGGGCCTTAACCTGAAGGCTGCCCTCGGAGATCTCCAAAGGGAGCGGGATTATCTCACCAGCCCCCCCAGGCGCTGTCTTTACGGCTACAGCACCCTTTTGAAGGCTAACCACGACAGGAATCGACTTCTTCGCTTCTACCTTGGTATATGTCAATCCCCTAAACATCGGGCGGGTTACTCGAACCATATCCTCTGTTGATTCGACGTCCAGACAGTTGGTGAATAGTCTAGCCCCCAACCGGGTCGCCACGGCTGGGCCGACTACCATCCCCCAATAGGTGTAACCCAGCAGGAAGACACTGGGCATAAGATCTTTGATCAGCCCGGCAATGACCTGAGAATAGAGCTGGGGGTTGTAAAGGTGGAGTCTGACGTGATCGATCAGAAGAACCCGGTCTACGCCCATTTTGCACAGTTTTTGAGCCTGATGCTCCAGGTCATTTCCCAACAGCAGGGCATCGACGGCCACTCCCATCTTCTCCGCTAACTCCCTGCCTTTAACGATTAATTGGGTAGTGATGGAGTCAATCTCTTTGCCCGCATACTCCGCTAATATCAACACGTTCCCTTTTGATTTATCCAAGTACATGTTTCATCCTGCCCACTATTTTTTCAGCGATCTCATCCAGGCTCCCGCTAATCATTTCAGCGTATTCAGCTTGTGGTGGGTCAAAAGCCGCTATTATTTTCGGCCTGTAAGCATTGATCTCCTGCCAATTTAGGCCCAATTCCCTCACACTCATCGAGCGTATGGGCGTTTTTCGGGCACGCATAACCTTCGCCAGGGCCGTATAGCTATGAGTCGCAATCCCCGACTGAATGGCCAGCACCGCAGGTAGGGTAATCTCCAGCTCTTCCTGAACTCCACCTCCAATCTCAATGGCCACCTTAATCCGCCGGTCCTTCAAAAATTCTACTTTGGTCACTGCCAAGGCATAGGGTAAGCCCAGCCTTTCGGCCAGACTGATGGCGACCTGCGAAGCCATGTTATCTTCCGACTCCACACCCGTTATGATGAGGTCATAGTCCTCTCCTTTAACTGCTTCGGCAATGACCTGTGCGGCAACCCCAGATTCATTGACATCCACATCTAATCGAAACGCTCGATCGGCGCCTTTGGCCAGGGCTACGTAAAGAATATCCTGGCTTCGGATACTCCCCATCGTAAGTACGGTGACATCAGCCCCTTGATCCTTCTTCCAGACTAAGGCTGCATCCAGAGCATATTCGTCGCATTCGTTCATCAGCAAGGAGAAGCTTTCGCACTCCACTGTGCCGTTGTTTTCATCAAGTTTCACCTTTTTTACGCTCTCCGGAACAGCTTTGCAACAGACCACTACCTTCATGATACCAACCCTCGCCTTCTCTTTCCCTGCGGCCTTGGATCCAGCAATACGCGTGCGTAGGGCATCGGGGATCCTATTGAAGACACATGGAAAGTTATGAAAGAATTCCGGCCAATTCTAGCCGTAAAATAGAGACCCGGGAATCGGGTTTTGCTTTGTTACCGAGCCTCGCTGCTCAGGCGGATAAATGTTCCATCGAAATTTCATGGGGCCACCTCCACAATAAGAATTCAGGGGACCCAAAGCCCTTACGGTACCTGAAGTCTCTCCCTCCTGCAACATCCCAGGATAGATGTTTGGGCTAGGGCATCTGTTTTGATTGTGCGCACCAGCGAGTTTGCAGCCTTCTTTCTTTGCGTGGCCCATATGAAACTACAGTCTTTACTGAGCGGCCGCATTGTAGCCAGAAATACGACCCATTACGGCACCTCTGGTCAGTCCCGTTCCCCCAGGATAATTATGGTAGAAAAGTCCCCCAACAATTTCCCCACAAGCATAGAGGCCTGGAATCACTTCCCCTTCCGTGTCGAGAACCTGCGCCTGCCGATTCACACTCAGCCCACCATAAGTAAATGTGATCCCACAGCAGGTGGCATAGGCAAAATAGGGAGGGGTATCGATTTTCAAAGCCCAGTTGGATTTCGCCGGACTAATCCCGGTGGTGCTGTTTCCATCCCTCTTGGCAGGCTCAAATTCATTGGGTTGTGGGGCCGCAGCATTAAATTCTTCTACAGTTCGAAATAGCCGGTCGGTATCGATCTCCAATTCCTCAGCCAGCTCCCGAATTGAGTTTGCTTCCACGCAACGACCTGTTAGGTAATAATCCTCGATTCTCGAATTAACCTTCGAATCGAATATCTGATAAACAATCAGCTGAGGCTGCTCGAGGCAATACTGGCCATATTTGGCATAAGTAAAATGCCACAAATCTTCCCCTTCATCGAGGAATCTCCCTCCTTTGTTACTTACAACAATGGAGAGCGGAAAGGAGACCCGGCGAGTCCGGTCCGTCATAGCCCGATTCGGAGGTTGGGGGGCCTCCGCATCGATGAAAGTAGCGTGGCACCCACCCCAATGCCCAACGGGGGCTGCACCAAGGTCCAATGCGACCTTGATCATATCGCCAGTGTTATAAGGGGTGCCCCTCACTTTGGCCAGATCCCAGTTTTTACCCAAGTACTGGCATCGCATTGAAGGGTTGGCCTCAAAGCCCCCGCATCCGAGAATCACCGCCTTGCTCTTGATCTCCTGAACACCCTCCTTATTCCGCGCTACAACTCCGGTTATCCGTCCCCTGGAATCCATCATTAAATCTGATACCTTCGTGCTATAATGCACCTCTATGCCTCGTTCAGCAAGGAGGACAAACCCTCTTTCGCTGAGCCCGGAGCCACCTCCTCTAGACCCGAATGCAACACCACCCGAGGCAAATACTATTTTGTCGCCCTTTCTATAAGAATGTACACCCATCCTTGGTTCCCACTCAAACCCTTGTTTAGCCATCCATTCTAGAACTGGGAGGGATTCCTCGACCACCAATTCCAATTGAAGGGGGTCGGCCATTCCATCGGTTACTCTCATGACCTCGCTATAGTACTGGTCCTTTGTGTAATCCGCGATCACATAGGACTCAATCTCTTTTCGAGGGATATGCGGCATTAACCGAAACATGATCTCCTGGGCATTCTCAAAAGCTACTCTAAAACCCCCGGTGGTAAAATAGGTATTCCCTCCTCTCCATTCCAGAGGAGCTTTTTCCAGAACCAAAACCTTAGCACCTTTTTCATGGGCTGCGAGTGCCGCCGCGATCGCGGCATTTCCGGCTCCCGCCACTATTACATCATAATCTTTTAGATTCACCGTCCTTCTCCTCTTCTTAAGGTTGAATGGCCTACTCCATTGCCACACTGTTTCAACGTTTTAGATTCGACCAAAGGGCTCTTTTTTAGCATGCTCTTATTCCATATGCTGTAAATTCCATTATTCATAGTCGCTCAGATATCCCTGTTGCAATACCCATTAATTCCTTAATGTTTCTTAGCTCTTCTAAACTACCTATCAGTTCTACAATACGTCCCAAATTCCTATCATCTAATACCAATCGGCCACACTCATAATACTTTTCTAACAGCTCGCTCCAAGTCAGAGGATTACTGGCACTACCCTTGGCTTTAACCACGCCGTAACAATATTCGCTACCATTCTTTAGTTTTACTGTTACCACATCTGGGCGATTCCATCCGGTTTCCCCTTCATCTGCATCGGGGTAGCTACGCAACCTGACTTTACGTTCCAATTCTTTGATCACCGGATCTTTCACCTTTTCATCATTTACCTGTGCTAAACCAACCTTGCTATCATTAAGGGCCACCGCCAGACAAAAATGCATGCTGAACTTACCCTCTAGGCCTGTATTAGGTTCGCTGCGGTAAAGAATCTTTACGGCCCGAGGAGGGACTTGGCAATCGATCGATTCAATGTTATCAGGCTTGAAACTGTATTCCTGAACAAGGTGAATCAGGGCTTCAATAGCCCGATGAGTATACCCGCAGGTGGGAAACAACTTCACATTGATTCCAGGAGATATTACAGCATAGGGATCACCCAAGTTCTCAGCCATCTTCACAACATCCATCTTTTGATGTCCATCGAAGGAAAAGGCCAATGGGAATCCCATGGGCCCCTCCAAGATATCTTTAGCAGCGGTGAAACCATCTTTTATTAACATCGCAGCAACGATACCACTTCTGGCAGCATTTCCAGCATGAAAAGGTTTTGTCATGGTTCCAAAGTTTTGCCCAACGCCAGCCGCCTGAGAGCCTGCTAAGCCTAATGCCATCATTGTCTTTTCTACATCCAGCTTTAGCAGCTTTGCTGCTGCTGCAGCAGCTCCCATTGTGCCAAGTGCGGCCGTAGGATGCCATCCCTTAAGGTGAAGCATGGGCATGTTAGATGCGATTTTAGACCAAACCTCAACCCCCAATACATAGGCTGTAATTATTTCTTTTCCCGAACAGCCAAACTCCTCCCCCAAAGCCATAACAGCAGGGAAAAGGGGAACGCTCGGGTGACCCTGGAGGCCAGCACATGTGTCGTCGTAATCTAAAGTATGGGCCATAGTACCATTGGCGAGGGCAGCATTTGGGGAAGAAGTCCGAATTTTCCCCATGATTACTCCACAAACAGGTTTGCATTCAAATTTCTTAACAAAACTCGTGATGATCTTACTTGCTGGTTCTGCAGATCCCGCAAAGGCTACGCCCATAGTATCAAGAATAGCCCTTTTAGTGGCATCGACGGCTTCCGTTGGAAGATTATCGAAGTTTGTTTTGGCTACAAATTCAGCTATTTTCCTAGTAATCTCCATCACCTCCCTCCCCGAAATCATTTTTTAAAAATGTACCTTCCAACAACCTAATCGAAAAGTTCACCTTCTGAGCATACAGAAGACCCAAGAAGATCAAAAAAAAATGGAGATAACGACTTACTGTTTTCCAAATTCCGTGGGTATGTTTAGTTCTTTTATCGTCTTTCCAACATTTACGTAGGATTCTTCAAGAAATTTTTTCGTATCCTCGTGGTTACGATAGGAGATGTCATAATCAAGATTATTCAAGGTGTGAATGAACTCTGGGTCATCCATGGCCTTTCTAAAGGCATCATCCAACTTTTTTACGATGGAAAGTGGCGTTCCCTTCGGAGCATAAATCGCACATACTCCATCATTGATATAACCGTATCCCAGCTCCCATAGTGTGGGTACCTCTGGAAAGGATTTACACCTTTTTTCATTAGCGGTGGCCAAAAGGCGAAGTGATCCGGCTCTGACAAGAGGAAACACTGTGCTACTCGATGCAGCGGCCATAACATGACCACCTAATAGAGGAACGTGGGGGAGCCCCGATGTGTAAGGGACATGAGTCCATTTAATCCCTTCCTTTTTAGCAACGGATTCCATTGCGAAATGTGGACCGTGGCCAGATCCCATCGTGGCGTAAGTAACCTTTCCGGGATTATTCTTTGCAAATTCAACAAATTCCTTAAGTGTTTTCCAAGGTGAATCTGCTCTAACTACAATTACGGTTTGTGGTGCCCCAAAATGCATGACTGGGGTAAAATCTTCTAACTTATAAGAAACTTTCTGAATGTGTGGAGTCCTGGTTAAAGGACTACTTGCAGGACTCGCAAGATGATAACCATCCGGTGGTTGTTTTGCGACGATAGTACAAGCTACCGACCCTCCACCCCCACCATTATTTGAGACGAGAAAGGGTTGACCCAAAAATTTCTCAGCTTTGCTTGCAAGCACCCGGGTGGCGACATCAACAGCTCCTCCTGGAGCGAATCCAACTAAAATATTGATCGGTTTTGTTGGAAACTCTTGGGGAAATGATAAAGTTGGTATCAGAAAAAGAAATCCAAAGAAAAAAATCACTTGTACCATCCTCCTTGTCTTTTCCATACCAGACCTCCTTTAAATTGTTTTAGAGCTTATCCGCAGATAACTTTCCCCCCCTTTTGTAAAGGGGGGCGGGGGGGATTTAAAGTGGCAACCTTGGTCAAATCCCCCTAAATCCCCCTTTGCAAAGGGGGATTTGCAGACAATAATTATTTACGGACAAGTTCTTAGATTAAGGATTTGGAATTCTAAATATTACCTTATTAAGTTGCGGCCGAATATAAGTAAAAAATGATTTGTCTCCTTTGATAATTAGACAATTAATTTAGAATTAATCTCTTCCATCACCTATTCCTCAAATTCTTCATATCTCTGGCGATACTTTTTAATATAAGGGAACATATTCGAAAGAATGAGTAAAAAACAAACTCCCATTGCAATGCCAGAGATTGGACGGGTAAAAAAGATCATAAAACTTCCTCCAGAAATCAAGAGGGATTGACGAAGGGACTGTTCGAATATGGGCCCCAAAACATAGGCCATGACGAGGGGTGCACCTTCATAGCCAAATTTTCTAAATAAGTAACCCAGGACTCCAAAAAAAATCATCACATAGAGATCGAAGGTAGAATTATTTATACTATAGGCACCGATTATACAGAAGAAGAGAATCAAGGGGAACAGAATCCGATATGGAATCCTTAATACCTTCACCCAAATGCCAATCAAAGGAAGGTTGAGAGCAAGAAGGAAGATATTACCCACATACATGCTCGCAATGACACCCCAAAAGATATCGGGATGATCTTTTATGAGGAGAGGGCCAGGCTGAATTCCATGAACCACGAGAGCGGCAAAGAGCATTGCCATGATGATGTTAGGAGGAATTCCCAGAGAAAGAAGGGGGATCATACATGATCCTGTGGCAGAATTGTTCGCTGATTCAGGACCGGCTACCCCTTCAATCGCACCTTTTCCAAACCTCTCCGGGTGTCTGGAGACCTTCTTCTCAACGGCATAGGAGACGAATGAAGAGAGGATTGCTCCTCCACCTGGAAGGATTCCAAGTACAAAACCAATGATGGTCCCTCTCAAAATCGCCCATTTTGCTTCGGCCCAGTCCTTTAAAGATGGCCATAAATTGCTGATCCGGGTCTGAAAGATCTCCCTTGCTTCAAGGGATTGTTCTAAATTTTCCAGGATTTCAGCTATTCCAAAAAGACCCATGGCCATCGGGGCGATCCCTATTCCATCCGACAGCTCATCGATCCCAAAGGTAAACCGGGGAAGGCTGGTTACCACATCAAGTCCCACGTTTCCAAGAAAAAGTCCCACCACAGCCATTATCGTAGCTTTCAAAATTGAACGCTGGGCTAAATAAGTAAGGACGATCAACCCGACACACATAAGGGCAAAGTATTCCGGAGGGCCAAAACGCAGAGCAGCGTTGGCAAGCGGGACAGAAACGAGCATCAATCCAACGACACTCAATGTCCCTGCGATGAAAGAACCCCATGCTGCGATTCCTAATGCAGGGCCTGCACGGCCTTGACGGGCCATCTGGTACCCATCGATGCAGGTAACTATAGAGGCTGCCTCACCAGGAATATTGACCAATATAGAGGTGGTAGATCCTCCATACATTGCTCCATAGTATATCCCCGCTAGCATGATGATGCTCGAAACGGGTGTAGCTCTCATAGTAGTTGGAAGGAGGAGAGAAATGGCACCGATAGGACCGATGCCAGGGAGTACACCCACCAATGTCCCTATTACCACTCCAATGAAACAGAATAGAAGATTGTTGGGATCTAAACAAATCTGAAAACCAGTAAGAACGTTATCAAAAATTCCCATTTTTTTTCCTCATAGTCTAAACAAACCCTCCGGAAATTCCAATCTCAACCATACCGAAAAACAATAGTAAGTAATGATGGTGGTTAGAAGGGAATAGACCAGGGCTAACCACCACTTTGTTCCTTTGACGACCCAGAAAAGGAAACCCATTAGAAGAAAGGTACTGATAAGGTAACCTACCTTGGGCATAAATACGGCATAAATAATAAGAGCAATAACAACAATGAGGACCCTTTTCCACAATGTTCCAGAGAAAGTAGAACTGAATTCACCTTTTTCCTTTTTAAAAATTGTTTTAAGAAATAGAGCCAAGGAGAGAATTCCTAATAATACTGATAGGCAAAAAGCCATAAAACCCATACCTGGGGTTTGGAGTGTCCCAACCCCTAAATGAAGGGACTCAATACAGATAAAAGCAGAGAGTAATAGCCAAAAAAGGCCAGTTACCCTATCATAGGGATTCATTAATTCTCCTCATGTTGCTAATGCGAAATCTCTACAACTGATGATCTCTAACTCTTCAATTACAAACGTCGAAGAGAATAATGGTTTAATAGACCCGATGTAGCATCATAAATAACTCAACCACTATAGAGTGAAGGTGGTAGGTTGCGAATCCGCTGCAAACCGACTTAAGCCATAGCTTATGTCAAGTGCTGATCTTGAACTCATCATCGATTTGGGTTACTTATCCCGGGATCCTATACACTCCAAGATAACTTCATCTGTCACATTCCCTGAATTTGTCACAAAATATCCTCTACCCTAAATGTGCCCTCCTCAAACTTCTTCCTTATGTGTGGAAAGTCCTTTAGCATCTTCCGATAACTCTTATGTCCTTCCAAGATCTGAATCTCATTGGCCAAACAGATCTCTTTACCCACTCTCGGATTTGGACCACCACCTTTTCTAACAATATCGAACTTCGATACTTCGTGATACACACAAAGTGAAGCCTGATGCCATACCTGGTTTGCAGCGTGCTCCAATAAAATATGCAAAACGAATCATTCTTTATTTTAAAGAAAGATACTTTGATCACCATAATGCTTCAAGATTATGCTTTTACACTGGTAATCACATACTTTTTTTCCATTTCATAAATAGCGGGCAACCCCAACATCTTAAATATTTCCTCATGCCCTGTCCCTCTCAGTTCCGTTGAAATAATTCCCTTTTCCATCAGCTCTTCGAAAGCTTTCTTGACGGCTCTAAAGACCACATTAATTGTGCCACCAGGAAACATGATTTTGAATCCCATATCAGCTACTTCTTTGATAGTTGCAGGTAAAAATCCGGAGAGGAGAAGCCTAGGTAGATCTTTCAGCTTTTGAGCATAATCCTCTAAGTCTTTCATAGTGCGAATGCCGTCTACAAAGACCACATCTGCCCCTGCTTCCATGTAGGCGTGACAGCGACGGACAGCCTCCTCCCACCCGCCGCTTGCCAAGGCATCGGTACGAGCGATGATAACGAAATCCTTATCATCCCGTGCATCGAGGGCTGCCTTTATCTTCTGTACGTGCTCCTCCATCGGGATGACATCTTTTCCGGCCATAAAGCCGCACTTTTTTGGGAAAACCTGGTCTTCCAAATGCACAGATGCTGCCCCTACAGCCTCGTACTCACGGACGGTGCGTACTACGTTGATTACACCTCCATAACCGGTGTCTGCGTCACAAATGACAGGAAGGTCAACGGAATTAATTATATATTTGGCGTTTTGAACCATTTCCGTCTGAGTGAGCAATCCGACATCAGGATAGCCGCGTTCAGCAGCAGTACCGAACCCTGTCATATATATTGCTTTGTGACCAACTAACTGAGCGGTTTTTGCATGATAAGCATTCATGCAGAAAGGTGCTACTACAAGACCTTGACTCATCATCTGTCTTAGTTTTTGAGTTGATTTCATTTTTCTATATTCTCCTTTCCACTCCGCTGCTATTACGGAGTAACAAATAATACCAATTTATTTTAAAAACCCTTTCCTTACAGAATAAAATCGATTAGATAAACTTTCCTTCATCCCTCCTTCCCTCCTCACGGTTAAACGCAACTGCATAGGAACTCATACCTTCTTTTCTGCCAACTCTTTTTGGAAAAGCTTCTTCAGCCCTCCGGCCCGAAAAATTTGTGCTGGTGGGCTGTCTGATGGTAATGCTTCTCCCTGGAGGGCTATATTGGTAGTTAGATTTTCCACCTCCCCTGTCTCCATATTGACGTTAGCCTGATCCCCTTCGTTAAAAGCTTCGGAACATCCAGGGCAAATTAAGACGGGGAATCCAATGTTTACTGCGTTCCTGAAGAATAAACGAGACATGGAATCGGCTACTATTATTCCGATGCCAAGGGCTTTAAACATCCGTGCGGCTGGGCGGCTTGATCCACAGCCCCAGTTATGTCCTGCTATTACAATATCTCCCTCTTCTACCTGTTCTGCCCACCCCGGCCGATTGGCAGACATGCAGTGTCTGGCAGCCTCTTTTTCCGAAATGCCAGGTTGTAAGAACTGAGAGCCAGGCATCATTAAGTCAGTGTTGATGTTGTCCCCAAACTTCCAAACCTTTCCTTTAAAGATCGTCATTCTTCATACCTCCTCCTCATATACACCTACCTTTAGATGAAAACTATAGAAACTCCCGAGGATCTGTGATATAGCCTTCTATTGCCGAAGCTGCTACCGTAGCTGGATTTGCCAAATAAACAAACGCCTTAGGGCTCCCCTGCCGTCCTTGGAAGTTGCGGTTTGTTGACGAGATTGAAACCTCACCATCACCGAGAAGCCCGAGATGGCCTCCAAAACAGGGGCCACAGGTAGAATGAGTTATCAATGCCTCCGCCTCAGCAAAAATATCCCAGAGGCCCTCTTTTAAACAATCTTGCCAAATCAATTGAGAGGCAGGACTCACAATAAGACGTACATCAGGGTGTACTTTCCTCCCCTTGAGTATCTTTGCTGCCATTCGGAAATCTTCCATACGTCCATTTGTACAAGACCCAATAAAAGCTTGATCAACTTTAATCTTCTCAGCTTCCACCTTTGTCACAGGTACCCCATTGCTAGGGTCATGAGGGCGAGCTATGTAAGGTGGCATGTCCGTTACATTGAGATGGTAAACTGTTTCATAAACTGCATCAGGGTCGGCAGAGACAGGACGTGGCGGACGTTTCATTTTACCCTCAAGATACTTCAGGGTCTTATCATCACAAGGGAAAATGGCAAATTTGGCACCAATCTCTACTCCCATATTAGCGATTGTGAAGCGACTATCAATGCTCATTTGGTGGACTACTGGACCTTCAAACTCAACAGATTTATAAAGACCAACTTCAGTGCCGTATTCTGCAGCTATTCTTAGGATAATGTCTTTGCCCACCACAAATTTTTCTGGTCCAGGGTATTCGCCTGTTAATACGAACTTAATGCTTGGAGGGACACGAAACCACAATCGTCCTTTGGCTAAAACATAGGCCGCCTCTTCATTGATAGGACATGAGGCCGCATTGAAACATCCATAACTGGTAGTATGAGAGTCTACGCTGACTATCAGATCCCCTGGTGATACATAGCCATATTGTGGGAAGATCTCATGCAAAATTCCATGACGGCCATACTCAAAGAAGTTCTTGATGCCAAACTTCTTAACAGCCCGACGCATCTCCACCATAGTGTTTGCTGCTCCCACTGTCGGGGGGGGGGCAAGGTGATCTTCCACGGCATATACTCGGTCTGGATTAAAAAGTTTCTCTACTCCGTATTCTTCCAATCGTCTGTGTGAGCCCCCTAATAAAGCAGTTCCGTCAATGTGGGCCCATACATATTGACCCGCATTGACCTCTTTCTTCCCCGAATGTTCCGCTAATACTTTTTCTGCCATTGTCATACCCATAAAACATTCTCCTAATCCCATGGCTTTTCAGCCGCTGTGTTCTTACCCGCAATTCTCCCGAATGCAATGCATTCACTAGTGTTGCCTCCGCCCTCGTATAAAAAGCCATATATAGAACCAAACTCTCCGGCGCTGTAAAGTCTTGGTATCGGTTTTTCATCCGGATCTACAACTTGAGCATGTTTATTCCTTTTGGCACCCCCTTGAGTATTCGGACCCCCGGGCCACTGGATAGCCTCGTAAAAAGGAGAAGTCTCTATGGGGCTAAGGGTTCTCTTAGGTCTATTAAACTCAGAATCATGACCATCTTTACAGTACTTGTTATACTCAGCCACTGTATCCTCTAGATTATCATGTGGAACACCAATCTTCTCGGCAAGTTCCCTCAGCGAGTTACCCTTGCGTATCCATCCTCTTTCAATTTCTTTGCTGTTATCAGGACTCCATTCATACAATCTAATTGGTCCGGGGGCACCTAATTCGAGTACTATTGGGCCTGCTTTTCTCGTACTCTCGTCGAAGATGAAATGGGATGGAATTCTGGGAAACTCAGCTTTCTGAGTGTCAAAGCAGACGGTTTCCCAGTAAAAGGTATGAACTTTATATATTTCATTGGCGAACCGCCTTCCGTATTTATCAACAATAATGAAACTAAACGCAGGGGGATAATCGGGTGACCTTTTGCCATGTCGGTCCATATAGCCGACTAGCCTTTTTTTACTTCTATTAGGCCGGACAGTAAAGGCGAAGGGATAATCTGGCCACCACGAAGTCACTCTTCCTGAAATATTGTTCATGTGCCAGAGAGCAGCCCCTGCTTTCAGCGCCATTTTAACTCCATCTCCAGTGTTTCCAGAGTTTCCATAAAACCGGAAAGGCCATACCCTGAGGTAACTGGCTTGCATCTCCATGTTGTATTCAAAACCCCCACAGGTAAGAACAACCGCTCTTTTAGCTTTAATAGCAACCTCCTTCCCATCACGCGTGGCAATCACTCCCAATATTTCCTTTGAATTTGGGTTCTGAACCAATTCTTTAGCGGGTGAATTATAAAGAACCGTTATTTTTCTGTCTACCACGTTGCGTGCCAGACAGCCGAACCAGCCGTAACCAGCTTGAGGGTTACCTATATGCCTTGTGGCCTTGGCTCCAGGAAACTCGGGAAATTCAGGATGACGAAGGGGACCCACCTCGTGTTCTTCGGTCCCCTCACCTGTGTTAAAAATCTCGAATATTTCACTTCCTTTAAGCGTCTTGAGCCAGTCGTAGTTCTGGACCACCATCTCGGCCCAAGTGCGCAGCATATCACCTGGGACATCATCGATACCATACAGCTCATTCATCCGCTTCTGATAAGCATAAGCATCATCAACGTTTGATGGTGCGAAGATCAGGGCCCCTGTCATCCTGCTACTAGGATGATGCCTCACTTCCGCCACATGTCCATCCTTATCGAACACATCGGCGGGAAGTTTCTCCACCACCAAAACCTTGGCACCGGCATCATGAGCGGTAATTGCTGTTACAGCCCCGGCACCTCCATAGCCGACGACCACAACATCAGCTTCTTCGTCCCACTTCGGTAGTTTGAATACAATCTCTTTTTTCATTCGCTCCGGCATTCTTAGCTTGCAACAACCAACCGAGCATTCCCTGCTCCTACAACCAACATATCGCAGTTCATTTTGTCTCCACTTCCATCACAATTCCCTCCTTCTTTTTAGATAGTGGAAACTCCGCTTCATGAAAGCTCAAAATGGTCAATCGCTACTAATCCTGTCATTCCAGAACCTCACTGCTCAATAATAAAAACTGGATACCCTCTAGAAATGGGGGAATTATTTATTTTTTCTTGAAATTCTTAACAACTCTATCGAATTCTATCAATGATTTAATCGCCCTAAAAGCTCTCCTCGTCCCTTGAATAAAAGGGATATCGCACCTTTTTAGAAGTTCTTTACTCCAGTCACTTAAATCCGTATTCACCATGGAAAGTAATATACAAAGCTTGTCCGTCTTCTTAATAATTTTAGGGAGTCCTTCCATAATTGTAGGAACGGGGCCAGGTTCCTTTGGAATTCCTTGAGTGAATGGAAAAATAACTATGTCAATGTCTCTCTCATTTAGCAAATAATCAACACATTCTAAATAAATAGACGGAGATGCAAAAACTTGTGTAGTAACATCCAAAGGATTAGCAACAAATCCGAATTCAGGTATGATTCTAGCAAGTTTTTCCGATGTCTTTTCGTTTAGTTTAGGAAACTCAAAACCTTCGTCGGAACCGATCTCTGCAACAAGACCCGCCCCTCCTCCAGACACAGATATAACACCGACGCGTCGACCTAAATGCGGCCATTTCTTACAAATCTTTGAAAACAAAGACGCTGTTTCGATTAGATCTTCAAAGTCGTCAACCCGCGTGATCCCTTTTTCTTTACATATCGATCTAAATTCGGAGTCTGATCCCGTTATAGCCCCAGTATGACGAAAGGCTACTTCTACCCCAAGATCTGTACTTCCAATTTTTATTAAGATAATCGGTTTTTTTCTCTCTATCGCCTGGTCTGCAACCTCAATGAACTTTGTTTTATCCTGAATCCCTTCTACGAAACCACAGATGACGTCCGTGTGAGGATCATCTAAAAAAAATCTAAAGTAATCAGAGGATTCTAAACCAGCTTCATTACCGCTTGAGACGAGAAAACTAAAATCAATACCTCGACTTTGCGATAAGTTGACTACTGATGCTAATAGGGCACCACTTTGCATTACAATACCGATGCTACCATGCCCAAGCTTGCCTGGTATCTTTTCACAAAAATTAGCTACCTGTCCATAGGGACTTATTGTCCCAAAACAATTCGGCCCACACAACAAAATGGCATTTTTAAATGCAATCTCTTTAATTTGCTCCTGAAACTTACTCCCCTCAACCCTTCCGTTTTCGGCAAAGCCACTGGTAATAATTGTAATCGACTTCACTCCTTTTTCAGCGCATTGACTGACAGCTTCTGCGGCAAACCTTGCCGGAACCAAAAAAATGGCATTCTCAACCTCTTCCGGAATATCTAAGATAGTGGGATAAACAGTATAACCAAATACCGACTTGTATTTCGGGTTAACCATATAAAGCTTCCCATTAAAACCTTGAAATTTTAAATTGTTGATTGCCTTTTGAACAAATAATGAATTTTCAGTGGCTCCAATAATGCAAATGGATTTTGGATTAAATAAACTATTTAAATCTTTTTTTTCCCCCATGCCTTATCTCCTTACCATTCGAAATTACTATAAATCAGTCTATCAAGTATTACACTTGTTATTTCAGCAGTATAATCCTTTTTATCCTCAATGTCTTCTCCTAAAAAATGAATATCTATTTCCATAATATCTAAACCAATTAATTCAATCTCCTTTTTTCTGATCTTTTCTGACAGCTCATTTATCAAATCAAGGAATTGCTCAATATTAAGACCAATATAATTCAAAAACCTTGTGGCAAAAACTGAAGCTAGGCTTCCCAGATCCATGTCAAAGGAAATATAAGTCTGACCTTTAATTTCATCTGGAATACCGAAAAGGATTAAGTTTTCTTTTGATACGACATGCATCCCCTGCTCTATCCAAGGCAATATTTTCTTGAAATACAAGGCTTTTGCGTTCTGCTTTAAATGATCTAAATCCTGCGTGCCCATAATCCATAAATTTTCCGGCCTGATAATCTTTTCGTTAAGCAAGTGGGCCAAAAAGCTCCCGCATTCATATATCTCTTCTCCAAAAAATGAGTCCTTCGAATGTTTTAGATAGGGTCCGAAATAACTTCTACGGGTTTCCATATCTATAATATCGCAATGGGAATCAAAAATAAGAATATTGAAATCGTCATATTTTTCTTTAAGGAATTTTAAAACCCCTCCCGTCAAACAATGATCAACTCCAATCATAACAGGTACTGATGAACCTATATTTTTTCTAAGGTAGTCCGCCAACTTATTATAATAATCGTAGCATCCATTCTTATCCAGGAACTCCCTGAATCTTTTGGGGAAGATATTTTTCGTATCTGAAATAGATGGTTTAGGATTTAACCAAGATTCTACCGGAAATTTACCAATCCATTCAATTTTGCTTACTTTACGATTTTTTTTAAAATAATTTTCTAAGAAATCGTATGGGTCTGATGGGTTATCTTGGATCCTTTCATGTGCTGCTAACCAATTTAAGTAGGCCACCTTAATATCAACACGTTCGGAAATGTCTAACGGATCAAAAGCAGTACCAAATATCTTAATCATTCAGGAATTCCTTTTTAATGCTTTGACTTTAATCTAAGGATTCACTTAATACTTCAACGGTATCTTTAATAACGATTTTTTTGTTTATACTTTGGTTCAGGTCGCGAAATTGCGACTTGCATAAAGGGCAGGAAGTTACCAGTACCTCTGCTCCTGTCTTTTTAAAGTCTTTGCTTCTTTCTTGGCATATTACCATCGAATTATCATAGTCAAGAAATTTCGCACCCCCTCCGCCCCCGCAACAATAGCTTTCTTTTCTGTTTCTTTCCATCTCAACAAGGCTAATTTTTGGAATTTTATCAAAAATACCCCTTGCTGATTCGTAGTCACCCAAATAGCGCCCTAAATAGCATGGATCATGGTAGCTTATTCTGTAAGGAAGTGACTTTGAAGGCTTCAACACATTCTGGTCAATTAACTCCCTCAAATACTTGGTTATAAATATTAATTCAAAATCAAGTTTCTTTTCGCTAACCTGAGGGTACACATTTTGAAAGGTCTCTTGACAATGTGGACACAAGAACACCACCTTGCCGACTCCCATTACTTTGATTGTTTCCAAATTATGCTCGGCCAATTCAGCAATCCCATCAACATTACCCAAATCCAGCAAAGGGGCACCACAACACCATTCGTTGTTCATCATATGATAATCAATCCCAGCCTTATTGAGAACCTCGATAGCAGCTTTAAGGTTTTCACTGGTCTTGTACGAAGTCAGACAACCTGAGAAAATTAAAATTTTACCTTTATTGGGTACCTTACTCTTTAAAGTTTTTAACGCCTCTTCTTCAGAAGAAAAAATAAAAGGATGTTTGGTTTCCTTAACTCTATCGATTACCTGTTTGTGTTCTTCTGATAAGTAAACTCCGCTATTCACCAGATTTATCTTCAACAATCGAATCAAATCCGTAACATTTTGATGAGGTGGCCCCACTTTAACCAATTTACAAGTCTGTCCACAATAATTGCAGCTAGTACATTTTGAAGCTACCTTCAAAACCTCGTCATAGCGATCTTTTTCAATCAAGCCAAGAAGAATTCCCCGCGCTAAGTATATTAGACCACCGCCACTATACGTGAAGAATTTATATTGGTCATAAATGGGACACATGGGGAAATTTTTAGGCCAGCTCCCATATGTGCATTGTTTACATCTGATACAAAGAGAAAATTGCCTCTCCAATTCTTTTAGATTTATATCTAATTCCATATCTTTATCTCCTAAAATAGTGTAATTCCTGGATTTAAAATGTTGTTAGGATCAACTAATTTTTTTATTGCCCTTAATAATGTTTGGTAACCTCCTGTCATAGCCAGATTGTTAGGATCACGCCTGTGTCTATATGGAGTAGCGCCGTACTTTTTCATTGCCCACTTGTACATATCCTGATACAATGTTCCCACCTTAGCGAGTAACTCTTTGTCCTGAGGATTCACATACGAAAATAGCCTAAAAAACATACCTCTACCATAGTCAAAGGGCATCGAGTAATAACATATAGGCCTGATATTTAAATCGTCTAAGAACTGGATTGCCTCCTTTTCAATCGAAACAAGGCTTTTGGGTTCCGCCTGGACAATCCAGGCAACATATCTCCCTAATCCATATTTCTTAGTTTGATCCATTGGGGGAATATGATACTCTGCATAAAGCGATTTCCATGATTCAGCTGCCTTAGCAATATTTTTTTCTATATCTTCTTTAGAAAAAATATGCCCAGAGTTTGCCTTGGATAACTTCTCTAAAACCTTTTCATGGGCGTCCATATCTTCTTGATAACCAGACATCAGTACAGTTACCAAATTATAAGGCAGATTTGAGTCTTTCGATCTGGGGTCATCATATATAACCTCAGGTACCGATAACTCGTTTTTGGATGAAAAATCAATCTCATAACCTTTATATATATGTCGATTCCAAATGATACAGTGCTCGGCAATATTTCCCCTGCACACCTCTTTTGTAAAATTCACAGAATCCAAAAAACTATCAAAAGCGACAATTGACACCTTAACTGACTCGTTAATGGGATAAATTCTTATAGCGGCTTTGGTGACAACTCCTAATGTGCCATAGGAAGAACAAAATAATCCTGCTAAGTCAGGGAAAGGTCCATATCTCATAAAGTAACCGCAGAAAGGAAAGGCACTTGAGCCTGTGCGGACAATCGTTCCATCGGGCAATACAACTTCTACCCCGATAAGAGAATCTAAGTGCCTATTAGCCAAACTCCCTGATGGCTTCAGTAAAACATTACCCGTTACAGTTGCCCCGCCTGGAGCAGTGGGTATTTGGCACCTAAAACCTTTTTCAATCAACCTGGCTGTTAGCTCATCAAACGTAACCCCCGGTTCAATAACAGCATAAGCTGCATCTTCATTTATTTCGATAATCTTATTCATCCATATGAGTTCAAGAACAATTCCGCCCTCAGAAGGTACAGTCATTCCAACGATATTGGTCCCAGCAGACATTACTGTCACAGGGGTCCTATATCGATTTGCAACTTCCAGTACCTGCTTGACACTTATCGTATCCCGAGGCATTACGACAAAATCTGGTTTAGTAGGTGGAGTTGTACTAGAATCAAAGCTATAAGTTACTAAAACCATTTCTGAGTCAGAAACATTCTCTTTGCCTGCCGCAGAACATAATGCATTGTAAATTTGATTATGAAATTGATTATTTTTACTCATCTCTAACCTCGCTTTTTTATAACAAATTGAAATAAGATGCTCTGTGTTAAAAACGAAAAAACCAGAATCCACTGGCTCAATCTTACCTTGCTCCTCCTCTAGCTTCTATAGTTTGTCCAGTAATGAAAGTGCATTCGTCCGAAGCAAAAAAAAGTGCAATGTTTGCTATTTCTATTGGTTTTGCAATTCTCTTTAATGCGGTCCTATTAATCATTTCCTGTCTCATTTCTGACTCAATGTTTTTACTCATTTCTGTTTCAACTACAGGTAAAGCGATACAGTTAACAACAATATTAAACTTACCCAACTCAAAAGCCAAAGTTCTTGTCAATCCCATCAATCCAGACTTTGCAGCTGAGTAATTTGCCTGACCAGGCTGTCCTTTGATTGCTCCGGAGGCTATATTTATAATTCTACCGTATTTTTGTTTTACCATAGGTATCGAGGCAAACTGAGCGCAGTTGAAGCTTCCCTTCAAGTTGACATCTATTACTTCATCCCATTGCTCCTCAGTCATTTTGTACAGAAGAGCATCTCTGGAAACTCCTGCATAATTAACTAAAATATCAATTGTGCCGAACCGATCTACTGCTGCATCGCACATCTTTTTGACATCGTCCCTGTTTCGCACATCAGCCATATAACTGATTGCCTGGCCTCCAATCTCTTTAATATTTATTACGACCTTCTCGGCACTAGCGATATTCTTATGATATTGCACAAGAATTTTTGCACCCTCTTGGGCGAACCTAATAGCTGTAACCCCACCTATCCCGCCACTTCCTCCAGTGATCAATGATACTTTATTCTTTAGCCTCATATTTCCCCCAAAGCTATATTGACATTCAACCTATCTTAACTGTTTTTATGAATCCTTGTTCTCGGTAGGTCTTCTCTTAATCAAAATATTTGCTATCCTGGTTTGACAAACCTCGTTTCTCTGGTTAACGACATTTACCTGAAGCTTAATTAATCCGCCCCCTTTACTGGTCAATCGCTTTTCAGCAATCGTACCTATGCATCTGATCGTGTCTCCTACCAATACACCTGTGGTAAATTTTGCCTCTGCAAGTCCCAAGTAGGCTTCTGTTGTTCCTTCAAATAGTCGCATCTGATTAATCAGACCAGATGCTATCGCTACAATCAAGAACCCGTGTGCAACTCTTTCTCCAAACACGCTATCTTTTGCGTATAAGACATTAGTATGTAATGGATTATAGTCGCCAGACAAACCAGCAAAAGTTACGATATCTGCCTTGGTTATGGTATGACCATTTGTTTCAAAACCGTCGCCTACATTCCATTCTTCAAAATATTTTCCAACCGGCCTATTTTCCTCCATTATTAATCCTCCATCCGTTATTGTTTATTCGTGTTCTGGTTGGCTTCCCTGTCTGAAGATACAACCATTCTGAAGAAACAATGCATAGGATCAAACATTCTTCTTTTGTATCGCAATAAATTGATTACTCTTCATGATGATTTCACCTCTTTGATTCATAATCTCAGCATAAAAATTTACAATCCCCTGCTGTTTTCTAACTGTCTCTTTTTTTTCAACGAATTTACCTTTGGTGAAGATCGTATCACCTGGCTTCACAGGATTAACAAAATCTATGCCAACTTTAACAAACCCCAGCATCGTCCCTTCGAACAATCGCGTCTGGCTAACCTGACCGATAGAAATTGCATGAATTAATAATTCAGGTGCTATCCTAGTTCCATACATCTCCCTTTTAGCAAACTCTTCATCTGTGTATAAAGGATTATAGTCTCCCATATAATTAGTATATGTTTCTATATCGGTTGTAGTAAGTGTTCGACCCATGCTTACGTATTCATCGCCCAGTTGCCAGTCTTCATAATAATTTCCAGCATGTCCATTCTTATCCATCACTGTCCTCCCAAGTTAGACTTTTATCAACCAGTTTGTTTTCTTTTCTTTATTAAATAGCTTCGGTTACCCTTAATGCAGACCTCACCCTTTTGATTTATGATCTCTACATCAAACACGATTTCCCCTAAATCTGGTTTCCCCATATCATTCTTTTCCAAGACCTTTACTTTCGCATAAATGGTATCTTCGTTAAACACGGTCTCCGCAAATTCAACATTCTTATGGCTTTTTTGTGATATGAGTGTACCGTCGAAATACGTTGTCGTATTCATTAAACCGCTTGAAATAGAATAAACCAAAAACTCATGGGGGATTCGGGTGCCAAAAACCGTTCTCTTAGCAAATTCTTCATTAGTATAAAGTAGATTATAATCTCCGGATAAACCAACGAAGAAAACAGCATCTGCCTCTGTGATGGTTCGGCGACTCGTCTCAAATTTGTCTCCGACTTTCCAATCTTCAAAATATTTTCCTTGGATTTTATATTGCATATAAATCTCCTTGGGTGATAATTTTTTTAATCGAGGTAATTATTACTGTAAGCAATGAGCGTGCCAACCCCATGGGAATTAAAAATGCTTGAAAAATCAGGTAATTTGAAAATTATAAGTGAGGCGTATAGGTTTGTTCGCTCAATATACTGTGGGCGTCAAACCAAATATTGTGCAATCGTCTTTACATTATCTCTTTTTTGATATAGGATGCTGCTTATAAATCCTAAAGAAGTATCTGGAGGTCCGTATGAGTACCAATATTAACTCTATTCCTGTTACGTTCAATGAGAACCATAAAAGTTTGATGAGTCTGGCTGCATTATTCAGGGAAAACTTTTCCATTGATTGGTTGGTTGAATTAACTGGGAACAAAGCATCCGAGATTCTTGCGATATTTGAGGAAGGGTGCTCCCAAGGCTGGCTGGCTATAAATAAACCAGGAATCTTTTTCTTTAAGGACTCAGAAAAAAAACGGATCTGGCAGAACTATTTAACCTTAGACCAGGAAAAGTTACTGCACTCACGAATCGCAAATTTTCTGCTGAAGGAACTCCCAAGTAATGATGATAATATTCTAACCTTGCTCCCTCATCTGCTGGAGATCACCAACGATGAGAAAGGATGTCGCTGGCTGTTGGGGGCAGGCGACATTCACCTCAGAGCCTTCCATAATGAGGAAGCACTTCTTTGCTACACAAAGGTTCTTAACGACATCTCCAACTTAACTGGGGAGGCGGCAGATTCTATCTTCATTGAAGCAGCTATTAAGTATTTCAAAATCTGCAGAGCAAGACATGACACGCATAGAGTGATATCTGTTCTCCACGAAGCCATGGCACGGGCAAGAAGATGGAATAAAAAAGCATCCTTAGCTCTTCTAAAAATGCATATGGCAGAAAATGAATTACTCCAATCACAATATTCTAACGCTATGAGACATTTTGAACAAGGATGGCTCATGGCCAAGAAACTAAATGACCCTAAACTACTAGATTCAAGTTCCACCTTCCGCACCTTATTTCTCTTTTGGCAGGGGTGTTTCAAAGAGGTAGTACGCAATTATGAGAATTCTGGACTGGATGTGATGAAATTTCTAGACGATACTTTTCCTTTTTTAGCTGTTGTGTCGGTGGGCCGATCTTATGCCCATATCGGCCAGGTGACTAAAGCCATGGAAATGTTGAATACTATCCGAATACGCTGTCAGGAAAAGGGAAATTTATACGTAGCAACCAATGCAGGAGTCGCCATGGCTGCCATCTTACTCGATACTTCCCGTGTGGATGATGCTTTCCAATTACTGAGAAGCATATTGAAAGAAACGAATCAAGAGCATAATGATTGGATATTATTCCGAGTGAGGTTGATGCTGGCTTTCGCTTATTATTTGGAGGGAAAAAATAGGCAAACCATTGTTTATCTCCATAAATTCCTCGAACATAGTAGGCAAGTCAATGTGACTTTGCGACTTTCCCATTACCTAATGGAGCTCTTCTGGGCCATGGAACAAGGGAAACTTGCTCATATCCCCAATCTTTCTCTTGAGAAGGAGGTTTTTGAAGCGATAAGAAGTGAGAATATCTTCCTTAGGGGGGTTGCCTACAGGTTCCAGTCCTTCCTCCAAAAACGTAATGGTCTGCCACATGAAAAGATTATTCAATCTCTCAATCTTTCCCTGAGATGGCTTGAAGAATCCGGGAGCCAAATTGAACAGGCTAGGACCCAGTTCGACCTAGCACGTGAGTATCTATTTTTGGGAGATGAGAAGAAAGCCAAGGAAACGACGATTATAGCTTCCAATATACTGTCTTACTTTAACAAATCCTTACTCCCCGATGACCTTAAGCCTTTTATCATGGATCAACAACTAAATGAAAACCTCCTGAAGGAAATCTTGAAGGTGGGTCAAGAAATATGTAGCATCCGGGAAAACAATGATCTATTCCAGCATATAATTTCCAGTGTGAATCGAATCATAGGAGCAGAGAGAGGGGCAATTTTCCTTCTGCCCAGGAACACACATTCTTTTAGACTTCAACTTAGAGCTTCAAAAAACATAACTACCATTCAGGCTAATCATCCAAGCTTTAGTTCCTCAATGAAGATGATCGAGGAAGTGGTTAACACAGGGAGAGGTTATGTCTCGGATATGAATTCAGCAGAGGATAATGGTTTTCTCCCTGCTGAGATAATTCGTTCCCGTATCTGTGTCCCCATTGTCTCAAGAAATAAAGTGTTGGGGGCTTTATACTGTGATAACCGCCTCCTCAGCAGTGTCTTCAAAGAATCTGATCTGGAACTCCTCTCCTATTTCACAACTCTGACAGCCTTTGCTCTTGATAATACCTATACTTACAAAGAGATTCAAGAGCTGAATCAAAAGCTTGAACAGGAGAAATTACACCAAGAAGAGCAGCCCCATCAAAGTCATCATTTCATTGAAATTGTTGGAGTGAGCCCTGCAATTATGCGTGTACTGGTGCAAGTGGATCAGTTAGTCAATACTGACACTGCCGTCCTCATCTCGGGTGAGACTGGCGTAGGCAAGGAGTTGGCAGCGAAGGCTATCCATCATTATAGCCCCCGGAGCGATAAACCATTCATTCGGGTCAACTGCGCTGTTTTCCCAGATAGCCTTATCGGGAGCGAGTTGTTCGGCCATGAAAAGGGAGCATTCACTGACGCCATTAGCCGCCGGATTGGAAGATTTGAGTTAGCCAATGGTGGAACCCTCTTCCTTGATGAAATCGACACCCTTTCTCCATTGGTTCAGGTGAGCCTATTGCGGGTCTTGGAATTTAAGGAATTTGAGCGAATAGGTGGTAGTGAAACTCTCCATTCTGACTTCCGTCTTATAGCCGCCACTAACCGAGATCTCGTACAGGAAGTCAAGGCAGGTAGACTTCGACAAGACCTGTACTATAGACTTAATGTCTTCCCGATCTATATTCCTCCCCTAAGGGAAAGAAGAGAAGATATTCCACTGCTTGCCCATTATTTTCTAAAAATCTATGCGGCAAGAACGGAAAAAATCTTTGAGGGAATCCCAGAAGAGGAAATGAATAAGCTGATTAAGTACGATTGGCCAGGTAATATCCGTGAACTAGAAAACATCATCGAAAGGGGAATCATTTTATCTACTAAGCCTTATTTTCGCGTGCCTGAACTGGAAGTCGGCCTGTCTGGACAGACCCACATAAGAACAAATATTACTCTGGAGGAGAACGAACGCCGTCATATCCTGTGGGCGCTGCAGCAAACTCAATGGAAGATACGAGGGCCAAGTGGTGCAGCCGAACTACTCGATATACATCCCTCGACTTTGGCATTCCGAATGAAAAAGCTGGGTATCCACCGCCCCGAAGGCTTCCTAAAGAAGAGGGGAACCCCGGCCCCTATTCCCAATACATCCGCATAGGATTGAAGGAGGAAACCAAAACTGCCGCTAATCTAAAAGATGGGAAAGTAGTCTCTAATATTATGAGTAGATTAAGATCCTTCCCAGCAAGCTCTTGATTAGATGATTCCAAGACGGATCACTAAACCTAAACGTTAAAAATGATACCGGTTATTTTCAAATCCATTTACTTGCTCACTTTGGATCTCCACGATCAGAACCAACGAGAATCTTCTAGCGCAACCGTCAACTAACCATACAACATAGCAATTTTGCTTTTTGCTAAAATTCTCTAAGTAAATTTGTTGAGCTCGCTTCCCCAAATTTAACTATATAAAGTCCTTTTGTTCATAAGAATCCTTTATTCAATCAGTATTGTCCAAATTAATTTTTTTTAATATCTCTTGGGAATTCTCCTTTGGCCTCACACTCTTTTCCAATGGGCATTAATTCACCTTCGGCGAACTCCCGGGCGGCTAAACGGATCTGTTTTTGGCGATTGGTCAGTTCAAAGTCCATGAAT
>Ga0187886_1001080_pt1 | contig 26753 bp, 24 predicted proteins | sample June2016WEW_20_1_FD_133001 | JGI IMG/M metagenome (GOLD analysis project Ga0187886, IMG submission 133001) | Peatland microbial communities from SPRUCE experiment site at the Marcell Experimental Forest, Minnesota, USA - June2016WEW_20_150 | ecosystem: Environmental > Terrestrial > Soil >... | reverse complement strand
TGCGAAACGATGCCCACGCTACAACGAGAAGCGAAGGTGGTATGGTTCAACCTTCGTTCGCTGGTCAAATAGCAGACGTTCATGCCGGATGATGACATAAGCGATTCTTTATCGATAAGGCAGAATTCGCGTAGAGTCTGAAAAACGGCACTTAACAACAAATTAAGTGTGGTCGATGAGGCATCATCAGACTGCGTGAGGTAGATCGAGAATGAAAATAAGCCTTAAGATGGTCGTGCTTGGAACACGAAAACTACAGCTTTAAATGTCAAACACTCACTGCTTTGCATATCGTACCAACGATCCAAGCTCAATGATAACTAATCATACAAGCAGGGGCTCCCTATTGACTACTTCAGCGCATAACCCGTCGGAGACTGGCGCATGAGAATTGGAGTCTACGCGCCAGCTTTGGTTGTTTACGGAGGCGGCGAGAAATACGTATGCAAAATTGCTGAGATACTCGGCAAACAGCACAAGGTAGATCTTCTGACTTTTGCAATTCCGGAGCGAGAGGTCGCGCTGGTGCTAAGTACTTTGGAGAGTCGATTAAACGTTGATTTAGAACACGTTCGGTTAAGAGTTCTAAGCACACCTTCCTTAATCAGAAGCTTTCCCCGAGCTAACACCCTCATGCAGTCCATAGTGTTGTCAAGAAGCAGCAAGCAATATGATTTGTTTGTAAATCAATCAAATCTGCCCTTTATTCCACCTGCCTACGCAAACAAGAACATCGCTATAATTCAAGAACCCGTAACCAATACGAAGAAACCCACCCTATTTGGCTATGCGGGCATGAAATTGTTTTTTGATGCCAAGCTCTCAACCTACGATAAAATCGTTGTATATTCGAATTTTGTGAAAAAAACTGTTGAGAAAAAATATGCGAGAGACGCTGAGGTGTTATACCCCCCGATCGATATCGCGCCCGCGCGCCTTACCTCAAAGGAACGCATCATTTTGAGCGTGGGACGATTTTTTGCTGGATGGCACAACAAAAAACAGCAGGGGCACAGCAAAAAACAGCTGGAGATGATTCAAACTTTCAAACAACTGTGCGATGACGCTAAGCTGGATGAAGCAGGGTGGGAGTATCATTTGGTTGGTGGTGTGTTCAACGTGAGCAGCCAGCAATATAGAAAGATGTGCGAACGAGAAGCGAAGGGGTACCCTATTTTTTTCCATGTTAACGCACCATTCGAGACTGTGACAGATCTGTACAGCAGATCCGCACTATTCTGGCACGCGACCGGCTTTGATGAAGATGAGAACAAATATCCCGAAAAAATGGAACACTTTGGCATGGTTACGGCAGAGGCCATGTCAGCGGGGTGCGTTCCAATCGTCGTACGTAAGGGCGGGCAACCCGAAATTGTCCACGACGGCATTGATGGCTTGATGTGGGATACTCTCGACGGGTTAAAAGAGTGCACCCTTCAATTGATAAATGAGCCAGAGAAGAGAGAGCAATTGGCTAACGCAGCCATCGAAACGAGTCGCCGATTTGATACCGACCAATTTGAAATTGGAGTTAAACAACTGTTTATCTAAACGCGCGCTTGTGTCTTACCCAAATCGATAAGCTATCCTGAACTGGAACGGATCGCGGGCACGATAGAGTGCCTAGATTGCTTCAGAGGACCTTTATCATAACTTTCGTAGCTTCTGCTCTCGGCGGTGCTCTTTGACGGCGGGGTTCGTCCGCACATAGTCTCATGCTCGCCCTCTGCGTTCGCTCGCTCCGCCGCTTGACGAATGGAGCTTATTGTTACTATTTTCAGAGGCGTAGTCCCAGTTCGTTAATATCTGATTCGTGTCCATGAATTGAGAGCGAAGCAAAGTTGTGGCGCCATCTCCACATCGTGCCATTAAAGCTCAGCGCCTTTGCCCGATGAATTCAACGTTGCTCTCTTTGATCGTTACGATCAGGGCCTGTGACATCAAATTCAGACCAAAATATTCATTTTTTCGGCGAGATTGCATTGTGCCTTGCAGCATTCGACACGAGCGACAACCCCCCTTAACAGGTCTTGTAAACAACCTTCAGCGGCCAGCTCAGCATGAAGAGGCGCATAGTGGCCCGGCACACAAGGGTCGGCATGCTTGCCGTGTTTTGTGTCTGCTAGTTTGTGTAACCGTAGTGACGGCTCTTTCTAAGAGCTCTCAATTTCGTTGGAGGCCGCATAAAAACATGGGCGTTACTGCGTTTACGCCTTTAAGGGGGGCATCCATCTCCCACACGCCGTCGCTGTATAAAAACAATTGCTCGCCGCGAAAGAGAACGTCCCTTGTGACGGGGAAAAAATAAGTACTCAATGCTATACCAAAGATCATAAATGCGGCAAAATGACGAGCTTCGATACCATTATGACTTCGCTGGCATAGGGTATGCAGCCTGAAGGTGTAAGGACTTGACCCATTTTGCGCATATAATATGCTTCCGTATTCTCTATGAGACCCTCCAATGAAAAAAGAGCGCCGCTGTGAACGACGTCCGACCGATTCCACGATCGCCTACGCACGCGTCTGTTGTATCGGCGTGAGGCGCGTTTCTGATCTGATTGCATGAACACATCAAGCGTTGCAGTCGTGGTACTCAACTGGAATGGCCTAAGCGACACTATACGATGCTTAGAATCCTTAAAAGCTGTCGCTTATCCGGATTGTGAAATAATACTTGTCGATAATGGCTCTACCGACGGTTCTGTGGCGTGCTTGCGTTCTCGCTATCCGCAGATTGTTATGATTGAAAACGAGGAAAATCTGGGGTTTGCGGGTGGAAATAACGTGGGAATTCGCCATGCCCTAAAAAAGGGGGCGAATTATGTGCTTATTTTGAATAACGACACCGTGGTCGAACCCGGGTTTATGAATGCGCTCGTCGATGTCGCAGAGAGCGATCCGAGAATTGGAATCGTCGGGCCGAAGATCGTTTATTATCACGACCCTACCAAGATTTGGTCCGCTGGAGGGAGGATAAACCTGTTTACGGGTGTATTTGCTAACCTTGAGGCGCACGATTCTCGCGCGGCCTGCCACGGGGTCAAGAGTGTCGACTATGTGAGCGGGTGCGCGCTTTTGATTAAAACCAAAGTCATCGAGGAGGTAGGTTTGCTCGACAAGGACTATTTCTTGTACCTTGAAGAGGCAGACTGGAATTTTCGCGCGCGTGCTCGGGGTTATCACTCAGTCGTAAACTGCGACACAACGGTGCTTCACATCGCGGGCGCATCGCTCCGCAAAGCTCCCGACTTGATTTATTACTATTTTGCGAGAAACACCCTACTATTCTTGAAAAAACACGGCAAATGGTATCACTACGTCACATTCGTACCAAGTTTTACGGCTCGGTGGGGGGCCATCATCATGTGGAATCTTGCTCGAGCGAATTACGGAAGGTGCAAATACGTCCTAGATGGAATAAGAGATTACTTAAGGGGTCACTATGGGCCACACTCCTAGGCTCGCTAAAGCTCACAGCTTGCCAAGGCTCGGCTCAGATCGCGATCATTGTGCTTGGGATTTCTACTCACAAGAAAGAGGCCGTCGAGCAGTGACAAAAAAAAAGCTCATAAGCAAAGCGCCCCCCCGCCGGCACTCGTTCTCGAGCACGGGCTCGCGGACGTGGCGCCACGCGCCTGAACGCGAAAAGAAGAGCCCTGATGAGAAGCGTTTTATATATGCGCTGATGGCGCTGCCGTTTATTACCATTGTTATTTTAGCTGTGCTGCACGTCTACTCGCTCGAGATTTTTCTCGTAATGATGATTATTGAATTCCTCGCGCTCGTTGAGGTTACAAATCCGGCTTCATTTAGCGATTCGTGGCGAAGGAACATCTCCGTAAGCATTTTGATTTGCGTCATCGTCTTTGCAATCATGCTTTACCGACACGTAGTGACTCTTAGATAGCATCGTTAAGCAAAAAAGAAACAATGTCCTCAATGCTTGATGCTGGTTGGTGATGAACGGCAAGGACCTGCGAGTTGAGTCACAGTTAGTGGTTATGTTGACGGCACTTTAAGAAATGAAAAAAACTACGCTACATGACTTGGAAATATTGCGGGCTAAGCCCACCAGCTTAACCTTTCTGGGGATTACAACTACACAGTTTTTCCTGTTTGTTTTGTTCGCTTTTTGCCTAGCGCGCATGATCGTTGTTTCTCACTCAAAAGTAGCACACCCTCAAGCTCTGCACGTACTTTTTCGAGGGCTTCTCTTAGTTTCGTTCTCATCTTACGCTATCTACTTGTTTTTCCTTCCTATCTTGACTTCGTTTATGCAATTATTTATGGGATTTCAGCTAACGCCGCTTCAGATTGATGTCTTGCAGGTGTTAATCGGATTACCGATAATGGTAGTTATTGCCTATATGTTACAGAGAGGGCAAAATGAGATCGTGCGCAAGTTAAGATCAACGCTATTGCGTTAGCTTTCGCACCTCGAATATTTGTCGAGTATGGCTTCCAGACTAATCCTATCCTCAGGGCCTACGAACGCCGTCCGTCAGTCTAGCTTCACTTCATTATCGATTCTAGCTGCAAACCTTTCGTAACAATTATGCGCGCATAGGCTGTTTTAGGAATATTATGGAGCCGATCTTTACGCACAAAATAGGTAGGCATAGTTCAAAACCTTCGCACGCATATCCCGTTATCCGGCTACCGCTTAAATTGAAATCGCTTGCAGGGCGCACCGCGCACGTCTATCAAACGCAGAATAATGGTAAGCTTGCGTTTCTTATTACTATAGATGAAGAAGTTGGCAACTTAGTTGCAACTGATGATGTAGATAAGCGCTTATCAGCTTTAGAATATAAAACAGATACTCTCATACAATTCATATCAGCAAATAACCCTAAAAATTGCTCAAAATACAAAACAGAACGCCCGAGCCGCGTACGCTCCGATGACGGGGTGACATCGTGAAAAGACGTTTAGGTGCTCAGTAGTGGCGCGTTAGACCTAATTGTCCTTTTTTTCGTGCCGTTATGCTTCCGTCGGCATGCACAGTAACGACTTTATATGGAGAGCCCAGTAGCTTTGCGGAACGATGAATTCGCTCCAGAAGCTCGAGTATGTTGTCCCGCTCAAGATCGGGGGGATAGTTAAGGACACAGATTCATTGTTGTCGCGCTTTGGTTCGAGCTACCATATAGCAGCAACGCCAACTTCTGTTAGATATAGTAGTGTGATCTCTCGAATTAAGATTTAGGCCATTTGATTATTGGGGCTTAAATAGTAATTCATAAGTAAAAGCGCAATGACTGCTAACTGTGCAAATTGCTGGGAAGAGGATAACAAAATACAGCGTCGCATTGTTGGCTATTGTCCTCATCGGCGCATTTCTTAGAGTCTATCAGTTGAGCGCACAAAGTATCTGGTTGGATGAAGCTTTTTCAGTTAGGATATCGCAACTGCCAGTGCTTCAAATGGTGCTTGCTACGGCAGGAGATGTGCATCCCCCCTTCTACTACTTCCTCCTACATTACTGGATCATGGTTTTTGGCACTTCAGAGTCTGCTGTGAGGCTTCTGTCGGTTCTCTTCGGTGTTCTCTCGATACCGATGATTTACATCGTGGGCCGTCAACTCTTCAACAAAGAGGCAGGGTTAGTAGCTGCGCTCATTCTCGCGCTGTCATCGTTCAACATTTATTACTCGCAAGAGGCGCGGATGTATAGCTTAATGGTTCTCCTCGCCCTCCTCTCTATGCACTTTTTCTGGCGCTTCTTACAGCAGAGTAGTCTTGTCTCGTCTGTCGGTTACGTTCTCTCAACAGCGTTTTTGGTGTACACGCACGATTATGGCTGGTTTGTAGTCATTGCTGAGAACATTTTCGTCGCGACCCTCCTACTGCTTTCAAAACACCGCACCTATAAGCTGAGGCACTGGGTAGCGCTGCAAGCAATCGTCGCCGCACTTTATGTACCTTGGATAGTAGTCTTGAAGAGCCAGTTCTTGGCGCGTCAAGCAAATGGAACTTGGCTTGCACCACCTACGTTAACAACTATTATTGACACATTTTACACCTATTCCAGCACCGAGGTGTTGTTAGCTCTTTTCCTCGGGTTGTCGGTGCTCTCCTTGTTCGCATTTCAAAGAGTACGCGGGGCAATGGATTGGAAAGCCCCATTGAAAGTCCTTGAAAGCTACGTATGGGAAGTCAGTCTTCAAGATCCAGCGCCTTTGTACTTTCTCGCCGTGTTGTTGCTCGCCGTCAATCTGATACCGTTCACTATCTCCCATTTCAGTGCACCAATTTATTTGGACAAATACGCGATCGTAGGTTCAGTCGCGCTGTATTTGCTCGTGGCTAAAGGCATAAGCAATATCAGTCATAAATACACTAAGCTTGCCGTGATTGGCCTTATTGTCATATTATTTGTGCCGAACTTGCAGGTGTACTATACCACCACACAAAAATCACTAGCGCGAGAGGCAGCTGGCCTGATCTACGTAAATGCCAAAAACGGGGACGTTATTTTGGTTACGCCGGAATATCAAGACCAAGTTATCTCATACTACAACACTAGGACCGATCTTGCTATCAAAGTACTTGGGTTGCCGTTGCTATCGGGTAATAACACCCAAGCTGAAACAGATATACTTCAGTCAGATTTGAGTGGCTATGACAGAGTATGGTTTGTCGCCACACAACTTCCAGGGTCACAGCCGACCGAAGACTTCACGTTAAGCTTTCTTAACAAATCATACGCCGAATCATACGCACAGAGTTTCGCAATCGCAAACATATCGCCGTTAATAGACAAGTCGCACAGCTATAATTATAACGTTTACTTATACGAGAAGCGGGCGTGAGCTTCCATCGGAGCCACAAATGAACTCAAGTAGATCAATAGACGCTCATACCTGAATCCGAGATCCAACCCACTTGCCGTTTAAAAAAACTCAACTGGCGCGTCTGTGCTACTTTTTTACGTGCCACACCCTAGGACACGCGATTTTATATCCCCTATCGCTTGCGAACTTAAAAAAGTCGTTTTAAGCGCGACGCCTTACGTCGAGATGACCGCGATGATGAAATCATAGTTTTGGCTAAGTCCTATGTTTGCTCCCTCGAGTGTCACGATAAGCTCCAATCTACCTTGTACTATCGCTTACAACTTCCTCGAAGCTATAGCCCGTAATGACGTTAATCATCTCATTGAAGCGAGCGTTTCTTCAGGAGGACGTTCCACTCACTTTTTCCCAGCTGTGCCACGTGTCCTTTGGTCAGCGTCTCATCTTCTAATTTCAGCTCGCACCGACAACAGACACCTGAACATCTGGAGCACATCTCGCCTCACCTTGACTTTGCTGCCGGCCTTGTTGCGCCACGTTATCGGTACTTCCGCAATCGCAAATCCCTTTTTATGGGCTTTTGCCACAAGCTCTGTATCGAACGCAAAACCATCACAGTTGATATTGAGCGCATCCCATAAACTGCGCCGAAACGCCTTGCGCTCCTAGGCGAGGAACTCTTTGCTCACACGGCAGCAGTCATCAGTTGTGACCCGTATGCGGGTCCACTCCTCCTCCTGGTTCTCCCACGCTTCCAAAAATGCGCCGCGTTTGCCGTGGAGCGTAGAAAGGAGGATAAGGCGACCACAATGACTCTTGCAAGGAACACTATACAAACGATTGAGACCAGGAGCCTAGTTTGAACGGTTTCCAAATAGAACGAGACCACCGATCCCTAATGCTGGACATCGTTAAAGCTACAAAAGACGTGGTACAGAAGGACCTGTCGCAAGCAATTGTGCTCGAGGTGCAGTAGTCTGCAGGCCGCAAAATGTGGAGCAGTTTGAAGGAGACGTGTTCTAGAAGAAAACGTTCGCGCCCCCATTGTCATAGATTTTGCTTCTGTTATGTGCCAAATTACCGAGCGGCGTCGTTGTCCAGGACAGAATCGCCTTTTCCGTGTTTAACGACGCGATCGCGCCGTGTTCTAAGTTATAAGTTCCGAGAAATACGTAGGTATTTCCAGGAGCGCGAGGATAATTCACGAACTGCCACTCTGGCATCCCGAACCGCATAAAGAGCTGATAATAATTCGAATCAGCGTAGAACCACGGGGTGCCGTTGGCTGAATGCGGGGCTTCTGCAGCAAATAACCATTCTCCCCCAACAACGTCCTGCTGATTGAATACCGGGTAGGCGACATTTTTGTCAAGCGCAATCGATTGTGGATTGTCATGAGCGATTTCATAAATAAGGCCGTTGTTGAACATGAAGAGGACCACAAGAAACACTGCAAATAATGCAGGCGCGAAGCGCACTAAATGTGTTCTTGTTTCACCGCCAAAAAGACGGGCAAAAACCCGGATGCACACGATTGCGCCAATTGCCGCAAAGGGAGCGAGGAAAATGAGCGAGAAATGGATAAGCCGATCTGTACCTATCGAGGCCGCGAAGTACGGGACGACTGTAGAAGCGGCGAGTAAGCCGATGCTCGCCACTGCCAAAGCACGGTAGGTCCTTGTAAATTTTATCTGCCTCTGCCCGATCAGCAGCGCGACAATGCCCACACCGATGAAGAACAGACTCACAAGGTAAAAATATCTTGCAGCGTTGTGCAAGGGTGAGCTCAAGCTCGCAATAGCAAGTTGCGGTCCTTGAGTGGCTTGCGGATTGAAGAAGTCTGCCAAGGTAATCCGCTGCTGCAAGGCTAAGACGTTTGCCACAGACTGAGATCCAGCGCTGTATAGGCCCCACGCGAGGGCGACTATGATGAATAGGAGTACCAAGACGCCTGACAGACCGTTCGATTCGCTTTGCTTTGGCTTTCCACGTTTGCGATAGAGCTGTTTGTGGCGGGCGCTCAATCTTGACAGGAAATTGGCCGCGGTCACAGCGAAGTCCTCGAGATGCAAGATGGCCCACGCGCTTACAAGCAGTATTATAAAAAAATATGCAGTTGAGTAGTGCGATAATGGGATGGAGAAGAGAGCCACAATTGACAAGGAGCGTTTCGCTTTTCCATTTGGCCATCTGCTGAGTATCAACAGAATGAACACGACGACAAATAGGTCCGCCAGCTCCTGTCTTGCCGTTGCCAACAGCCCTGTATAAAAAAAGTAAAAAGACATGAAAAAGAAGCACGATAACGCTGCGATTCTGTCACTGCTCGTTTGTTTTTGGTAGATTCGAAACAGCCCGAGGGGTACGAGCGAAAACAAAAGGGGAAAAATGACTTTAAACACCCAATCGATATTCATGCCGGAGATAACAGAGAAAGAAGGGGGGAAGATTACAACGCTCGGGACTGAATTGTACAATAAAGACGTGCTAGCGTTCCAAAAGCCGCTCCCTATTACGGAATTGGCCAGGTAAGACTCAAGTTGGATGTCATACCCCCAGACGTATGAGGAGATCAATGACGTGTGGAAAACTAGAGAAACCGAAATGGAGAAAACGGCCAATGGATACAGACGTGCCGGAATCAACCTGCCAAAACCGATGAGAATTACTATTAATCCAAAAATCAAGAGCAGCAATATTAGAAGCACGTTAGTATTATAGAAATTGAACGTGTATGTGCCAAATATGCTTAGAAAAGGGAGTAAGAACAAGCATAGTGCTGGTGGTGCTCGAAGACTTGAGATGTCTATGAAACGCGGGTCACGGAACTCTTTGTCTTTTAAATAAGCTAAAGCACACAACGCCAATACTGCTGCACTTATCAGCGTCAACAGCGGCACTGTCGATAGAGGCCGCGAGAGGCCCAATGCCTGAAACGTACTACTTAACAATAGGCCAATAACCATTGTGAACGTTATGCTGAAGCCCACCGAGTAGAGTAACGATTCAATCTGGTTGAGTTTGTGCACGTTTAGGATTCGAAGTACGAGAATACCAGGAACAAAGAGAAGGTAAGCGGATGCAATGAGCTCTCTTATGATTGGTACGTGGAAGCCGAGAGCGTCTACTCCGATGACACCCCACAGCGCAAACTGAAGAACAAGTATTGCGGTTAGGGCATGCTTTATATCCCAATCGTTAACGCAGAACGGCGAAAGTATTCTCGTCACAAGCTAATAGCAACCTCCGTGATAACAGACAGTTTTTGACCGATTAAACCTGTTAAACGACTTACTCGAGATCTCCTCTATCAGCGATCTCACTCATGGTTTGAACTTTGTCATCAGGTTTTTTGCAGAGAGACTTACTTAACCTTATTTAAGCGCTCGTCCTGTCCGGTCAGCTTTTAGCAGTTCATCATCATTTCTGCATCACGTTTACCGTCTAATATTAATCTTGACCGTTGCAGCTGCCTTTATAATGAGAAGCAGTGCAGTATGACCATTATCGCGCATTCTACCCGAATGAAGCTTGCTGGAAGTTAGCCCACCGGTGAGCTACGCAAGCTATCGTGAGCACGTCTAGATGCTTGACAGCCTTTCTCGTAACAAAACTCGTTGCAACAAGTTGCAGCCTTTCGAGAGCGTGCAGCTCGAGGAGGTGTGCATTGGCCAGGCCCAACCCCAAGCGGAGTCCTCGCAAAGAGTACTCCTGCCGTTCAATAAGTTCTGATGCAGCCGCCACTTCCCGAAACTATAGTTTAGCGCTTCAGTGACTTAGAAGGCTCGACTATTGAGTCGAAAGGCTGCGGTAAGCTGCCGACAGGATCTCGATGTTGGCGCTGACATAATGTACCTGGTATCTCGCGCAGAGCGACGGCTACCCTCTGTGAGAAAGACTGTAATGCCAGTGTAGCGCAGATTAAGCTCCGGTGCCGCTTTTTTGCTTCGTCAACCATATGAGGAGGGTAGACCCCCCCTATGAAAGCGTCGCATGCTGGCAACCAGACCAATGCAAAAAAAAGATCCCTATGCAGGCTGCCATGAAGATAGCTGGGCCAAGCGCAACCTTGAGAGCAAAAGTACGCGGATCTACAAGGGAAGCTGCGGTAGCTTGAAGCCTCAACAATCTTGCCAACATTAGCTAACGCTTTTCCAGCCCGATATACGCAGCGGTTTTCACGAATTCAAAATAGGTCACGTCTGCCCGACCCGTTGCAAGCAGCTTCTTAGGTCAATGCTGCAGTCTTCCTCAGTTTTACGTTAGATCCAAATAGACGTTACACGACGCGCGTCAGATCAACGACCTGACTGGCGCTTAAGACACGACGAGGCGGTAGACTTGTTCTGTGCCCTTCGCTGTCGTCTTCCAGTCAAAGCGACGCCGAACGTCCCGCGCATTATGCCCGCCCATCGTCTCAGCCAGCCCGCTGTTTTCCAGATAATAACTTATGGCGTTCGACATCGCACGCGTATCGCCGGGCTCGACCAATGATCCATTCTTTTCGCCGACGATTTCAGGTATCGCACCAACATTTGTCGCCACGACAGGTTTTCCAGCCGCGTATGCTTCCAAAAGCGTTAAGCCGAAGCCTTCCAACCTCGACGGGCATACATGAACAGTGCACAGCGCATAGCATTTGCGCAATGAACTCTCATCCACTTTGCCGGTAAAAAAGACGTTTTTAGAAAAACCAAGCTCTGCCGCAAGCTGTCGCGCCTTGACTTGGCTTCCGCCTCCGACGATGAGCAAACGAGCTTCGTGGCTTGCCAAAACGTCCTTAAAGGCAGACAAAAGGAGATCTAGTCCCTTCCTTGGGTCATCAACCCTTCCGACGAAAAGAACAACTGGCACTTCCGGAAAGCCCCACGCTTGTCTCGCGTTATCAAGCTCCTCTTTGCTAAAACTTGTTGCCTCGAAGTCTATCGCGGGGTAAACCGTATTGATCTTCTCTGGCGGAATCGAATACCTCTCGATGACGCGTCTTCTCGTGTAGTCGCTCACGGCAATAAACTTATCTGAGAACTTAACGCCGCGTCTTTCAATGAACGAATATACGGGACTGGTTTCATTGCCAATATGCTTCACTCGCCACGTCCATTTCTCATCGCACGCTTGCGTGGCATCAGTGGGGAGATGATGTACCGTTGTGACGTGCGGAGCTCTCGATAATTTTCGTTTCAAAAACCAATAGCAGAAGCTGTTGAAATGGATAATGTCAAAAGGTTCCTTTTTCTCTGACCTCGCAATTGTCTTGGGGAGGCCTAACCAAAATTGCAGCGCAAGATACGGTAAACGGTCGTTAAAGTGCACCGGCACGATCTCGGGAGTCTCGAAATTCAGGGTTGGCTCGGGCCGGCTTCCGCTGCCCGGAGCGAATACCACTACTTGGTGCCCCTTTTTTGCAAGCTCGCGGGTTAGACTTGCAGCATACAACCCAGATCCGCCAAAAATAAGCGGCGGATACTCAAGCGTGACAAATGCAATTCTCATAAAGCTTCTCTATATACTGAGCGATGGAGTCCCAAGATAGATTTTGCTCAATGTAATGTCTGCCCCTTTCCACCATCTTACTGCTCTCTTCCGGATTTGACAGCAGGAAAATCATCTTATCGGCAAGGTCATCTATGTCACCGTACTTTACAAAGCAGCCACAGTTCGCTTTCTGAATCACTTCGCCACATTCTTTCGTGACGATGACGGGAGTACCACACTTTATTGCTTCCAGGGGCGTAAACCCCACACCACCCATATAGCGCACTGCATGCACGAACAAGTCAGCATCAACATAAGCGCGTACTTTGTCCAATTCGTCAACGTAGCCTGTAATCAGGACCTTGTTGTTGATTCCAAGTTCGCTTATCAGCTTTTCAAGCTCTGCTTGGTAACCATCGTCGGAACCTGCGACCACCAAAACTGCGTCCTCCTGCCGCTTTGAAATCCTAGAAAATGCCTGTACAACGATGTCAATCCCTTTTGACTTATGTAGTCGCCCTAGGTACAAAATCATCCTTCCGCGCACATGATGTTTCTCGCGAAAACCCCCATACGCGGGAGGATTGCCAAAATAAACGTTATCGTCAATACCCAAATAAACAAGGTGAGTGCTTTTTTCGCTAATCCCAAAGCTCTGTGCAAATCGCAATTCCTCTTCGGAAATTGCCACAAAGGCATCTAAATCTCTCAAGATGCTAAAGCCGAAGAAGATATCATAAAGCCATTTCAGCTTCTTCTTGGCAATCACTCTAGGCAGCGAATTGTCCGGCTGCAAAACGTAAGGGATCTGATATCTCTTCGCGAAACTGTGCACTAGGTAGTTTTGATAGGAGCGAAAATCGTGCAAGTGGATAATGTCAAATTCAGCGATGCGCGCGTTAAGCCACCTTTTCATTGAAGGCGAGAACAAGAACGAACTGATATTGGCGGCACAGTGGAATGGGATTACTTCTACTCCCTTCTCTGTTATTGATTGCCGGTACTCCTCGTCCAGCCTAAAGTCAGTAGTAGCGATCGTAACGTGATTGCCTCGCTCTGAAAGTTTTTTTGACAATTGAAACGCAGCGGTGGCGGTACCTCCGCATGCAGGTGAAAAAGCTGGCACTACCTGAAGGATATCCATCACTAACGCTCTCAATGACTTCGTGACTGGTTGTTCTTTGGGTGTTGAGCTGCGGCATAAATGCCGTGGTTTCTGAGTGACGTGTCTGCAGAAAATGCGTAGTTTCCGCCGTCAGATTCACCGACGAAGACCCGTTCCACTAAGGCCGATAATTCTTCGATAACTGTCTTAATCAGTAACGGCGTCGTCGTTATGCCCGGTTTATGAGTGCTGTCCGTCAAATTCGGCTTGATGAAAATCGTTGAGTCGGGAGGAACGAGTTTTTTGAAATTGATGAACTGCAGTCCGTTTCGAATCTCTTGTGAGAGGGTTCTTGGGTTGATGTCTTTTACGTAGACCTTTTCTGAAAACGTCGCATCATCTTCGTGCATGGCAGTCTTGTAGCCGGTCCCGTTTTGACGCCAAGTGGGTTACCGTTCGGAGTACTGACTCACCGGAGGGGACCGTTTATTGCTGCTCCCCGTCTTGCTCTGTGAAGCCACGGCTTTCCGCAAGGTTAGTTCAAATTGATCAACGATCGTGCTCCAATCACTGTTTTGAACGAAGTGCCTCGCTTTTTCCCCGTGCGCTTTTGCGGTACCTGCCTCAATTAATTCCTCAGCCTTTTTTACCACATCTTCCGGCCGCTCAGCATACAGCACGCCGTGATCGGTGCCGAACTCCTTTATAACGCCCGGCAACGTAGTCGTTATAACCGGTTTTCCCATCGCCATGTACTCGTACACCTTTATCGGAACGATATGACGCATAATCTCATTGTCGTGCGCAGGCAGCAAGCAGATGTCAGCAGCGGCTATGAACTCGGGGACCGTTTCATAGGGCTGCTTCCCTGTAAGGATGACGGAATCCTCGAGACCAAGATGCGTCCTCAAGTCGTGCAGCTCCTCGAGTGCATCGCCGTCTCCGACGATCAGAAGCTTGAGGTGTAGATCACCCCGGTCGCGTCGCGCCGCCAGCTCTGTCATCACCTCTTGTAGCCCCGAAAAGGTGTAAAGCCAGCCTACAAAAAAGAGTACCGTCTCGTCTTTTTTAATCCTGTAGTGCTGGCGGACTGTGTCGCTATTAATGTGTGGCAAAAACCTCTCCGGATCGATGCCTGCACGTATGACGGAGATCCGGTCTGGATGCGCCCCCATGCGCACCGCGTATTCTGCCAGCTCTTCATTTATGACGACGACCTGATCGGCTCCTTTATATACGGCACGCTCCAGCATCTTGCCGATGGGCCGAAGCAGCTTGAAGGGGATCATCTCGTAGTTTGGCTCGAGAACTTGAAAGACGAACGGGATGCCGTTCCTCTGGGACGCCCTTAGTGCTAAGTAATTAGTCAACACATACATCCCGATGATTACATCAGGTGGGGATTCTCGCACCTGCGCGGCAATCTCGCGCGAGTAGGTGATCACCATGGACGCATAGACTAAGATGGGCAACAGTACGATTCGTGGACGAATAACCGTGACAGAGGCGTCGCTCAGCACTTTTGCTACGTTGTGAAACACGCGTCGTTTCGAGAACAGCCTACCCGTGTGGGCAGTTCGCCACAAGAGCTCGTGGTCGATGACGGTGATTTTGTGTCCTCGTTCGTGTAAGCGCTCCACCAGATGATGCTGCTGATGAACGTTCCGAAGAAGCCAGTCAGTATCTTGTACGAGTAAAATCCTCATTGTCTCCGCGTCGAACGTCGCCTTATGTGATTTCGTGTCAACACGCTCGTTTTTCAGCACGTGATGTAAGTGCAGCGTTACTCAGGCTACTGAAGTCTCAAGATACCATAGTGAAAAGCTTTTCGGTAATGGTATGGACTCAGAGCTCATCGTGAGCCCGGACCCTATACAGCGCGGGAGATGGTGGAGGGTTCCATGTTCCCCCTGCTCGCGTGCTACGCCTTCAACGTCAATGCTGCACGTCGCGGCATGAGAAGCTACACACCCAGCGTCACGAAGGCTAATGGAGAGGTTTCGTTATAAACAGATTAACGTTAAACACAAGTATGATAGGAAACGGTGATGCCAGTACTCGTCCAAGTGCCCAGCGGATGATGGTCAGCACGCGCTCCATTAGAGAACGATCAAAATCTTTGTCAGCGCTCAGAACTCAGCGCTTCGCTCAATATCACGCCAGTTACCAGCAAACCACTCGTGAACGTGCTGCAGCCCCTCAGTGAGCGTCGTTTCCGGTCGATAGTCGAGCAGTCTTTTCGCCTTGTCAATCGATGAGATAATGCGCGTTTTTGCGTCCCAATCCCTTCTCTCTATATGCAGCACGCCAAGATCGTTGCCCGTAAGCCGGTTGATCTCATTTGCTAGATCGATGACGCGCGTCTCCGCACCCGACCCAAGGTTAATCGCCTCGCCGACCGCCTCTTCTCTGACTCCAGCAGCTAGCAAGCCGTTGACGATGTCAGCGACGTACGTCCAGTCTCGCGTCTCCGTGCCGTCTCCCGTAATCGACAGGACTTTTCTCGTCATGGCCCAATAAAAGAAGTTGGGAATGACGTTTCGATACTTTCCCGGCACTTCGCCGGGGCCATAGCTATTAAAAAACCGGGCGTTGACAATAGGAAGACCATACAGGTTGTAGTAGTAGTTCGTGTATAGTTCCCCGAGCAGCTTCGTCACCTGGTAGGGGGTATGAAGGCTTATGGTGACGTCTTCCTCGCTGTACGGCATTGCTGAGTCGAGCCCATAAACGCCGCAGCCCGAAGAGGCATAGACAAACCGTGAAACACCAGTGAGATGAGCAAATTGCAGCACCTTGAGGGTCCCCATGCCGTTCACCATCAGGTTCGTTTCGGGATTATCGATCGAATTCTGGTTGGCAAAGTGCGCGGCCAAGTGGAAAACAACCGCAGGTCGATCCTTGAAGGCTAAGTTCAGCTTCTCGTCGTCTAAGATGTCTCCGCGAATGAACTGGATCTTAGGCCCGCCAGGGACGTTCCACTCGTACGAGGAAGAAAGGTTATCGAGGATAATGACCTTCGCGGTACCCAACTCGGAAAGGCTTCGAACCAAGTTTCCGCCGATTGCCCCTGCACCACCGGTTACGAGTACAGTCATGCCTTTGTAGCCGTCATTTACTTCGGTCATTCATTCGCCTACCCGATAGAACGATCGCATCCAATCGACCGTCCTCTTTATGCCCTCATCTGGCGCTACCTTCGGATCGTGTTTGAGATCGCGGATCGCTTTTGAGAAATCCATACGCTTTACCTTTGTCGTGAACGGCTCCGCTTCCTGATAATCGACGAGCGAGTCATCCTTGCCGACGGCGTCGAGCACGAGGTCCGAGTACTCTTTGATGTCCCTTTCCCACTCGGGCCGCCCGCCGACGTTATAGACCTCGCCCGGCACGAAGTTGTCAATGATGTTGGCAAACGTCACGCACGAATCTGCAACGTAATCGATAATTCTCCTGTGCCCCTTATATACCTCGTACGGCTTGTCGAAGAGTGCGTGATAAATGAACTTCGGAATGAATCCCCTGTACGGCGTATAGTGCTCGTGAGGGCCGTAACAATTCACCGGCCTGACCCGAACGATTTCGGTGCCGAACGCGGCCGCTGAGTTCATGCACATCAGTTCTCCTGCCCATTTCGAAATCGCATAATCGTTCATCTGGTAGGTCTCGCTTATCGGGCGCTTTTCCATAACGTCCTCGTTCATGGCACCGGGATAATCGCCATACACTTCTGCAGATGAGAAAAAGATCAATCTGAACCGTTTCTTCTCTTGCATTCGCAAAATGTGCTTCGTTCCGACGACGTTTGTTCCCCAAAGATTCTCGTAATAGTCTTCGCCATTCCTGCGTCCGTACTCGGCGGCGAGATGATAGACGTCGTCAAACTCCCTACCGTCAAACAGCTTTTCCACTTGTCGGTAGTTTCGGACGTCTGCTCTGATGGCATCCTGTCGTTCGGCGTGGTAAACGTCAGCTACACAGACGCGGTGACCGCGCTTTTGCAGCTCATTTACTAAATTTGTCCCTATAAATCCAGCGCCGCCCGTTACTAAGATGCTCTGCGTCTCCGTCTTACCACCTCCCTCGATAAGCTTCGCAGGTCGCGACGCCCCGCCGCCTTCAGCGTGAAGACCCGTCGGATGTGCATGTAGTCGTCGGCACGTTGAAGACCATCTGAGCTTGAAAGAGTCCCACGCGTTCACATAGTCTTCTTGCGTTGTAACATAAAGTTTACCCCGCTCTGAATTAAACCAGGAGGTGTTTTCCATTCCAGACCGAGAGCCTCGACCGTCTGCTCGGCACAAACGCTTCTGGCGCAAAAACGCCCACGTCTCAACCATGCCTAACTGAAGAGAGGTTAGCTTGGCCATATGAACCGCGCACTTGAATCCGAATCACGTCTGCACGCCGCTTCTCTGCCCGACGCGTTCAATCGTTGAATCGCTTGTAGAGATAGTTGGCGATTACCTGGAAGATCAAGATGAAGACAATAAGCATTCCGACGTCAAAAATCGGATGGAACGTCATTTTGCCATTGTATCCGCCCTGGATGAGGTCGTTCGCGTACGTGAGCGGTGAAACGTAGGCGATCATCTGCCCGACCGCAGGGAGCGTCGCGATCGGGATGAAGACGCCCGATATGAAGATGAGGGGGAACCTGACGACGTTCACCATCGAGATGATGTCGCCGGGGTTCTCCGTCGGATATGCCGCAAAGAGGGTCCCGAGCGTTGCAAAGCACAGCGAACTGAACAGGATCCCCAGCACAATGAGGAATATGTTCGTGATGGGCGTCATCAGGATGATCAGCGCCGCGACAAACACCACCACCGCAATAAGAAGGCTGTAGAGAAGACCGCTGAGGCTCTCGCCCAACACCAGCGCATTCAGGGAGACGGGAGCGGCGAGCAGCCGGTCAAAGGTCGCCATTCTCCGTTCGATCGGGACGGATACCGGTTCTATCGATGAGGCAGAGAAGAGTGTCGTGATCCCGATGAGTCCCGGGACCAGCGCAACGGGGGTCGCGAGCTTCCCTGCCGTGAACGCGAGGAACATAAAAAGCGGAAAGAGTACCCCACCGACGATGACGCCTGGCCTGAGGTAATAGATAAGGACGTCTTTTTTCGCAATCGCCCACGCGGCGACAAGCTCGCGGGAAAGGCGGTCCTCGATCCCCGAAAGGCTAATCGATGGCACTAATCCCGCCTCCTCGCTGCAGCCCGGTTAGCTTGACAAAGACGTCTTCAAGGCTCGGACCGAGCGTCGTGATGCTTATCACCCGTGTGTGGTGCGCTTGCGCGTACGCCATCACGCCGTCGATGACCTCTGTGGGGTCCTCTGTGAAGAGCTTGAACTTGTCACCTTCCTTGCGAGCGTCGTTCACCATCGGGAGCCTGCGCAGCTCGTCAAGCCGCTCAGGCGATGTGCCGTCCAAAAAGGCGACCTCGACAGACTGGGCGCTTTGAATCGTCTTTTTCAGCCGTTCGGGCGCGTCGATGGCGGCGATGTGGCCCTTGTCGATAATAGCCACCCGGTCGCAGAGGACGTTCGCCTCCTCGATGTTGTGGGTCGTCAGGAATACGGTGACTCCTCCAGCGATAAGGTCACTGATCATGTCGCGGATGATGAGGTTGCTCTCCACATCGAGCCCGGAGGTCGGTTCGTCAAGGAAAAGCAGACGCGGGCTGTTAACGAGGCCCATCGCGATGGTCAGCCGCCGCCTCATGCCCTTGGAGTACCCGTGCACCTTGTCACCTCGCCGTTCATGTAGCTCAAAACGCTTCAGAAGCTCGTTCGCGTTTTTTTCCCGCTCGCTTCTCCCGATACGATAGAGCTGTGCGGCGAGCATCAGGTTCTGCCATCCGGTCAGGTCCGTGTACACGTTGGAGGTCTCGGAGACGATACCCATGGACTGCCGCGCCACCACGGTCTCGCGCACGATATCATGGCCGAAGATGGCCGCCTTTCCGGAGGTCGGAGGCGAGATCCCGGTGAGCATGCGGATCGTGGTCGTCTTGCCGGCGCCGTTCGGGCCTAAAAATCCGAAGGTCTCTCCGGCCGGCACCGAGAAGCTGATGTCGTTGACCGCGGTAAGGGTCCCAAATCTCTTGACCAAGTGAGAGACGTCGATTGCTTCCATAGTGCTACTCTAGAGAGGATCTTTCACCAGCTATTTAGCTCGTTCGCATTGAGCCGCTACGTCCTTGGGCGGTCCGGTCGACGCCGATCGGTCGCGCCTCGGGGGTAACCCGTCCCATTCTGAAGATTTTCTGTACGCTTTAATATCAACGCGCGACCTGTTGGTAAGGGGAAAAACCGCTCAGCGCGCACTCCGGCGCTGCCGCGCCCACCAATCAGGTGCAGCGGTCGCGCACCTTCTTCGACATCGCCTATGAAACCGTCTGGTCCTGAGCGACCTTCGCGACTTCATTCGTAAGCAGCCGTCGGTGCGTAAAGAATTATCCCGTTTCCGACTCCTTTTCTGGCTCTTCGTCGGCGAACTCTACCAGCTTCAACAGGATCATTCCCTTTTCCGGCTTTGCCTTCATAATGAAGTACTCGCCACCGTCCAGTTTGAAAAGTTCCCTGATCTTTTTGGGAATAACGACGTAGTAGGACGTGCCGTCAGGACGCATGTACCCTTTGACGAGCACACGCTTATGTTCTGATTTTTCCTTGTTCATTGACCACGGGATCCGTTGTAGCAGCGCAGGTCAAGCCGTTAAGGGAGCGGTGCAAAGGGGCTGATGACGCTCACCGCTCGATCCAGCCCTTAAGCAAGCGCAAGGTCTCCAGTTTGTGCTGTACGAGCTTGACTTTAAACTCTTTCTTCATGATCTTCTCATCCAGCTTGCGAAGCGCATACTGCTTCTTGGCATCATCGTCTAGCTGTTCCAAGATCATCTTTTTCATCATCCACTTCTGGCCCATGTCGTGATGCATTCCCATTTCACCATAGCGTCTTTCGTGCATTGTTGTTCGCTCCTTTTATTTTTGTTAAGTATGTTAAACAGTTTGAACATTTCTATACTTATACATATGTTTGTCCACAGTCCGCGCCTTTGGCGGCCTCTTTATACTAAACGTGCTCCGCGGCTTGCACGCACCTAAACCCACGCGGCGAGGGCAGTGCAAAGATGCTCGAAAGCATGGAATCACTTTCCGGAAGAAAGGCGGCTGCCGTGCTTGACGTTGCGGCTGGCGACGTGGAAAGCGGGGCCGACGTTGAGGGGGTGAAGCGCTTTGCGGCCGGACTTCTGGAATATCCATCCTCGCAGTATTTAGACGCTCGCACCCGATGCATCATGTCGCTTGAACGCAACGCTCAACAACTCGCTGGAGATGAAGAGCGCGACGGAGCTTACCGCGATGATTGCCACTAGAAGCGTGACAAGGCATGGCGCCGTTCTTCAATCAGCGCTGAATTTTAGAGCAGTCCGTATATTTTGAGCACGATAAGCACCAAAGCAGCGGCGCTCCACCACTTGAGCAGATCATCGAACAAAGGCTTCACAGCTCTAGGTCACCCGCCACAGCAAAAAGGCTTGCCTGAAATGCTAAGGACCGGCAAGTCTACCGGTCACCCTCGCACGTCGGCGGTCGTTTTGCGAACACCTCGCCTGAAGCAGTTCTTCCACCTACCATCACTAATGAGCGAATGTGAGCACCCGAAACGCAATCCCGCCAGCGATGAGCGCCAAAACGATGGTGAAGATCGAGATGCCCACCGCCCACCGAACGTTGAGCTCCCGTGCTATGACGCCAAACGTCGCGATGCACGGAACGTAGAGGGTGACGACGAGGCAGAATACGAATATTTGAACAGGTGTCATCACCGCGCTAAATATGAACGTTCCCGACGCGATGGCGAGCATTTCCATCGCCATCTCCTTTCTCAGCACCCCGTAGATGAGGCAAATGCTCGTGAAGGCGGGAAGTCCTAGAATACCGACGGTGATCGGCGCCATCGGCGCCTCGATGAGGCGACTCAGGCCGGTCAGATCCAGCCATCCGAACACGATGCTTCCCACGACGAGCAGGGGAACAGCGATGTAAAGGAACTCCTTCATCCGCAACCACGTCTTTTTCAGGATGGGAACGAGCGCTGGCCTCCGAATGAGCGGAATTTCGAGCACAAGCCCAGGCGTCCGCCCGGGGATGGTCGATCGAAGCAGCCTGCCAGACGCAATAATGAGCACGAAGGAGATGAGGTAGATGGCAAGCGCGTACGGGATTCCAGCATAAGTTGCCGCGACGCCGAGGATAATCGCGGTGCGCGCCGAACACGGAATGAGCGTGATAAGAACGGTGGTGATTATCCGCTCCTTTCTCGTGGGAAGGGCCCGCGTCGCCATAATCGCGGGCACGCTGCAGCCGTAGCCAAACATGAGGGGGATGAGGGATCGGCCGTGCAGGCCGATGATGTGCGCCTGCCTGTCGAGCAGCAGAGCGACGCGCGGGAGGTAGCCAACGTCTTCGAGGATAGCCAGGAAAATGAAGAAGACTAGGATGTAGGGAACGGCGATGGCAAGTGCCGCCGCTAAGGCGAGCAGCGTGGAGTGGACGGCAGACGTGATGAACGGATTGGCAACCTGTGCGTTCACAGCACCGTAGAGCGGTGGGAAGACGATTCCTCCGAAGAACGTGGTAATCAGGCCGCTCAGATAGCCGCCGACATAGAAGATAAGCGCCAGCATGCCGCCGACAAGCGCGAAGAGCAGGGGGTATCCCGTGCGCGGACGCGTCGCAACCTCGCCGAACTTTTCTGCGAACGTCGGTTTGTGCACCTTTTTCACTAGTACCGCAGTCGCGATGAGGGCGGCGGTCGAATGGCGTCCCCTGGCAATAGTGACGGCGACGTCTTCACCGTGGGCCCGCTCTACCTCCTCCCTGAACTCTTTAACGCGCGCGAGCATGTGCTCATCTATGCGCGACTCAAAGTCCGTGTCACCCTCAAGAACGCGCGCCGCAAACCCCCGTTTTGGGACCGTTGTTTCAGGAAGGAGCGGGGTAATCGCTGCTAAGGCGCGTTCCACGTGGTCGTCATAGCTCACCTGCCGACGCACCCTTGTTGACGGCCGTTCGGCATAGTCGTAGGCGGTTTCGAGCGCCTCGTGCACCCCTTCTCCCTGGGTGGCGATGGTCGGCACCACGAGCGTCCCGAGCTCTTTTTCAAGGTCGGCGACGTCGATGTCTAGGTCAAGCGACTTTAAAAGGTCGACCTGGTTGAGGGCCACGACGACGGGAAGGCCGAGCTCGAGTAGCTGCAGCGTCAGATAGAGGTTGCGCTCGAGCCGCGTCGCGTCCACGATATCAATAACGGCGTCGAGCGGGGTGCTGAGGAAGAACTCCTTTGTCGCCGCTTCGTCTTCAGTGACGGAAGTGACGGAGTAGACACCGGGGAGATCGTAAACGATAATGTCGTGACCATGAAGCCGACAAAGCCCCTGCTGCACCATTACCGTCGTTTGCGGTATGTTGGAGATGATGACGTTGACGCCCGTCATCTGGCTGAACATCGCGCTTTTGCCCGCCGAGGGGTTCCCGATAAGCGCTATCCTCTTGGGTGCGTCCTTTTTTGAGGTCGTCTCAGGCATGTGCGTGATGAGCTATCCGCTCCGCTCCTTTCTTGGCACGTGTAGCGTCACACGTCACGGAGGTCTAGCCTGGCGTTGCCGCAGAGGGTGCGCCTCTCCGTCTTCGCCTTCTCCTTCCTTCTGCCTCCATCGCTTCCGGGCTCACGAGGAGGGACTCTGCGACGTCCCTGCCGAGCGCGATTTGTGTATCCTTCGTCTCGATGACAAGAGGGCCCTTCGAGCTCGTCCGCAGGACGCGGAGGGTGAGCCCGGGGATAAGGCCGAGCGAGCACAGCCGGCTGATGGTCTCTGGTTCGGAAGATGTCAAAAACCGTATCGTGAACGACCCTTCTTTGACCTCAGAGAGCCTTGAAACATCAGTCTCCTCTTCGAGCTCGCCTGAGGGAATTGCGCTTCCGCCAGGGCACGTCGACGGGTGGCCCAACTGGGCGGAAAGGGTATCGATTGCCTTATCTGAAATGACGTGCTCGATTTCACACGCCTGCTTGTGGGACTCTTTCGTGTCGATTCCACAGATGTCCACCAAAAAGCGCTCAAGCAGCCGATGCTTCCGCTTCACCTTTGTGGCGATCGTGCAACCGGCCTCGGTGAGCACCGCCCCGCGGTAGGGCGTGTAATTGACAAGCCCTTTTTCGCTCAGTTTCTTGAGCATCTCAGTGACGCTCGCGTCCCTTACGCCGAGACAGGCAGCTAACTCTCGCGTGGTAGCGACTCGTACTTTCCCTTCCTGCTTCGTGTAAATGGCTTCTAAATATTCTTCTTCTGAAGAGCTCAGCTCGTGTTTCTGCGACATATATCTTTATATTATATTTAGGCTAACCTAATATATAAAATTTAGGCAAACCGAAACTGCCGTGCGACGCTGCGCTAGGTCGTCCGTTCTTGCGATCGTCCGCTGGTTCGTTCCAAACGCTCTGCGCGAACCAGAGTTGAGCATCTTAGGCCGTAGCCCTCGCAAGAATTGACTCGTCGCAGCGTCACGATTAGCGCCTAGCGGCGTTTTGCGAGACGACTGCTTAATTATGGGTTCTGACTAGGCTTGGCTAACCTCGCGCAGACCAATTCGTCAACTATATTATGGGAGTACGCCATTTCCCCTTAACAGGCCGTTATCCCACAGGAGCCGCACCCGTGTTAAGCAAACTCAGAAGCTACGCAGATCGGATCCTCGCACGACCTGCCACCTTTCTCGCCGGCCGAGGCATCACGCCCAACGTGTTGACCCTCTGCGGCTTGGCGGTCGGCGTCGTCGCTGGCATCGTTCTTGCCCTAGGGTTCTTTTTCGCAGGCGGCGTTCTAATCCTCTTGACGGGCTTGGTTGACATGCTCGATGGGGCGGTGGCGCGCAATGGACGGGCCACAACAAGCTTCGGCGCTACCTTTGATTCGATATCAGATCGCTACGTTGACTGCATTGTTCTGCTTGGCCTCGGGGTAGCTGGCGTCAACTGGCTCTATGTCGGAGCGGCTTTGATGGGCTCCTTGCTCGTAAGCTACGTCCGCGCCAAGGCTGAAGGAATGGGGATCCCGTGCACTGTCGGGATCGCAGAGCGAAGTGAACGCCTCCTTATCCTCGCCATAGGATTGCTCGTCGGGTTCGTCGAGCCTGCGGTATTGCTCGTCGCCATCCTCGCGCAGTTCACCGCACTCTGGCGAATAGGCCTCCTGCTTCAAAGGGCCGGCTAAACGCGGTATTCATTGTTTTTGGTAAGCCTAACCCGCTTTTGTTGAAGCGCGTGCCGGTAAAACCGCCCAGGCTGATGATTGTAATTAGCGACACCGACAGGAAGGTGGCGCGCAACGTGCGATCCGATTCTATCTGCGTGTCAAGAGACAAGCCGCGCGCGAACTGATAGACGAACTGAGCGAGCTGTCAGCGCAATATCCGCTTCGCTGCTTCTTCATATGCGGTGATCAGGTCGCCGCGTTCGTAGCGGAAGACGTCCTTATCGACCGACTGACCAGATTCCTTCAGCCATAAGCGACACGTATCGCAGCTAATCTCATCAGCAACAAGGATCTTCCCGTCTCGTGCTTTCCCGAACTCCAACTTGAAATCGGGAAGGAGCAGCCCTCGTTTGCTAAGGTAGTCCTTCAGGATCGCGTTCACGCGCAGCGTGAGCTCGCGCACGGTCGCCAGCTCCTCTTCCGTGGCGAGGCGCAGGGCGCGTATAAGGTCGTCGTTGAGCATCGGATCGCCGTACGCGTCAGATTTGAAATCGATAACGAGCATAGGCGGGATGAGTCGCTGCCCCTCCTTGAAGGGATACTTGCGGACAACGGACCCGGCGGCGATGTTTCGGGCGATGATCTCGAGCGGGATGATTTCAACGGCTTTTACAAGCATTCGTGCGTCGCCTACCAAGGCTTTGTAGTGCGTAGCGACCCCGTGCTCCTCCAAGAGCTCGAAGAGCCGCGCGGAAATCTGTGCATTGTACCGTCCCTTGTCCGGCACGGTCGTTTTTCGCTTCCCGTTGAACGCCGTTACGTCATCGCGGAACTCCATGAGGTACTCGTTGACGTTCTCGGTCCGGTACACGGTTTTTGCTTTCCCTATATGAACGATGTCCATAGCGCTACCTGTCTCCCGTTTCAGATTTCTTTTTGCGGAACCCATCCCTATCGGCCAGCTCACCGATGAGCGGCGCGAGCGCCTCGCTGTACCATCCGGCCCGCACGTACTGGGGATAAATGGCCAGCCGCTCCGTCAGCGCCACGCCGAGGTCGGCGACGTCCGGCCACGCGTGCTCCGGATTGATGTAGTCGACCGTCACCGTCGAGATGCCGCCCAGATCAGACGCCCCCGCGCTGAGCAGGGGTGCGATTTCGGTGAGGTTGGGCGGCACTTGGATCGCGACGTCGTCAGGGAGAATATGGCGCGCTAGTGCGACGGTGCGCAGCAGTATCTCACTGCTCGGGCTTGCGACGTCCGCCATGCGCGTGCCCGGTTTAGGCGCGAACGGCTGGATGATGACCTCCTGCAAATGCCGGTATCGGCGCTGGAGATCCGCGAGGAGTTTGAGCGAGCGGATGCGATCCCCCCACCCCTCCCCGATCCCGACGAGCAGTCCTGTCGTGAAAGGCACGCGCAGCTTGCCGGCGTCTTCGATGGTCCATACCCGAAGTTCCGGCTCTTTACCCGCGCAGCCACGGTGGGCGTTCACCGAGGCCGTCGTCTCGAGCATCAACCCCATACTCGCGTTAACGGGTTTCAATCGCTCAAGCTCGTCAAAGGTAAGGACGCCCGGATTGCTGTGCGGGAGCAGTCCAACGGCGATCGCCGCCTTGCAGAGGTCATAGAGGTAATCGAGAAAGCTCGCATAACCGAGCGCCTCGAGCTTCTCGAGAAAGCCCGGGACCTCGTAAGGGCGTTCGCCGAAGGTGAAAAGCGCCTCGGTGCAATCCGCGTTCTTGGCCTGCCGCAGGAGCGTTTCCACCTCGTCCGGTCCCATAAGATGCGCCTCAGCGTCGCCGATGTCCCGGCGAAACCCACAGTAGCCACACGCGTTACGACAGATATTAGTCACCGGAACAAAGACGTTGCGGGAGAACGTGATGCGTGCCGGAAGGGCAAACGAGAACGTCTCTAAAGGGGCAGCGATGATATCTGCGGTGCTCACGTCCTCAAGCGACATAAAAGCGAAGCCGTTTTTACCACTACATGACCGCGGTAATATATAAATAACGGGGACGCTTACGCCACCGGTGTGGCGACGATGCGAGCGGTAAAGGCGGTCGTGCCGTTCAAGACGCGCGGAGCGAAGACGCGGCTCGCGC
>Ga0187886_1001079_pt1 | contig 26759 bp, 24 predicted proteins | sample June2016WEW_20_1_FD_133001 | JGI IMG/M metagenome (GOLD analysis project Ga0187886, IMG submission 133001) | Peatland microbial communities from SPRUCE experiment site at the Marcell Experimental Forest, Minnesota, USA - June2016WEW_20_150 | ecosystem: Environmental > Terrestrial > Soil >... | reverse complement strand
GTCCGCATCGTAGGTCGCGCCCTGATCCGTCAGGCTGGCCGGCGTCGGTTGATGCCGGGAAGGCGGGAGGTCGGTGGCCCGAGCGGCTCCGCACGCCCGCACGATCTAACAGCCGTCTAATCTCGTCCGGCTGGAAGACGCCCACGTGCGGCCCACACCACCAGGCGTGCGTCGTGGCGAGGAACCTCGACGTTGCCGCGTCGAAGGCGTAGACCACAGAAGATGCGGCTGCCAAAGGCCCGCGGTATGAGCGTTAGGACTGCCCCAGAATTGCGCATGGAACTCCGCGCCGGAACTCCGCGAAGGTAGGACTACTACCGGTCCGCTAATAGTTGTTGCCAACAAGCAGCGTCGGGCCGATTCTGGGGGGCAGAGCGGCGGGACTCCCCAGCGGCCGCCCGCACAAAGGAGCAGCCTGCCATGAGGCCACCAACGGACCAGAACCCGCGGCGCCGCAACATCCTCGATACAGCCAGGCATCAGGGATGGATGATCGAGATCAGAGGGCCCGACAGGCCCCCGCCCTGCGGTCCGTGCTCGGCTGTTCGCGAGAAGAGGTATTACACCGCGGACGAAGCCGAGAGGTTGCTGCCCGTAGAGGGGTGCGAGGCCGAGGAATGTCGCTGCGACTACTTCTGGAACCCTCCCGAGTGACCCCGTCCCGCGAGTTGGCTGCGGTCCTTCAGCACCCCGACCGGGCACGAGACCCCTAGTCGGTGAGCATTACTTTGCGTGCTCGGATTGCGCGTTCCGGGTGACTGCCACGATCCGCACATGGTGTCAGCAAGCTGAGGTGGATGGGGCTCACTCCGTTCCTGCCCGCCCAGCACAGACGTTGGGATGCTTCTGGCGTCCCCTGCCCGAGCGGGTAGTTTGGGCTGGTCGTGATAACTTGGTCGCGATGCCGGCGCTACTCAGGCTCGGGCGCCTGTCGCCCCGAAGTCGGCCACCCTCAGCCGGCCCCACAAGGGACAAGGGGAGGTCCGGAATGTTGCGGTTTGCTCAAAGGCAGGGCCGCGGCCCGCTCATCTTGCTGACGGTCATGGCGATTGCCCTGAGCGCCTGTGGCGGCAGCTCCGCCACAGCGGCGCCGGGAAGCAGCAACAACGGCGGCAACTCCGCCTCGGCCAACGCCGGCGGCAACAGCGGCGGCTCAGCCCTCAGCGGAGCGGCGGACGCCTTCTCCACGATCGGCAGCTACACGTTCAGCATGACCCTCGCCGGAGGCGATCTCGGTTCCACGCTCGCGATGCTCGGCGGTCCGGCGCCTTCCGGCAACGCCCCGTTCACGTATAGCGGGACGATGATCGTCAAGCCGGCGAAGGCCGCCGACATCAGCATGACCGGCTTCCATGTCATCGAGATCGGCGGCTACGACTACCTCGACGTCGGCGACACCGGCGGCTTTGTGAAGTCTGCGGTCGAGGGTACCGGCATGACCGACTCGCTCTCGCCGATCCAGATGTTCCAGAACATCGTCGACCCCTCCGTCATCAGCGGCTACAACAAGGTCGGGTCCGAAACCAAGAACAAGGTGGGCACGGACCACTATCAGGCGTCAGCCTCGGCTCTGGCTGCGTACGGGATGATGCTGAACGTCACGGGCGCCACGTGGACGGCCGACGTCTGGATTGCCCAGAATGGCGGCTACCCTGTCAGCATGTCGATCCTGGCCAAGACCAGCGACAACGGCATCGTCTACGAGATCCAGTTCGACATCACGAACATCAACGACCCCGCGAACAAGGTGACCGCCCCGACCAACCTGACGGTCAACTAGCTCGCAAGGTGCGGCTCTTTATCGCTTCGAACCAAGCGGCATGTCGGGCCCCGACCGGCGGTCGGGGCCCCGTTTTGATCCGGCCGAACGATCCGACCTAACCCTGCGGCGACGGTTCGATGCTGCATGGGTCCGCCGGTGGGTAATCCCGCTCGAACGCGGTACATTCGTCCAGATCCATAAGGACCGTCGCGTCATGGTCTGCCACTCGCAGCCCACAAACCGCGTACACCTGATTCGGCGGCACCTTGATCGTGGGCGCAGCGGTCCTCGTAGCCAGAGGGATTCCGTTCGCCAGGTTGGCTAGGTTGGTGCAGATGCCGCTGCCGTAGACGTTGAGCGCGCCGTTGTCGCGCACGGTCCATAGGTCTCCGAGGTAGCGAATCTGGCAGATGGATGCCCCAGCGGGCTGCTGGCCACCCGAATACAGATACCAGTTGCCGCCGTTGGTAGTTGTGCGAAGGAACGAGTTGCACTGTGCCTGGGCGCCCGAGCCCTGCACGGTCACGCTGACGGCAGCCCCGTTAAGCCCGACCGTGCAGGACGGCGTGACCGTTCTGTCAAACACGGCCCGGAAGTCGGGGCTGACTGCGTAGAGCGTCCCGACAGACAGAACAACCAGCAGCACCCCGTAGGCGCCAGGTACGCGACCATCGGCTCCATGGTAGCCAAAGGCAAATGCTTGTAACCACCGGCGCTCCTCGAAGGCGATCCGCGGCTCCCCCTAACCGAAACGGGCAGGGAAGCTCACGACTGGACCTTCGCCTCGCCCGTGTTCGCATCGACCTCCACGGTGACCGTTACCGTGCCGGTTGCCGAGGCCGGCGACCCGGATGAGCCCAGGCCTATCTCCCAGTACGAACGCTGCGAGCCGCCGGAGAGGTCCATCTGCAGCTCGGCCGACACCAGCACCAGGCCCGGCCTGGAGGCCGCCGACTGCGCCAGCGCGGCCGCGCGGCCTCGACCGAGGACGGGCGCACGGATTCCGCTTACGCACTCGTTGGCGTGATCGACCAGCGCGAAGACCAGGCCGCTCGACCCGTTCACCAGGACCTCGAGGTCGTGCCACCACTCTTGGGCGCCTGTGGCGCCGGGGAACGGCGTCAGCGTGGCGTCGGGGGGCGAGAACGTGACATCGATCAGGGCCACTCCGGCCTGGTGGACCTCCTCGGTGGACACCCGGTAGCGCGCCAGGTCACCGCTCGCCACGAACCCGGCCTCCTCCACGTAGCTCTCCGCGGCCGACCGGGCCCGGGCGGGGCCGATCGTGAGGCTGTCGGTGTCGGGCATGCGCGTCTCGAAGACTGCCTCGAACACCTCGTAGCAGTCCACCAGGGCGATCCAGCTGTCGCCCCGGACCTCGTTGTAGTAGTGGTTGCCGCCGCGGGGCCGGGTCTGAATGGATTGCGCGTCGGAGCCCGTAACTGGGGCCGCGAGGCTCGCGACCGCGCTGGGGTCGACCGGCTCGGGTGGCAAGGCGCAACAGGGGCCGCAGCTCGAGGTCGAGACCGGGATCAGGCACACCAGGAGGCCCGCGGCCAGGACCCTCAACGCCCTTTTCATGGTCCATCCCTCCTCGGAACGTGCGCGGCCCGCAGGTCTGTCGTCCGGTCCCCGCCCCTACCCTCAGGACCTCGGCAGGTTCCAGTACGCCTGGTATCGAGACTGCCTCCACGCGTAGACGACGGTCAGCACGCCGGCCAGGGCGAGCCGAGGGGCCAGCAGCGGCACGCACTTGTTGATTACCAGAGCAGACCGACTCCTTGAAGACCCGAGTTCCGACAGAACTCGGATGAGTATCGGCGAGCCTAGGGGCTTGTCAACGCCCCGATCGTGCTACCAGGAACGCCCCCATGGCCTGCAAGTCGCGAGGGCGCGGCTGCGCCTCAGCACCCTGCTTCGCACAGGCAGCACTTGCGCGCGAGCGCGGCGGCACCGCGATGCCCCGATAGTGACTTGCTTTCGGCGGGCGGCCGAGTGACTCATGTGGGCGATCAGATCGCACCCGAAGCGCCCACGATGACCGCTCAACCCTTGCCCGCCCTTGCCAGCGGAGACCCGTCGGCCTGGGACCAGGCTCTCTACGCCTTCCTCGTCGAGAAGGGGAACCGCTCTGGTTCCCGCCGAACGGTCGAGTCCTACAGCCGGATGTTGTGGCCGTTCTTCGCCGACCTTGGCTAGACACCGGACAGGGTGAAGCCAGGCGACGTCCTCGCCTGGGTCCACGGCATCGGCCGCTCCGGACGGACTGCGCCGGGATTCTGGTGAGTCGATCGAGGACGTCAGCGCGTTCCTGGACCACTCGAGCCTGGCGGTGACGACCGTCTATCTGCGCCGGCTTGAGGGCCAGGAGGATCGAGCCTGGCGCGAGGTGGCCGAAGCCATCGGGGTCTGACCGAGAAGAAGCCCTCGCCGTCCGAGGGGGGTAGGCGGCGAGGGCCGGGGTGACTGGCCGCTGTGGGGGGCAGAGCGGCCGTCGCATCCCGAAGTCTAGAGTGGTCAGGATAAGGCGGAGATAAGCGGCGGATAAGCGTCGATTGCCAACGTCGCGTCGGGTCGGGCTCCGCTCTGTGACCGGGCCGATGCCGGACGACGGTGGGCGAGCCGGTGAGGGGGTCACCGCAGGCGTCCCGACCCGCTGGCCACCCACAGCAGGGGCGGCTCCCGCAAGCCGCCTGCGGCCTCGGTGCCTACTACGGATAACTGCATCCCGACTGGAAGCCCACGCTCCATTCCAGGGGACCGTTCCGGAAACCGGTATCCCGCGTCCGCGGCGGGGCCGACGCGTAAGTAATGGTGGCGATCCTGGAGGGGGCGACGACCAGTACGTTGCCGGGCCCGTCGCACCGCGTAAGGAACACCTGATCGGAGGTTCGGCCCAGCTCGCCGTACCAGCCATCGGCCAGGGGGTTCGCACTACTCTGTGGATCGGGCGCGAACGTGAGGTCTTCGCCCTGGGCTTGCCAATAGGTCGAACCGTTCGCCACCGCGGCCGCGAGCCCGACTGCGAGCGCTGCTCCGATCGCGCTGTTCCAGGACGGTCGCCCCGGGCTGGTCACCTCTTGCTCGATCAACCACCAACCGACAAGGGTGATGACGGCCATGGCAGCGGCTCCAACGATCGGAAACGAATACCAGGCGTAGAAGGCAGACGCAGCAAAGGCCACGCCAAGGATCAGAAGCAGGAACTCGAGTTGGTGCCTTCGAACCCTCTCCAACCAGTCTCTGGCGCCCGGAAAGACATGTAGGACGACCCTCACGAGGGCCCACGCAACTACCCACGCTACAACCCATTGCACCAGCACGAAGTCAGCATGAAAGCCACTCAGTGTTAGGTGAGTGACGTCCTGCGCGGCGGCGATGTCCAGGCCGAGGCCTCGAGGCATCCAATCGAAGCCGCCTGGCACGCCCCAGAAGCGCACGATCCGGACGACGAGTCCGACAAGGGGAAGCAGAGCCGTGCCAATGCCGGCGAACTTGACGACACGCTCGAGGCTGTCACTGAATGTGGGGCCTTGAGAGTTGGCGAGCCCTGACCCCTTCTTGTGGACGAGCAAGACGGGCTCGATCCTGGCAGTTCGGCGAGGACCGGGGTTCTTGCCCCGGGCGCCCGCGGCGTGAATTGTCGCGTGAAGGTGGTCGAGCACCGCCCACGAGCCCCTCGCTCTTGGCACCGTCGTGTCTCCCTTCCGCATCCGCGGACGGGCGGCGGCTTGGCGCTCGACGACCGGCGCCTCACCCCGCCGCACGGTCCGCTCGCGCCGATCCTCGCTGTCGTTTGGCCGTAGTTCTCTGGGGCTCGGCGCTGCTGCTGGCCATGGTAGCAACGCCGCCAACGAGCGAGCTACTGCCATCCTGACCGATTCGGCCCAGAGGCCACCGGGCGCCGATGGTCTGGTGCCGCGATCCTGCGAGCGTCACTGGCGGAGGTGGAGCAGACGGCGCAGGTGGGTGTGCCGGCGGATCGGGCGGTGGAGTGGCTGCACGCCCTGCTGGAGACCTGGCAGCAAGCCGATGTCCCGGAGGCCAGAAGCGAGCTGCTCCACGCCATCTACGAACGGATCGTTGTGGCCGGGCGGGAGTTCGTGTCAGCCCGTCTCACGACTACGGCCTACGCCCACGGCCTGGCACTGGCCTTGCCAGAACAGGTTGTTAGAGCGCGCCCGACAGGATTCGAACCTGCGACCTTCGGCTCCGGAGGCCGACGCTCTATCCGCTGAGCTACGGGCGCGCGACGCCGCGGCGGCGGTCCGGGACGGGACCCGCTGCGCGGGAGGCAAGGATAGCAGCGCCGCGCCACGCTTTGGAGGGGGCGATCGGCGACCTCACGGGGCAGCCCGGACCGGTAGCCTGCACTCGTCTGCGGGGCGGCAGCGTGCCCGTGTGAGGTGCCCGAGAATCCGAAGCGGCTCCCGAAGGAGCCGCTTCGTTGCTGTCCCGGTGAAGGTTCGTCCCGCCGAGGCGGACCGTCTTCTGCCACGCTACAAAGGCATCTATCACGTCGGCTGCACCGACTACCCTGACCCGACCTACCCATGACCTTGCAACTAGGGCAGCAGGCTGACTGGCAGCTTCTAAAGTCTACAGCCCCTTCTGCCTTCAATCCAAGGGTTTTGGCGGTCCAGTGGGTTAAAATCCCGCAACTTTGTTAGGGTTGGGTAACGACTTCGTTGCAGGGTGCGGAACGGCCCGCTCGAGGCGTCGCAATCGGGCTCGCCGGCCCGCCCGGAACCAGTCAGTCGGATGACCCCGGGGCAACCCCGCCGGGCCGCCTCGGACGTCAGTCGGCGACCGTCACCGAGCGCATCGCCGTAGGCTCGGCAGGCTGGTCCCGGCTGTCGCGCTTGGCGGCGGCGATGGCATCGACCACGTCCAGCCCCTTGGTCACCTGCCCGAAGAGGGTGTACTTCTTGGGCAGCCGCCCACCTGACAGATCGGCCAGGCAGATGAAGAACTGGCTGCCGTTCGTGTTCGGGCCGGCGTTGGCCATGGCCACGGCTCCGCGCGCGTAGTCGCCCTCGAAAGGCTCGTCGGCGAACTTGTAGCCCGGGCCGCCGGTGCCGAGGCGCCCTCGATCGAGCCGATCGATGTGGCCGTACTGCCCGTCGCCGCCCTGGATGACGAAGCCGGGCACGAGGCGATGGAAGACGACGCCATCGTAGTAGCCCTTGCGGGCAAGCTCGACGAAATTGGCGGCCGCCTTGGGGGCACTCTCGGTATGAAGCTCGATCTCGATGGCGCCCCTATCGGTCTCGATCGTGGCCTTGGTCATCCGTTTCTCCTCGTTCGGTCGACTCTTGCTAGAACAAGGGTGCCACGGATGGCCGGGCGGCGCCGCCCGGCCGCAGCCGGCGACGCGCCGGTCGAGGAGCGGCTAGGGCGTCGCGACTACGGTGCTGGTGATGACGGCCGGCTGCAACGGCATCGACGCCGGCTCGCCGTTCGCACCCGGCTCGCCGCCCAGCGGGATCGCGGCGATCCGGTCGACGACGTCCATGCCGGAGGTAACGGTGCCGAAGATCGCGTAGTTGTTGGCGCTGGCGTCGCCGAGGGCCGTCTGGGCCTCATCGTCCAGGACGATGAAGAACTGCGTGTTGGCGGAGTTGGCTTCACTCGTTCGGGCCATGGCGACGGTGCCGCGCTTGTACGTCGTTGTGACCTTGTCATCTGGGATCGTCCAGCCGGGGCCGCCCTGACCCATCTTGTCGGGCTGGAAGCTTGGGAGCCTGGCGTACTGCCCATCGCCAACCTGGACGATGAACGCGGTCACGATCCGATGGAAGATCACGTTGTCGTAGTAGCCGCAGCGGGCAAGCGCGACGAAGGCGCCGGCGGCATTTGCGCCGAGGCTCGAGTCCACCTTGACCACGATGTTGCCGAAGTTGGTCGTCATCGTGACCGTCGCGGTGCCGCTGGTCATCGCGGCCGGCGCGGAGGTCGGGCAGGCTGACGGCTCGGGCCCGAGCGTGTAGGGCGGGGTGGTCGGAGGGTTCGTCGGCGGGGCCGACGGAGATGGAGTGGGCGTGGCCGTTGGAGTGGAGCAGCCGGCAAAGAGCAGCGCGACGAGGCCGACGGTCGCGAACTGGCGCGGCGACGACGAAAGACGGGCGAGAATCATGCAGCGGCCTCCAGGGCTTTGGCGAAGTCTACAGTTCCGGACAGGAGTGGCTCACCGAGGATGATGCCTGCGATCGCGGCGTCTCGCAGGCTCCCTATGGCATCGATATCGACGGACCCTCCCGCCACGAACGGCTCGGGCCGGTGCCAAGGATACCCGGCAATGCGCTCCGGCGGCGTCCCCGTGCCTGTGCCGCGCCTAGGATCCGGCCGCCATGCCGCCGCCGGCGCCACTCGCGCCGGCCGCCGCCTCGGCCGCAAGAAGCCGGCGCTGGAAGCTGATCGGCAGCGACCCGTTGCGGAGCAGAGAGTCGTGGAAAGCCTTCAGGCTGAAGCGATCGCCGAGCCGGCGCTGCTCATCGGCCCGGAGCGCCAGGAGCAGCACCTTGCCGAGCAGGTAGCTGAGCTGGTAGGTCGGCGTGTACGTGTAGCGGAAGACCTCAGCCTGGGCGTTGGCGTGCTCGAAGCCGGTGTGCTCGACCAGAAAGGCCGTAGCCTCCTCGACGCTCAGCTCGCCCCGGTGCATGCGCACGTCGAGGATGATCCGGCAGGCTCGCCAGATCGCGTCGGTGTGCAGGGCCAGCATGAAGTCGGGCCCGGCATCGAAGCCCTGCTCGCGCATCATCTGCTCGCTGTACATGCCCCAGCCCTCGACGAACTCAGGGGCGTCGGTCATCAGGCGGACGAGCGACGGATGCCGGACCGCCGCGGCCAGCTGCAGGTGGTGGCCGGGGTACGCCTCGTGGACGCTCGTGTTGCTGATCGAGGCGTAGTTGTGCTCGCGCATGGCATTCGGGTCGTTCCCGACGGACGGCGTCACGATGTAGATCCCGGATGGGTCCCTGTCGAACTTGCCCGGCTCGAAGTAGGCGGCGAACGGGATGACCGTGCGCAGGTACTCCGGCGTTGGGATGACGGAGATCCTCTCGCCGGGCGGCAGTGTCGCGAGGTCGCGCTCGACGATGTGGGCCCGGGCCCGCATCATGGCGTCCTTGTAGGCCGCCAGAGCCTCCTCGAACGTGGCCGGGTGGTTCGACTTGACCCGGTCGACGACCGCGGGCTCATCCACGCTCGGGTCGATGCGGCGGGCGTCCTCCACGCGGGCGGTCTTGTTCAGCGCCAGCTGCTGGTGGCCGATCTCGAGAATCTGGGAGGCATCCAGGCCGTCGAAAGCCCGCAGCCCGACCAGCTGGTCGTACGCCTCGGAGCCGAGAGCCCAGCTTTCCACGGTTGAGCCCATGGCGCCCTTGATCGCCTCGAGGTAGGCGGCGATCGAGGCCGTGGCCGTCTCCACGGCCCTGCTGAGGCGGGCCTGTGCCCGCTCGTCCAGGACCCTGGCGCCGGCGGCCCTGATCTCGTTGAAGAGGAACGGCATCTGCGCGCCCGAGTCGAGCTCCAGCTCCTGCCAGAGGCGGACCTGCGGCGCCGTGGCCCGAGTCCGGTGCTGCTCGAGTAGCTTCGGAATGCCCTCCATGCGGGCGGTCAGGGAGACGAGCCGCTCGGCGAGGGGCGCAAAGTCTCGAGCGAAGATGCCGAAGAGCGAGTCGCCGACCTGGTCCAACGCTGTGGAGCGGCGCTCCCAGACGCGATGCACCTCCAGGTCGAAGATCTCGCGGCGGGTGTTGTGCAGGGCCAGCTCACGCTCCAGGCGCACGCTCTCTGAGAGGCCGGCCGGGTCGATCGCCTCGATCTCGCGCTCGAGCCGGTGGGCGTCTGCGATCTCCTGCTCCACGGCGTCGCGTGAGGCATCGTCCAGGCGGCCGTCGCCGTCGTGCAGCCCGACGTACGTGGCCAGGATCGGGTGCTTCTGCACCAGATCGCGGAAGTCCGCCTCGATCAGGCCCCAGAACTTGTCGTCGAGCGGGCCGGGGGCCGGCGTGGACTCGGGTCGCGGGAGAAGAAGCTCTGGCATCTATCGCTCCGTGGCTGTGGCTGAGGATGCGGCCACTCGAGCGGCCAAGGCTTGGGTAGCTGAGGATCCGGAAGCGGACCCTGAGGCGGGTGTGACCGGCGTTTCGCGGAGGGCGTCCGCGCAGGCCGCCAGGGTGCGCCCCACGTCGGCGGCGGTGACGCCGTAGTGGGTCACGGCCCGGATCGTGCCGTGCGAGTACTCGACCATGAGAACGCCGCGGGCCCGCAGGGCGTCGAGGAAGGCGGATCTGGCCCGCCGAACCCGGAAGACGACGAAGTTCGTGGCGACGCGAGCAGGGTCGAGCGGGCCGGGCGTTGGCTGGGCCAGGTCGCCGGCCGACTCGATCCCGTCGAGCGCGGCCAGCCCCTCGGCCAGGCGACGGGCGTTGGCGTGGTCCTCGGCCAGCCGGTCGATCATCCCGTCGGGCCCGTCGCTCAGCGCGACCAGCCCTGCCGCGGCCAGGACGCCGACCTGGCGCATTCCGCCCCCGACGAGCTTCCGGCCGCGATGCGCTCGGAAGATGAACTCCTTCGAGCCCGCGACGAGCGAACCGACCGGGCAGGAGAGGCCCTTCGAGAGGCAGAACGCCACCGAGTCGGCCGGCTCGGCCAGCGCCTTGGGCGAGACGCCGAGGGCCACGGTCGCGTTGAAGAAGCGGGCTCCGTCGACGTGGAACGGAACGCCATGGGCGTGGGCGATGGCGGCCACGGCGCGGGTGTATTCGAGCGTCAGCGGCTGAGCCATCGAGTGGGCGTGGGTGTTCTCGATGGCCACCAGGCCGGTGATCGCCTCATGGGCGTCCGTGGCGTCGTGGAACGATTGCTCCAGCTCGTCGAGGTCCCAGGTTCCGTCGGGCCGCTCGGGCATCTGCTTGATGGACGTCCCCACGACGACGGCGTGGCCGGCCTGCTCGTCCGCGACCATGTGGGTGCTTGCGCCGGCGATCGTCTCCTGGCCCCGTCCCAGGTGCCCGAGCTGCGAGACGAGGTTGGCCATCGAGCCGCTGGCGACGAACAGGGCGGCTTCCTTGCCGAGCAGCTCGGCCGCCCGCTCCTGCAGGGCGTTGACCGTGGGGTCGTCGCCGAAGACGTCATCGCCCACCTCGGCCTCGTACATCGCCTGGCGCATGGCCGGAGTCGGATGAGTGACCGTGTCACTGCGAAGATCGATCATCGGGGAGCGGCCTCGCTGTGGGAGCTCGCGGAGTCGCTTGAAGTCGTCGGTGGAGTATAGGTCGAGCGGGCGTCTCGGGCGCCCACCTGCTATCCTTCGCGGTCGGCGCGGGCTCGTGGTGTAGCGGCCTAACATGCCAGCCTGTCACGCTGGAGACCGCCGGTTCGAATCCGGTCGAGCCCGCCATCTCCGCTTTGCCTAGCCCCGTCCCCGCCCGGACGGGGCTTCTCCTTTGCCGAACGTCTCCGGCTGACGCACAATCAAGCCAGCCAGGCGTCGCACGTACCGGCGTCCCATCGCCTAGGAGGCACGAGCGGATGAGCGGCCGCGTGATCGTGGTCGGCTCGGTCAACATCGACCTTGTCGCGCGCGTTCCCCACCTGCCGCATCCCGGCGAGACGGTCACGGGCGGAAGCTACGAGCGCCACCAGGGCGGCAAGGGCGGCAATCAGGCCGTCGCTGCCGCCCGCCTCCGCCGCCCCACGCTGTTCATCGGTGCCGTCGGCGACGACACGTTCGAACCGGAGGCGAGACGAGCCCTTTCGGCCGAACGGGTCGACGTCTCGATGGTCGCCTCGCTGCCAGGGCAGGCGACCGGTGTCGCCCTGATCCTGGTCGACGCGGCCGGCGAGAACGAGATCGCGGTGGTGCCGGGAGCGAACGGCGCCATCGAGTCCGGGTACGTTCGCGATTGCCTGGCCCGACTCGGCCCCCTCGTCGGCGACGTGCTGCTGGTCTGCAACGAGGTTTCTCTGCACGTCGTTCGCGAGGCGCTGGTGTGCGGCCATGCCGCCGGCGCGACTACCATCCTCAACCCGGCACCGGCCATCGGGATCGACCGGTCGATCTTCGGCCTGGCGGACATCGTTACGCCGAACCGGAGCGAGCTGGTGACGCTGCTTCAGGCCGAGGCCGGGCGGAGTAGCCGCAAAACCGACAGCGCCACCGACACGACCATTCGGGCACGTACGCTTCTCGCGCCCGGACCGGACGGACCCGGCGTTCGCAAGGCCGTGATCGTGACCCTTGGCGCGGCGGGAGCGATGGTTTTCGAGCGCGTGGGCTCGGGCCTCGGCGGAACGGCAGCGCCACGGGCGGAAGTGGGCCCTTTGCCGGAGGCCGTGTCCGGAGCTGCTGGGTCGGCTGGCGAGTCGGACGAGGCGCCGAAGCCCGCCGTTGCCGTGGCGCCGGCCACGCAAGACCCGCCCGGAGCCACCCGTGTGGGGGATTTGAGGATCTGGGAAGTCCCGGTCGCCAGGGTCGCCACGGTCGACAGCACAGGCGCCGGCGACGCCTTCTGCGGTGCTCTGGCCGCGGCGCTGGCCGAGGGCCGGCCTCTGGCCGAGGCGGCGAATCGGGCTGTGTCCGCCGGCGCGCTGGCCACTACCCATGTCGGAGCGCGTGAAGGGATGCCTACCGCGGCCGAGCTCGAGGAGTTCCTCGCCGCTCGATAGCCGGCCCGGCAGCGCTTGGCCCTGTGCGGGCGGCGGTCGGCCGCGCGCTCAGCATCTAGACGTGGCGGAAGGTGGCTGTTCGGACCGGCCCTCCCCTGTTGTTGAGACTGAGTATCGACAAGCTCCCAGAATCGCGGTAGGCTGATGCCTGCTGCGGAAGTGCGTGCCGGAATTCGACCGAGAGTTTGTAGTGGGGATAGCTGTGTCCAGTGGTCTGCCGCCCACAATATCGCGACGCAGTCTCAGATTGACGGCGACGGCTCTCGCCTGCGTGGCTCTCATCGCCGGCGCGTGCTCATCCGGTGGTGGGTCGGGTTCGGGGGCGAAGAGCATCGTCGTGACCTACTCGGTTCTTGGCTCGGTCGTGAAGGATCTGGTCGGGGACGCCGCGGATGTCACCGTGCTCATGCCCAACGGCGCGGATCCGCACGAGTGGTCGCCCTCCGCCCGCGACATCGAGAAGCTGACCAAGGCCGATCTGCTGGTAGAGAACGGGCTCAGCCTCGAAGGTGGAATGGGCGACGCGTTCGACCAGGCCGAGAAGGCAGGCGTCCGCCGCTTCGTCGCCTCCGACCACATCGCCGTACGGCACATCGGCCAGGGCGAGGGGGTCAACACGACCGACCCGGACCAGGCTGCCGGCGCAGCCGATCCGCACCTGTGGATGGATCCCCTGACGATGAAGGACGTCGTCGCGGCGCTGGCGACCGAGCTCAAGTCCGATCTCGCCATCGACGTCTCGGCCCGGGCGACCGATCTCGAGAACCGCCTGACGGGGCTCAACGACCAGGTCGCAACCACGCTTGCGGTAGTGCCACAGGACCAGCGCAAGCTGGTGACCGGCCACGAGTCGCTCGGCTACTTCGCCGCGCGCTATGGGTTCAAGCTCATCGGCGCGATCGTGCCGAGCCTTACCAGCCAGGCCGAGACGTCCTCGGCGGACCTGGCCGCACTCGAGTCGAAGATCCGCCAGGAGAAGGTGAAAGCCATCTTCACCGAGCTCGGGACCTCCGCCGCCGTGGCCGATGCCGTGGGCAACGACACCGGAGCCAGGGTCGTCCAGCTGACGACGCACGCACTGCCGGCCGATGGCTCGTACTTCACGTTCATGACGGACATATCGAAGCTGGTGGCCACCAACCTGAGCTAGGCTCTCGTCGCAACCACCGGAATCCCATGGAGGACTCGCAAGCTGGGCCCGCTCCTCGATCCATTCATCCAGAACGAGTTCATGCTCCGGGCGCTTGCGGCCGGCGTCCTGGTCTCGATCGGCTGCGCCATCGTCGGCACGTTCGTGGTGCTGCGCGGGCTGGCTTTCATCGGTGACGCCCTGGCCCACGGCGTGCTGCCCGGCGTGGCCGGCGCGCTCCTGCTCGGATTGCCCGGGATACTCGGGGCCGCGGTCGGCGCGGCGGTCATGATCGGAGGAGTAAGCCTTGTGACCCAGCGCTCGAAGCTCTCGTCGGACAGCGCCATCGGGCTGCTGTTCGTCGGCATGCTGGCCCTCGGCGTCGTCATCGTCTCCCGGTCGAGCACCTTCTCGGGCGATCTGATCCGGATCCTCTTCGGCGAGATCCTGGGGGTCGCGCCGGAGGATCTGATTCTCCAGGCGGGGGCCACGCTGGCCGTCGGGGCGGTCGCTTTCGTCTGCGCCAGGCCGTTCCTGCTCCTGTGCTTCGACCCGGAGCAGGCTCAGGTCGCCGGTTTCTCGGCAAGGCGGTACCACGCCCTCATGCTCCTGCTCGTGGCGACGACCGTGATCGTCTCTTTCCAGAGCGTGGGCACGCTGCTGGTATTCGGCATGCTCCTTGCGCCGGCGGCCATCGGAGCGCTGCTGGCCACCCGACTGGAGACGATGATGGCCACCGCAGCCGTCTTCGGATCGGTTTCGGCATATCTGGGGCTGTTGCTCAGCTACAACCTGGACACGGCGGCCGGGGCGACGATCGTTCTGGTGGCGACCCTCCTCTTCTTCGCGGTTCTCGGCATCGTGAACGTCAGGGCCGCGCTGGCCGTCCGCGGCGTGGTCCGGACGGACGGTGAAGCATGATGCTGGCGCAGGAGCCGGCTGCCGAGAAGCCGGCCGTCGTGCCCGGAGCCCCGTCCATCCGGGCGGTGGACCTGTCCGTCGGCTACGACCACCGGCCGGTCGTCACCGGCATCGACCTGGTCGTCGCGGCCAGGACCTCGCTGGCACTCGTCGGCACCAACGGCTCCGGCAAGTCGACTCTACTGAAGTCGATCGTGGGGCTCCTCGCGCCGGTTGCGGGCCGGCTCGAAGTCCTCGGCGAGTCGCCTGGGGCTGCCGCCCGCCACATCGCCTACCTGAGCCAGGCTCATGCCGCCGGCTTCATCCTGCCGCTGCGAGCGATCGATGTCGTGCGCATGGCTCGCTTCCCGGTCCGCGGCCTGACCGGCCGTTTCACTCGCGAGGACCACGACCTCGTGGAGTGGGGAATGCGGACGATGGGCGTGTGGAGCCTTGCCCGGTCGCCCCTCCGATCGCTCTCGGGTGGTCAGCAGCAACGCGTCTACCTGGCCCAGGTGTTGGCTCGTCGAGCCGACCTGATCGTTCTTGACGAGCCCACCTCCGGCCTGGACGCAGGCGGCCGTGAGGTCTACCTCGAGGCGTTGGCCGCGGAACTGGAGCGTGGTGCGGCGCTGGTCACCGCCACTCACGACATCGGCGAGGCGGTCGAATACGACCAGGTCCTGCTGCTGGCCCAGCGGGTCGTTGCTCTCGGCCGGGGCCGTGAAGTCCTCACGCCCGATCGCTTGCTCGATACCTTCGGCATCGTCATCCGAGATCCGCATCCGGAGCACGCCGGACGGTTCGTGGTGGCCGAGCGTGAGCACGGCCAGCCCCAGGTCGTGGACGCCTGGAAGGGGAGGAGCTAGGCGATGGACGAATTGCCGCGGCCGCGGTCCGGCGAAGGATGCGCTGCGTGAGCACCGTCGAGTCGGCGCGCGCCAAGACGCCGCAGGACGTCGTGTCGTCGTTGAGCGAGGCCGGCTATCGGATGACCGACTCGCGGCGAGCCATCATCGACCTGATCTTCACCCGCGATGGCGTCTTCGACACCTCCGACCTCATCGCCGACGCTCGCCGCCGCCGGATCGGCGCGGCCAGAGCCACGATCTTCCGGACGCTGGAGATCCTCGTCGATCGCGGGGCGGTCGAACGGCTGGACCTGCCCAACGGCGAGCACTCGTACGTACGATGCGATCTCGTCGACCATCACCATCATCTGGTCTGCACCGGCTGCCAGCGCTCGGTCGACCTGGAGGCTCTGGGTATGGCGCCGATTCTGGCGGAGGTGGCCCGTCGGACCGGCTACCGCATCGATCGCCATCGGGTCGAGCTATTCGGCCTGTGCCCGACCTGCCTCAGACGGTCCACGAACCGGGCTGACTGATCCGGAAGACGACAGCCGGCGCTGGGCCACCACCTTCAAGGGCGCCGTTCGGCTGGCCGGCTCCGCTCCGCCGGCAGTCTCGGGTACCATATGCGAACGCTTGGCCGGGCCGTCGCCGGCCCAGACGAGGCAGGAGAGAATGGCAGAGTCGAACAGCGCCGTCGACGCGGCGCAGACATCTCTATGGAGCCGGATCAGGCACATTCACCCCGGGCTCGTCCTGGCAACGCTGGACCTGGTCGGCCTCGGGATCGCCTCGTACCTCTCCTTCGAGGAGCTCGTCCCGGGCGGTGAGGTCCAGTGCGGCCCTATCGGCGGCTGTCAGGCGGTAGCGCATAGCGCCTATTCGCGCCCCTTCTTCGGCATCCCGGTTGCGGTCTACGGCGTCGTCCTATCGATAACGCTGTTCTGTCTGGCGATCTACTGGTGGCGGACCAACGACTATCGGATCCTGCTCGCCCATTACGGCCTGTCGCTGGTAGGAGTCCTGTTCGAGGGTTGGTTCCAGTTTGCTCAGGTATTCCTGATCCATGCCGTCTGCATTTGGTGCGAGTCCTACGGCATCTCGCTCATCCTGCGCTTCCTGATAGCCCTGTGGGTCTACATGCGTACGCCCAACCCCAACGCGGCCCGGGCGGAGGATCTCACCTGACGGGCTCGTCGCCACATACCACCCAAGAAGGAACCCCGCGATGACAGTCAACCGCCCAACCGGACGCCAGAAGGCCTCGGGCAAGAACGCGCCTCCGACGAGCCGCCGCTCGGCCCGCCAACAGAGACTCGCCAATCGTGAGAGCAATCGGGCACTGGCGCGGGCCGGAACCCACGGCTCGAGCGGGGGTTCCGGGCTGCTCCTCGTTGTCGCGACCGTCGCGATCGTAGCCGTTATGGCGATCATCGGTGGGGTCTGGTTTCTCACGCGCCCGGCTCCGTTCAGCGACAAGCCGATCCAGCCCGGCATCGTGACTCCGTCGAGCATCCCGTCGAACTCCAGGACGCTCGGTCTCGCGAATGCCCCGATAACGATCGATCTCTGGGGCGACTTCCGCTGCTCAGCCTGCTTCAACTTCACCGTAGACCAGGAGCCCAAGCTCGTCGGGAACTACGTCGGTCCGGGCAAAGCCAAGCTGGTCTGGCACGACCTCATCACCATCGACACGGGGCAGCCTGGCGTGACCGAATCCCGTGACGCCGCGAACGCCGCCCTGTGCGCCACAGATCAAGGCAAGTTCTGGACATTCCACGACTGGCTATTCGCGAACCAGTCGGCAGACGAGAGCCCGGGCGCCTTCACCAAGGATCGGCTTCTGGCGATTGGCCGGGACGCCGGCCTGGACACCGCGAAATACCAACCATGCGTCGAGCAAGGCACGCATCTCTCCGACGTCCAGGCGGAGCAGAAGAGCAAGCCGGGGGACGCCACGGCCACGCCGGCGATCTTCGTGAACGGCAAGCAGATCAGCGGCCCAGTCGTCAACGGGAACACGACCGTGCCGAACTACGACACCATCGCCGCGGCTATCGACGCAGCGCTGAATCCGTCGGCGAGCCCGTCGGCGAGCGCGTCCGCGAGCCCCGCCCTCAGCCCGTCGGCGAGCCCCGTCCCCAGCGCGGTCGCCACGCCGAGCGCCTCGCCATCGGTCAAGCCGTCCTGAGGTAGGTCTCCGCCTGAGGGCCGCGCGCCGGACACGGCGCTCGGCACCGTCGCGGCTACTCTCGGGCGATCGCCTCTATGGCCCCGAGCTGGCGTCGCAGCTCCTTGGCGGCCTTCCAGTGCTCGGCGGCGACCGCTTCCATGCGCGCGCCTTCGCGCGAGCTCCAATCCGCCAGCCAGCGGTTGGCGTCGAGCAGGCCTCGGGCCCGCGCCAGTCGCTCGCGGACGAACTGGATGAACGCGGAGTAGAGGGCCAGTGGAGCAGCCCTCGCGATCATAGCCTCGACTCCGGGCACGAAGTCGATCGGCACCTTCAGGCGGGCAATGAAGACCCCGACTTCGGCAGCGAGCGGATCGGTCCCCTGGCTATGCCCGCTGCCGCGCAGGATCGGTGCCTGTGAGCTGAAGCCAACGAGCGCCGTCGCGTCCGGCGTCATCTGGGCTCGGAGCGCCCCGCCGAAGCTCAGGAACTCGTTGCGCACGCCCAGCCGGTCGGTCAGGGCGATCTCGCCCCATGAGAAGTCGCAAACCACCGGGAAGGGCGTCTCTCGATCGAGGCGGGCGGCCCGTCCACGGCCGCCCTCGGTGATCCAGTAGTCGATCGATTCGGGATCGAAATGCCTCAGGGTCGGCGTCGGACGGAGGGCGACCAGCAGGCTGGAGGTTTCATCGCCACCCGTCCTCTCGGGCTCCACGAGCTGGAATCCCAGGTTGGCCAACAGCCGAGCGGCCTGCTCCGGCCACCGGTCGTCGGCAGAAGCAGCGAAGCGTGCATCGGTGGTCATGGTTAGGAGACCATAGCCTCCCTCGAGGGCGCCGTCACGCCGAATGCGTAGCGTTGGCGCACCCTAATCGCGGACCGGGGCGCGGTCCGGGGCGACTTGGTCCCTTGCCGAGCGTCTGCCCCAGCCGAGCCGAATGAGTGCCACCCCGCCCCCGGCGGAGCTGACCGCCAGTGTGAGGACGTGGATCAGTAGGGCCAGAGCCAGACCCTTCGCGGCCGGAAACCCGAAGGCCGCGGCTATGGTCTGGCCGGCATACTCGAACGTGCCCAGGTAACCAGGTCCCGACGGGATCGCTGTGGCGAGGTTGGTACCGGCCGCGAGCAGCGCCCCCTCGCCGACGGTCAGCTCGATGCCGAGCGCTTGTCCCACGGCCAGAACCGCGAGTACCGTGCAGCTCCACGCAGCCACGCTCAGGATCGCCGCCGCGGCGATGGTTCTGGGCAGGGCGGCCACGCGCAGGCCGTCGCGCAGTCGCGTGGCGATGCCCACGAGCCGCGGCCAGCGACCAAGGAATGCGGCGACTCGCCCCGCGCCAGGCAGCCTGTGCGCTGCCAGCGCCACGGTCAGGGCCACGCACAGGAGGCCAGCCAGGGCCACACCAACGAGGATCGCGCTCACGACGACGCCGCGGACGTTCAGGATCAGGATCGCGGCGGCACCGATCCCGACCAGCACCACCGTGTCGACGACCCGTTCCACGACCACCGTGCCGAGGGTGGCGCTGCGGCTGATCCCCTCGCGGTCACCCAGGTAGTGGCTTCGGACGAGCTCGCCCAGGCGTGCCGGCAGGACGTTGTTGGCGAGGTACCCGACCAGCATGTAGGCGCTGAGGCGGCGCAAGGGGACGGGATGGATCGGGGCGATCAGCCTCTGCCAGCGCAGCGCGCGAAAGGCCAGGTCGGCGGCCACGCCCGCAACGGCAAGAAGGAGCCAGGACGGCCTGGCCCCACCGAGAACGTCCGCCGTCTCGCCCAGATCCACCCCGCGCAGGACCAGCAACACGCACGCGATCGAGATGAATATGCCGATGCCGCTTCGAGCGAAGCCCGTCGTGAGGCGCCTCACCGTGTAGTCGTCTTCCGCGCAGCCAGCTTCCTCGAACGTCGCACCCGCAGGCGGTGAAGCAGGAAGCGCACGATCACGCGCAGCGTCGAGAGGCCGTAGACCAGGCTGCGCCGGAAGTTGACCGAGCTTGCCTCCTTGAAGTACCTCGTAGGCACGGCTATCTCGCCGATACGCATCCCCGTTGCGACTGCCTGGGCGACGAGCTCCTGGTCGAAGACGAAATCGTCGCTGTTCAGGCGGTATGGAATCGTCTCGAGCAGGCCGCGGCTGTAGGCCCGGAATCCGGTGTGGTACTCGGACAGATGGAGCCCGAAGGTGAGGTTCTCCAGGATCGTCAAGCAGCGGTTACTGACGTACTTCCAGCGCGGCATGCCGCCCGCCAGGGGATCGCCCAGGAAGCGGCTGCCGAGCATCAGGTCTTTGGTCCCCTCGAGGATGGGCTGCACCAGAGCCGGGATGCGAGTGGCGTCGTACTGGTAGTCGGGGTGGAGCATGACGACGGCGTCGGCGCCGGCCTCGAGGGCGGCGTCGTAGCAGGTCTTCTGGTTGCCGCCGTAGCCGAGGTTCTGGCGGTGGATGATCACGTCCAGTCCGAGCTGGCGGGCGATGGCGACGGTGTCGTCGTGGGAAACGTCGTCGACGAGGATGATCTTCGCCACGACGGAGTGGGGAATGTCACGGTACGTCCGCTCCAGCGTCCTGGCGGCGTTGTAGGCGGGCATCACGACAATTACGCGCCCTTCCGCGGTTGCGGCCGGGGCGGCGTCGGCCACGGCACCGGCTACGGCATTCTGGTCTGTGGCCGGCTTCGGCCTCTTCTCTGGCACGACGATAGCCTACCGTAGCCGACCGGATGGGCGGGCACCGCAACTACAGCCACGCCCACTCCGGCCACGCCCACTACACCCAGGCCCACCAGGCCGCAAGAGTTGCCCCGCCTCCGGCAGCGCGAGCCCGTGGGTTCGCCGCCGATGCTACGATCGCCGTCATCCCACCACGCTGCCGTCCGCTCGATCGAAGAGGAGGATCCTTGAGGGCTCTGGAGTGGCTTCGCGGCTGGGCGGCCAGGCTGGCGGCCGATGAAGGCGCCCTGGCCTGGATGGTCGTCGTGGCGTTCGTCTACGTGAGCGCCACCTTCGTCCGCAGCCAGGCTTCGAACTGGGGCCCGGACCACATGATGATCCTGGCCAACGACATCGTTCAGGGACGCTTCGACCTCAGCTCCCTCACCACGATCAACGACATCGTTACCATCGGCGGCCGCCACTACCAGGCCATGAGCCTGCTGCCGACGGTCCCGTACTTCGTGCTCGTTCCTTTCGAGTTCCTGTGGCCCTTCTCGCGCTGGATCGTCTCGGGCGCCATCGGCATCCTCGCCGCCTGGCTTGCGCTCCCCGTCGCCAGACGCTACGGGCCCGGCGGTTCCGCCACGTACTGGCTGGCCGCTCTGGGCGCCTTCGGAACCATCCTCTTCACCCTGACCATCGAGGGGAACTTCTACTACCTGGCCCACCTCGAGTCGGTGCTGCTCGTGTTCGTGGCTTTGATCGAATGGCACGACCGGCGCCGGCCATGGGTACTCGGCCTGATCGTGGGCCTGGCCGCGCTGGCTCGCCCCACGTTGCTCCTCATGGCGGTGCCGTTGGGAATCGCGCTGCTGGCTGGGGCCAGGGACCGGGTCAGGGTTTTCGTCGGGTTCGCTCTGCCGATGATCGGCGCCGTGGCCGTCACCGCGGCCTGGAACTACGTCCGGTTCGGCTCGGCGCTGGAAACCGGCTACGGCATCGCCTGGATCGAGCCGCCGCTGGAGCAGCTCCGCTCGCAGGGCCTCTTCTCGATCGTGCACGTGCCGACGAACCTGGCGCTATTCATCGGTGGGGGGTTTGGAATTCGCGACGCGTTTCCGTGGCTCGTCCCGAGCGTGGAGGGTCAATCGATCCTGCTGACCACGCCGGCCCTGCTGATCGCGGTCAACGCGGGCCTTCGCGACAGACTGAATCAGATGCTGTGGGGAGCGGCGATCCTGACCGCTATTCCGGTGTTCCTCTACTACGGAGGCGGCGGCGCGGCAACGTACGGCTATCGCTACGCCATGGATTTCGTGCCCTTCTTGTTCGCATTGGTGGCAATCGCGAGCAGGGAGCGGTTCGGGAACCTGGAGAAGATGCTGATCGGGCTGAGCGTGGCCTTCGTCTCCTACGGATACATATGGGCCGTCTACAAGTAGACGAACGCGAGTCCGCTGCCGTGGGCGTCGGACCGCCCATGTCGCGCCTTTGTCGGGGCCTGAGGCGCCCTGTCGGGGCCTGAGGCGCCCTGTCGGGTCACGTGGCGCCTCGCCAGGTCAGACCTCGCGACGCCTCAGCAGGACGATCCCGACCGCCAGCACGCCCACGGTCCAGAGCAGGCACCAGGCCAGCCATAACGGGTCGGGTGCCGAACCGGAGAAGGGGCTGAACTTGTACAGAGCCGGCGACGCTACGCCGCCCCCGCGAAGCACCTCCTCGGTAGGCGAAAGCGCGCCCGCGGCCCCTCTCCACAGGACGTCGCTCGGAAGGATCAACCTGGCCACGATGCCCGCGTCGCGAAGCACGTTGCTGTCGAACGCCTCGCCCACGCCGCCCACGACGCCTGCCATCCAGGCCAGTCCGTATGCCACCACCGCGATCGCTCCGCCCGCCACGGATGCGATGCGCGTGCTGAACACTATGGCGAGAGTGAGGAGAACCAGCGCTTCGCCGGCCAGGTAGAGCGGCGCCATCGCCGGGTCGGTCGGCAGGTAGCCCGTCGCCAGCCCCACGGCCCCTACCTCCAGGTATCCGGCCACGAGCGCATAGGCCACCAGGATGACCGCGAGACCGAGCCAGCGCCCGAGCAGCACTTCGGCGCGGCGGACCGGCCTGGCAAGGACTGCCAGCAGCAAGCCATTCTCGATCTCCGGCCCGATTGCGGGCGAGCCGGCGAAGACGGCGGTCATGGCCAGGACGAAGCTGAACATGAAGGCCAGCATCACCAGAACCTGCGAGACGCCGAGCATCTCGACCGGCCCGGTGACAGGTGAGACCTCGGCGATGCGCGAGAAGCCCCACCAGGTCAGGACGATGATCAGGACCGTCAGGCCGACGAGTGCCCACAGCAGCCGGCGCCTGAAGGCTTCACGCAGGGTGAGGCGGGCAACGATCACGATCGATTCGGTGCTTCTCACGGTGTAGCCCCGGGGTCGGTCGAGGCGGGCTCCGCGCCGTCGACGCCGAGCAGCGCCATGAACCGCTCTTCGAGCGAGCGGCGCATGGGAACGACGGCGTGGACGGCGCCGCCTTGCTCGACCAGCTCCCTCACGAGCGCGGGCACGTTGGCGTCCGCGATCCCGTCCACGTTCAGCCACTGTCCGTCGACGCGGGCGGTGCCATATCGGGCCGCGATCGTTTCCGCGAGACCATCCAACCCGGTGACTCGGATGCTGGTGCCCTGCTCCCGGAGCAGCCCGGCCATGGTGAGTTCGGCTACCACCCGGCCGCGGTCGACTATGGCGACGCGGTCACAGACCCGCTCGACCTCTGTCAGAAGGTGCGAATTCAGGAAGACGGTCACGCCTCGATCCCGCAACGACGCGATGATCCGCCGGACGTCCTGCCGCCCAACCGGATCGAGTGCCGAAGTCGGCTCGTCGAGCACGACCAGCTCCGGCCAGCCGAGGAACGCGACCCCAAGCCCAAGGCGCTGCTGCATCCCCTTGGAGAACGTCTCCGTCCGGTCGTCCGCTCTTCCGGCCAGCCCGACCAGATCGAGCGTGGAACGAATCTCCGGATCCCAATCCGCTCGCGGTAGGCGGGCTAGCTCGCAGTGCAAGCCGAGTACCTCTCGGGCCGTCATCCAGCCCTGGTAGCGGAACTGCTCGGGCAGGTAGCCCACCCGTCGGCGCGCCGCGACGTCGCCGAGTGGTGCCCCCAGCACTCGACCCTCTCCGGCCGTTGGACGCGACAGTCCGAGCAGCAGCTTGACCGAGGTCGTCTTGCCGGCTCCGTTGGGGCCAAGAAAGCCGAAGACCTCGCCGCGCGGCACGGTCATCGTCAGCCCGGCCAGGGCGACTATCCGCCCGAACTCCTTGCGGAGCTCTCGAGTCTCGATGGCGGGCTCGTCTGATGCGGGGATCCGCGTCAGGCCCGCAGCGGGCCCGACCGCAGTGCCACTCATGCCAGCCTACTCGTCGATCCGCTCGATGACCGTGGCGATCCCCTGCCCCACCCCGATGCACATCGTCGCCAGGCCGTAACGGCCGCCAGTCCGCCGCAGGGCGTGGACCAGGCTCGTGATCAGGCGCCCGCCGCTTGCGCCGAGAGGATGGCCCAGGGCGATCGCGCCGCCGTCGACGTTCACTCGATCGAAGTCCAGCCCGAGCTCGCGGATGCACGCGACCGACTGGCTGGCGAAGGCTTCGTTCAGCTCCACGAGATCCAGGTCCGCCACGGTCAGACCGGCGCGGTCCAGGGCCTTGCGCGTGGCCGGTATGGGGGCCAGGCCCATGACGGCGGGGTCCACTCCCGCCACGGCCGTGGCCACGATGCGGGCCATGGGCCGAAGGCCGAGCGAGCGGGCCCGGCTCGCTTCCACGACGAGCGCCGCCGAAGCCCCGTCGTTGATGCCGCTGGAGTTGCCCGCGGTCGCCGTGCCGCCTTCGCGGAACGCCGGCTTCAGCCGGGCCAGGGCCTCCGCGGACGTGTCCGGTCGCGGCTGCTCGTCGCCGTCCACGACGATCGGTTCTCCCTTGCGCCCGGGGATCGAGATCGGCACCAGCTGCCCTGCGTACCGGCCCCCGGCGATCGCGGCCGCCGTTCGCTGCTGACTGATGAGCGCGAAGGCGTCCTGGTCCTCGCGGCTGATGCCAAGCCGTTCCGCGACGTTCTCGCCGGTCTCGCCCATCGAGTAGGGGTGGTGGCTCGCCGCCAGCGCCGGGTTGACGAAGCGCCAGCCCAGCGTCGTGTCGACGAGGTCGTGCGTGCCCCGCTCGAAGGCAGCCTCAGGCTTGAGCATGACGTAGGGAGCGCGGCTCATCGACTCGACCCCGCCGGCCACGAAGACGTCGCCGTCACCCACCGCGATTGCGTGAGCGGCGGAGTTGACGGCCTGGAGCCCGCTGCCGCACAGGCGATTCACGGTCAGGCCGCCGACCTCCACCGGCAGCCCAGCCAGTAGCGCGGCCATTCGGGCGACGTTGCGGTTGTCCTCGCCGGCCTGGTTGGCGCAGCCCACGATGACGTCCTCGATCGCAGCCGGGTCGATTCCCGATCGTTCGACAAGTGCCCGAATCACGGCCGCCGCCAGATCGTCCGGGCGTACCTGAGACAGCGCGCCGCCGTACCTGCCGAACGGCGTCCGCAACGAGGCGATGATCCATGCCGTTCGAACGGGTCGGTCGAGCTGGCGTGCCATGTCGGAGCGATTGTACGGCCCTGACGGGTCCGCACCGCTCAGGGCAGACTGGCCAGACCCTGGAGCAGCAGACCGCCGTCGTCCGTGATGACGACGTACAACACGTCGCTCTTGGCGTAGACGTACACGACGGTGAGAACGCCGGCCGCCTTGGAGGTCTGGTCCGTTACCACGAGCACGGGCTTCGGTAAGTCCGTCCTGGAGCTCACCGGCCAGCCCAGCTCCCGGGCCGCATCGGCGAACCTGGAGGTCAGGGTCGCGGAGTCCACGCCCGGGACCTTGATGGCCTGGACGACGATGTTCCCTTGCTCGGTCAGACCGGCGGCGACCGCGATATTGACATCGTCGGGCGTCTTGCCGCTCTTCACGAGCCAGGCACGGTACAGGTACTTGTCTCCGCCCGGGGAGGAGTCGACGTACCCGGACAGGGCCATGCTGAATCTGCAGAGGTCGATGCCTCCGATGGTCGACGGGAGCAGGCTCTCCAGGGCGGCGTCCGCGTGGGGATAGCCGACTGTGACCTGGTCGGTGGCGATGGCGGTGACGCTGGCTGCGGCGGTGGCGGAGGCGCCCGGGGAGCCGGATACCGCCGCGGACGGTGAAGCGCCGGTCCCGGCCGACGGCGAGGCCGTCGCGGGCGTGTTGCCGCACGCGTCCGCCGTGGTGGAGGCGCCCGGGGAGCCGGATACCGCGGCGGACGGTGAAACGCCAGTGCCAGCCGACGGCGAGGCCGCAACCGTGGGCGCAGGCCGGGGCGTCGGCGAGGACGTTGAGGACGCGCCGCCGCACCCCTCGACCAGGATCACGACGGCAGTGGCGGCCCGGAGCAAGCCCCGGAAGGTGGCGCTGGAACCGCGGCTCATCGACTCCCCGATAGGCTGAGGGCCGCGTCCGAACGCACGGCCACGGCGAGAGTGATCGAACCGAGCATGGCGTCCGTCGCGTCTGCCTGTCAAACGGTCGACGGCAGGCAATTTCAGTCGATTCTGGACACCACCTGTAATCCCGAGCCCATCGGCGCGTTCTGTTGATGAGCGGAAGGGATCCCCTTGCCGCTTGGACTCATTAACCACAGTTGAGTGGGAGCGAGCGGAATGGACTACGAGACACCAGAACCCGAGCATGAGCCATCGTCGTCAACCGACGCGAGAGTTGAAGAGGATCAGGTTCGGCCGCTCAAGCAGACCGCCGGATCCTCGCGGCTGCACCTTCCCGCCGCGTTGCCGTTCGCCATCGCCGGCATCCTCGTGGTGACCAGCGTGGCCTTCGGCGCCACGTTCGTGCGGAACATGATGACCGTTTCACCCAACGCCACGTCGGTCGTCGTCGGCGACGAGCCCGACCCCACCCCAACCCCCACCCCGACGCCGGAACCGACGGCCACCCCGACGCCGGAACCCACGGCCACCCCGACGCCGGAACCGACGGCCGCGCCCGTCGCGGGCGATCTCGTGCTGACCGCCGACGTCCTGCCTGGCAAGGTCAAGCTCACCTGGACCAAGTACACCGGCGCCGACTTCGCGTACTACAAGGTCGTGCGCTCCACCGACGCAACCGCCAGCTGGCCGCTCGGTGAGGGCGACACGCTCGTGGCCGCGATCGACAACGTCGACACCCTGACCTACACGGACTGCTCTGGAGCCGGCACGTTCACGTACCGGGTCTTCGCCGTGAAGTCGGCGGACGCGGACTACGCAGTGCTGGCCTCCAGCGCGGACAAGACGGTGACCGTCGCGGCCGCGCCTGTCACGCCCGCCCCGACGCCCAAGCCCACGCCCAAGCCCACGCCCACCCCGACGCCCAAACCGACGCCCACCCCGAAGTCGCATCAGACGGCTCCTCCGATCGTGACGCTGACGCTCACCTTCTCCGTCGGAGCCACCGTACCCCCGGTCAACTTGACCTGGACCACGTACACGGGCCCGTACTTCAACTACTACACGATCGTGCGGACCGAAGACCCGGCCATGCCG
>Ga0187886_1001078_pt1 | contig 26786 bp, 22 predicted proteins | sample June2016WEW_20_1_FD_133001 | JGI IMG/M metagenome (GOLD analysis project Ga0187886, IMG submission 133001) | Peatland microbial communities from SPRUCE experiment site at the Marcell Experimental Forest, Minnesota, USA - June2016WEW_20_150 | ecosystem: Environmental > Terrestrial > Soil >... | reverse complement strand
TTTTTCTTGTTTAGAATATTGTTTCCAGCGCTTATTTATTATTCCTTCCTGGTTATGGGCCTTTTCAGGTGTAAGAAAATCAATACTCGAATGAGGTCGTCGTTCATTATAGGTTAATATAATCCTGGCTATTGTTTTCTTTGCCTCCTTATGATTCTGGTATACCTTCTTTGGAAAAAATTCATTCTTAATAATACCATTGACTCTTTCGGCTAATGCATTTTCGTAAGGGCTCCCGCTCTGTGTCATGCTGATAGCAATATTTGCTTTCATAAGGATATTTATATATTCAAAGGAGCAATATTGTATACCGCGGTCGGAATGATGAATCAGGATAAACGGAGTAACATTTCTCCTCCCATTCACAGCCATTCCTAAAGCTTCTATGCAGCCTGTAGCTTCAAGAGTTGGATAAAGTGCGTATCCAACAATCTTTCTCGAATAAGCATCTGTTATCAAGCTTAAATAGCTAAATCCTTCCAACGTTCTGATATATGTGATATCGCTCACCCAGAGTTGCTCCGGTGATGTAATAACCATACCTACTATGAGGTTTGGATATTTTTTTAACCAGTGATGAGAGTCCGTTGTCTTTACAAGCCTTTTACGTCTGCGGATTAATAGCCCGTGAAATCGCAGTAAGTCAAATAGCTGATCTCGGCCCATCTTTATCCCATGTTCTTCCAAATGAGGTCCCAACTGGAATAAAAGTTTTCTGGTCCCTATCAGCGGAATTTCATCTCGTAAACCCTTTATTATAGTTAAAACAACCATACGGGCGATACTAGTTTTTCTTTCATGGATCTCAGCTTCATAGTATGCTTGTCGAGTAACACCAAACAGTGTACAAACCATCCCCAAGCTTTGTTTGGAATGCATTTGCCTTATTCTTTTAACTGTTTGGTACCACGTTTTTTTCTGATTTTAATTTTAAAATCATTTTCCGCAACCGTAATCATAGTTTCAAGGCCGATTATCTTTAGCTTGGCGTATTCTAGATCTTTGGTCAGCTCCTTGATTTTCTTATTCAATGCGGATTCTTTTTGATCGTCATTCATCCTTGAAAGTATTTGGTTAGAAAATTCATCTCCCAAAGTACGGATAGAAAATTTAGTGATGAATAATTTCAAGGTATTTCTGCACAAACCGTATTTAAAACAAGCAGTTCTAATACTTATTAAGCCGGATTCAATCTCTTTAACGATTTTAATCATTTCTTCATCCGTTCTCCTTATGTAGGGATCTCGGCTTTTTGGTTCTAATTTTACATAAGATTTTGGTTTAATTTTCATCCTGAATGGTTTTGATGTGACAAGCTATTTCAGGACGAGACATAATATGAGTATCAAGTTACTGTTTTAAAATTAATAGTCATATCTAACTCCAATATATTCAATCCATTCATTCCATCTGCCATTTGAATTATTCGCCCTTACATATTTAAACCAGGAATTGTGTGTCAACCAGTAAAATGGAAGATTTGGAAATAGGTTTTTCCAACCTTCCGGAAAAGTTGACATTCCTGTTGATTTACTTGAATTAACAAGTGTAATATTCCTTTCATCTGTAACAACGCAGGAAGCTACCACATCATAATGTTTTTCATATCCTTTGGCCAGAGCTTGCTGACGGAAAATTTGGTAACAGGATGTACTCATAGGACATCTGGATAATGCTTTAAAAGCATCTTTATTCAAATCAAGTCTAAGCAAATTCCAATATTTTCTTCCCCATGTATTTAAATGGCAGTCCTCAAAATCAGAAGACAATATCGATGTTGTGCTGAGGCATCTTGTCTTATCAGGGTTTGGGATATTGTTTGTCAGAGTTTTTTTCTGATATCCGGAACATACATAAAAGCTATGCTCAGTAAACTTAGATTCTATCAATAAAATACCTTTTTTACCTTGTGCGGTTTTAAATAGAACTGCCAGATCAGGTGAAGTTTGTCCGCTTCCTCTCATCCCCTGATTATTCTCACCCAATAACAATCCAGTTTTTAGATCCGGAATTGGATCTTCATATTCTAATTCCAGTTTTACAATTTCGGATATGTCAAGTTGAATCTGTTTACTAAGCCACTTTGAGAGTAATATCTTCCCTTCGTCATTGTTAAAAGGCCAGTACATATTAGCACATAAAGTCCATGAACTTAAAAGGTTGTGAATTCCAGTGTGAGGTTTTATATTATTCCCTTTCAGATAACCGTTATTAGGATTAAATAATTCATTACGTATCGGGTTGAAAAAGTTCTCTTGCTCATTTGATTTTGGCAAGATATGGTCATAGCTCTTCCCATTCTGATAACCTTTCCCTTTTATGCTAGACAAATACTTGAGTTTCCAGATTATCTGATAATCTCTCATTTTATTTTTAAAATCTTCCATGCTATTAGTTCCAGGTTATACAATTTAAAACACCACCCTTTAATGCAATAGATCGAGAGTCCATAGGGACAACTGTTTTATTAACTCTTTTGAATAAAGCAGAGAATACTTTTATGGCTTCATGATCCTTTTCTTCAAATCCCTCCCCAAATTGAGGAAGAAATACATATCTATTTGTTTCCAGATAATTTATATAGATACCAAGTGCGACCGGCATATCATCTTCACCAATCTCATCAACCGGGGAATAGGGTATCTGAATGATATTCAGTCCACACTTACCTAAACTGCCAAAAAAGCGATTTAAATAACTCTTGCTCTCCCTGAATTTTTTATTTGAAACTGAGGAAAAATCATTGACCAGCACAGTATTAATATCTAAGAACCTTACAACTCCATCTGAATGTGACAATGGATCATCAGGTTGGTGAGGGATAATGATTATCTCAGAATCAAGATATTTATTCAGTTTTTCAATGAAAGTGGCTTGTTAAGATGGATTGTTTGAAACTGTATTCTCTTTAAATACAACATCCGTTATAATTGTCTTACCGAAGCCTGATACAACATTTCCACCATCCAGTTTTAGGCCAATACCATCAATAAACTCAATATTCAACTCCTTGCAAATTGAGATAATATTCTTTCTTGGTGTGAGCTTATGTTGCCATTTTGGTTTAAGATAGGAGGGATCATAATTAAATAGTACATATTCCCCATCATTTCTTTTTACAGGCATAAAATCCCTGCACCAGATATCGTTCGTTTGAGATATCTCTGTGACTTTATAATCCTTTAAAGTAGTTCTAAAGGTTTTATAGAAAACAGGCAATTCTTTTTTAAGAAGATCGGATACAATAATTTGTTTCATAATGAAATCCTCCAATAATATTTTTATTCAACCAAAGCTTTAATAAGGCAATCTCTCAAATCGCTATAATATTGTATGTTAATCTTTGTGATCATTTCATCGGACAGATCATTTAATTGTTTTCTGGCATTTAATGGAATAAGCAAAGTCGTTGCACCTTTTTCAATAGCCAGTTCTCCAAGATTAATTGCATTATAAACCAGATCCAGAGATCCGCCAAGGTTCAGATTTCCGACAACTACCAGTCCCCCTTTAATACTTTTTTCAAGAACTGAACTGCAAAGCGCAATTAAAACTGCCATTCCTACACCTGACCCACTCTTGGAGGAATCAAACGAACGTAACTGTACTGAGAATTCGTGTAAACGAGGATCTCTATCTCCAATAAGTTCTTTTGCTTTACTGTAAAGATTCTGTTCTGCAAAACGAACACTTTCCTGGAAGGGCGGGGGTGTTGGTTTATTGAGAATTTTCACACCGCTACCAGGACCGATATTTACTTCAATCTTGTATAAGCCAACAGAATCATCCATGCCGCCTGTGTTTAATACCCAAACCTGGCCGGGAGGCTGAGGATCCTCAGTGATTGTATTCTCACTGTGAAGTTCGGGAGTTGTAATAAATGTATCAATTCCATTCTCCCCGATACGGTAACTGAAATGTGTATTCCTGAATTCTGCAGATCCTATTCTTTTCTGTTGTTCTTTTACACGCCTTCGGTACTCAAGAGATATTTTAACTGCCCATTCCAATAGCTCATCCGAAATTGGCTCATCCGGATTTGGTTGCATAAGTTTTAAAAGTCCATTCAGGGTTTTCTGGGTTGAACTTGTATCCCTTCCACTCAAAGCACCGCCAAAATCAAGTCTGGGTAAAACTGATGATAATCGGCTTACATCTCTCAGTCTTGTCCAGCATTCAGCCAAAAAGTCGCTGACAAGACCGAAATGATTTGTCAGAAGTGCCTTATTAATTTTTGGAAAATCCCAACCTGGTGCAAAAGCATGGATCCGGTCCATAAAGGCTGTATCATTCCTCATTTCAGGTGGCAATGGCCCAAATAAATGACCTATCCTTTGCTGGTGCTCGACATCTACATCAAAATTCCCTACCATGACCATTCCTCCATCTGCCCGGATAGATTCTTTCCCTCTGCTGAACTCCCCACTTTCCATATAACCCTTCATGATATTAATTCCATCCTTCTGATCGAATGTAATACCTGAAATTTCATCAAAACAGACCGCATCATATTTGCAGACAAGACCTCTCTCGCCGGTACCCATGTTAACGAACATTTTTGCAACAGTGGTCTTTCCTCCTGAAACGAGATGTGAATATGGAGATATCTGTTGGTAGAGATGACTTTTACCGGTTCCCCTTGGTCCAAGCTCAATGAGGTTGTAGTTTCTTTCAACAAACGGTATCATTCTGACAAACAGCAGGTTTTTAGCTCTTTCACTTAAAGCTGACGGTTCCATTCCTACGCTTCTGATAAGAAAATCTTTCCATTCATCAAGAGTAAAATGGTTTCGTCCTCTATAAAGAACATCAAGAACATTTCGCTGCGAAAGCTGGATGGGTCTGATGTTTACAACACCAAATGGACGGGCATTTTTTTCCTGCGCTATCGCGCTATCATATTCCAGTTCAATTTCCGCATAAAACCCTCCTGTAAGCATCCGGTCATTGTCATTAACCATTTCAGGGGAAATTCTAATATCGTCTAATTGAAGGCTTGGCATAGTGGCAAGATAGCTGTCTGTCTTTGCATGGAGTCTGGCTGTAATTAAGTCTATTATCTTAATTGACCCATTTTCCCTTGCTCTGGATTTGAAATATTCCTCTTCTCCCGGTCTGACAGATCTGGCCTGAAGTTGCCGCTTGACAATCTCCAGGCCTTCATTTATCTCCTTTTCATCAGTTGTTGCGCAGTAACGGCCAAGAAGAAATTCGATAACATATGTCGGTACAGGAAATGTTTTCCGGAATTGTTCCAGCAGGTCTTTCCTTACAATATACCCTTCAAAAGCTTTTGCACCGATCTTATCAATTTTGTCCAGTTCCATAGTTTTAATATTATGATTCTCCAACAACAGTAGGTTTTTTATCAATTATTCTATCCTTTTCATCCGTAAGAATAATAACAGCGGATTCTGATTCAAAAGAATCATCTGCCATCACTACACATTTTTCTTTCTGTATGTCAAGGTTTTTTGAAAGCAAGATAGATGTTCCTGAATCTGAGTATTTTGTACGGATATCAATTTTGTATCCGTCCGGAGCATTTTCAGTTTCAATAGTACAACGTAGATTTATCCATTTTACGTTTCTGATCATTGCAGACGGTATTTGAGACTCTGTCCTTTCAACGATCATTTCGGGTATTAAACATTCCTGTAATGACAATCCTCCATGAGCATATTCTTCATTTTTCTTAAAGAATGAAATTCCAGGAGCGTAAGCGATAAAAATTGACGGGTTCCATTTCCATGGGAGGTGGAGAAGGTTTGTCTCAGCACCTTCCTTAATTAAGGCACAACGGCCTGTTCGCGATTCTATCAAATCTTTTGATAGTGTTGCTTTTGGCAATCCCCCGGGTAATAATAACCAGCCGTGGTCTGTAATTATTTTTATTCTGTTTATTCCTTTTTCAAATGCGGTATCAAGTGCTTCTTTGATTGACTCAAACAGTTCATCAATCCTTTTTACAAGATCACCTTGTTCAGCATGACCCTTTGTGTCGATATCTCCAATCTCCTGCCAATGATTTTTGCCTAAAACAATATCTGAAGGTTTTGTTACCAGCCTCCAGCCCTGTTTTAAAAGGGTCTCCCTGAACACAGCAGTCTGAAGATCCTTTCCTGAATTGGTCTCAGGACGGAAATCATTAAAGTTACTCTCTAGAGATACCTGGTTAGCAATAGGTGAATTTGCAGGTTTGGATGTAGATGTTAGACTTGGAATTGCCGACCATGTACAATTTAACTCTGTTTTGAACCCCTGGTCAGATAATAGACCTGATAATTCAGCAGCCATTTCCCACCTTAATGCATCGACGAATAAAATATATGATTCAGTCTCCTCTGAAACAACTTGTTCAGTAAAAATTCTATGATCCTTATTGATCAGTTCCTGAAACTTTCCGGTTAGCTTTTCAAGCCATGGTTTGTAGATAACATTAAAAACATTTCTAACTACCTCTTTGTCTTTATCTGTTTTGACCGAAGCAAAAGCTTTCCGCATTGAGGTGTCGATCCTGAAACCTTCTTCCGAATAGTATTTCCTAAGATCATCAATAGAACTTGAAGAATAAGATTCCCTTGACTGACCAACTAATAAATTCAGAAACTTTAAAGACTCTGCTAATGGTGCTTTATCAAGTTCTGACCATACCCATTGCCGCCTTGAACTGTGAGTCTGTTCCAGTTCTTTGATCCTGTTAAGGACTTTTGATAAATCTGATTTTGAAAGTTTAGATAATTCTTCCCTGAGTTCATCCTCTTTCTGTTCATTTACCTGAGGCCAACTTTCCTCAGGCAAGGCAAAAATTCCGGAACCAAGGTCCTCTGGTTTGGAAAGTCTTAGCAAATTTTCAATTTCCGGAAACTTTGACGGGGCATTGGCATAGTATTGCCAGACCTGTTTCCATGCCTGCTTCTGTGAACCAAGTTTTTCTGTGATGTCTATTATTAACCGGTAATCTAATTCAATGTCATATTGATTCTTGCAGATGTTCTTGAAAACTTCTTGTTTTTCTTTCGACCAGGTTGAAATGTGCTTATCTCCCTTACATATCCATTTAAGAATGTTGGGAATGATATCCGGAAACATAAGATTATTAAAGAAATCAGCATCAAGAATATTATCCGGGTAACTGATTTCGTTGCTTTCAAAAAAAACCGGAAGAGCTTTCAGGATGGATGATTTGGTGGCTAAGTCCTGTGCTATATTAAGACCCATTCCCTCTTCACGGTTTTGCAGGAAAGCCATCACTGTCCATTCTCTTCCATTTGTCTGTGTGAACATTGTACCTGTATACTGGTATTCGATCAGTGGTTGAAGATCCAAACCAACATTATGAATATTTTTAAGATCATTTTTAGATATCCCAGGGAGATAAACTATTGGAATGGCACCTTTAGGCCGGCTTTCATGAGGCATTAATCCTGCAACCATACATTTGATCCAGATCGCCGGTCCCTGCTTTGTATCAGGCTGGTAAGGGCCAAATATCATCATAGCCGGATTTGCTTTTTGTATCAAAGGTATCACCGGTTTCCATTGTCTTTCAGGGTCGGGCCAGAGAATCACTTCCGGCTTCACCATGATGTCGCTGTTGTGCTGTGCCGCTTGCTTAAGGCTTTGAACTAATTTATCGAAAATGCTCACTTTCATTGATGAATAAGTAAATACAAACTTTAATCAAACATTCTAAAGAAAGATTGGATCGATGAATCCTGTTATGAATGAAATCTTTGAGCAGATCGTGCTAATTCGCTACAAATTGAGTTTGTAAAATTACCCACAATAAGTGCATGAGCATAGTTCTCCTCTAATGGAGAATGTATACAATCTAATTCAAGTTCGCTGGCGAAACCCGCTATGATAAAGTATAGTTGGAAATATTCAGGATTCAATATGCTGGCTTTATAATCAGTTAATCTCTCAACATCAACAGAAAGCCCGTCTTCTCCTTTTTTTGGTTTAAATGCAAAAGAGGTAATCCTGCCATCGGGCTTGATAAAATTGGGATTTCGAAATGGAACCCTTCTTAACAGATGATCTTCGTCCGCTATGATAACACGATCAAACAATTTCACCGATTGAAATAAAACTAATGATCTTATTAAAGTCCTTAGATACAGAGCCTTCAAAAACAGTTTTACCGTTTCCAATCAGAATCACTTCATCGCTTTCATCATCACTGAAATAAATTTCCACTGACCGCTCCTCATTTTTCAACTCAATTAGTATCTCACCATTGGGGCCAGGAGCAACAAAGTATATTGGATTATCATAAACGGCAATTTTGTGGATGAAATCTATTGCATTTGAAACTGCATTTTTGTTTGCTTTAGCAGCTCCATAACCATCCCAGTTTTCAGGTAAATCTTTAAATGACAGTATTCTGCCAATGAAATTCCTTGAATTATCTGGTAATACCATCCTTGAGGAATAGACTAAAAAATTAGAACTGGTATCGCATGAGAAAAATGCAGATGGTTTCCCGTATCGAAAAATCTGACCAAAATTATCAGGTAAACCATATCCACTGGGGACTATTTCAGGTTCATTGCCTATTATAACCCTATTTGCTAAAGCTGTCATAAAAATCTCCTTTAGCCATTTCTTTGAACAGATCAGAAGTAGTTTTATGTGCCTCTCTGACCCAATCTATTAAATGTTCTTTATTAATCTTAACTTTATGAATTACTACTGTTTGCCAAACCAATACAGTTTCTCCTGTTTTAGCATCATTTGCATCATTGATAGAAAGAGAAAAGTCATTGCCATTATCTAGCAGGAATGTTTGATGCATTTGTAAATGCTCCTGTTTGCCAGTTGTTTTAAAATTGTTCTCAATTTTTATTTTCAAGTTCTTATAAATAAACTCGGACCAATTTCCAGTAAATGAATGTTCTTTGACCTTTACGCTATCAATATATCGCAAACTGCAGGCATTTATTTCCAATGGGTCGGAATAACTTTGATATAACCATTCAATTCCTTTCTTAATAAGCGGAAGATAAGTTTTATTCCATTCATAGTTCTTATCAGTATCATTCACCGTATAAATACCAGGACCCAGTTGAATAACCGGCCAAAGTCCATTTCCTTTCCAAAACTGATGTATTATCTGGTATGGAAACTGCTGAAACGGAATGAACCCCGGAATTTTACGATTATAAAAGGGGAATTCTGCTTTGGTCAAATCTTGCAATCTTCCACCGGCAAGCTCAAAATGTTTATCAATCATTTGTCCCGTTGACGGATCTGTTTCCAGTTTCCAACGGATTTCAAAGATTACTTCCTGCAATGGAGCTCTTGGCAGCCTATTCATAACAAAAATAAAATATCCTTACAAATATAATAAACGTTTAAAACAAAATCAGGTTTAATTATATTCTCGTTTATAAAATATTAATTTCCTCTTGCCGTTCTCTTCTCCTCCAACGTCAAATGCCTGTCATTATCCCTGATCTCACCCCATGAACTTCCCTTAGGATTCTTGCCGCGGTCAATTCCCCATTTGATGTTTGGTTTTTTGCGCAAAACATCGGCTGTAATGAATGGCCGGATGTTAAGCCTTACTCCATCATTAAGATCCGGATCCCATCCGATAGGTTGTTTTTCAATTGGTTTCCAGCGAACGAATATATCAAATGGTGATTCTCCCTCCAGGATTTTTTCGAGTTTTTCCTTAAGTTTCAAAGCAGCACTCAGTAGTCCTTCTGAACCGCTTTCTCCCTTTTTGTTTTTAAACTCACACTGACGAATCCAGTCTCCCAGATATGTATAGATAAGTTTTCTCAGATTCTCTTTTGCGAGTTTGTGATAATTAACCAGAGCACCGAATCCATCTTTTCTCCCATCCCATATATGCCAGATAAATGGACGGTTTTGAAAAAGCCGGCAATGCTGATCAAAGAATTCATCCCGCAACCAGTCTTCAAAGTTGTTTTTTCTGCTTCTTTCTTTTTCTAAAAATTGTGCAATTGTATTGTTATTATATTGATCTCCAAGTACAGCTTGTAAATATTCCCGCAATCTTTCACTTGCTGAAGTTTTCTTATTAACAGAGGGTATACAGATAATACCATCATCATCAGCTAAATAGTCAAATGGTTTTATCGAATTTATTAATGCTCGTGCTTCCTCTGCTAACTCCATCTCATTATCGCTTTCTGACGGCCAGCAGTAGCCCAATAAACGGGCAGTGGCTACCTGTAGCGGATTTTCAGCTTTTATCAGATGGCCATGAAACAGCCATTGTGTGGCATCATCACTGTAAGGTTTGGGTAGGCCATTAGGGTATTGTTCTTTAGCAACTTCTTGCCAATGCTTAAGGTCAAATGGTACCTTGATTAAAGAAGCATTTGTAACCTTTAATGTTTGATCAATCTTCCTAACTTCTAAATTAAATTGTGGAGAAGAACAGAAGCACCAAATTGCAGTAAGTAAATAATCTTCTTTAGGAATAATAACTGCTGCATTTGTATCATTTGCCTTTCCTATTGAAACTGTGACTGGTAGAGTATTCATCGCACTTACTGATACGCCATACTTCCCCCATCCTTCACTTCCTCTAATATATGCGGTTCCCTCTTCCTTAACCTTCCTATTGAGTTCTGTAATCCAAAGAATTAATTCCTTTCCGCCAAAGTAAGTGGTTTCTTTTACTGTCGATTGCCAAAACCACCAGTCTTTATTTACTTTTTGAAGTTCCCAAAAATTTCTTCCAAACCTTGGAAAGTCTGCGGGTGAAATACCTTGATAAGAATTAGCAAAACTTGAAAGAAGGGATAAATTGGAGTTTTGGATATCAATCACAACCCTTGCATCTGGATTCTTCAACTGATCCAACTGATTCACAGTTTTGAATTCGGCGATTTTTAGGGCTTCATCTTTGGTTGAGGCATTAGGGGCATTAGAAACATCAAGGCCAGATAGGAGTTGTGCGGGGGTGGGCTTTTGATTTGAAATAGCAATTAGAATAGCTTTTACAACTTCACCAGAAATCTGGCTGAAAGCTCCTGAACCAAGCCTTGCAACAAAATGCCAGGTTTGGTTTTTCAATAACTTTTCTCTGAACTTTTTATAAGTAGTAAGGTATAACCAATTTTGTGGGATTACACTGCATGAAACGCCTCCTGGTGTATTCATCTTAAGCATCTTATCCAGGAATACTGTGGCCAGATCACCTTTTGCTTCTGGGAAATTTTTTTCACAATAATTAGCTAAAATCTTATCTTGTTTCCCTCTTGCAACATAAGGAACATTGGTTATCTGCAAAACATATTTTTGAGATAAGATCTCGCCGGTCTTTGCAATTCCTGCGGCAATTACTCCACGTTCCAACAAGTCTTTATCTTTCTCTTCAGAGAGCGCTTTTAATAAAACTGGTTGCAGTTCTTCAAAACTTGTAGTAAAAGCATCAGCCTTTATAGAAGAAGGGTCAAGAAGACTACCTAATTCAGGTGCAAGTTGAAAATGGTCATACAATACACTCATTCCGTTTTCCAACCTTGCCTTGTCATCAGCCCTTTCTACTTTTCCAACTAACTTAACCCAGTCTTCCTTCTTCCCTTTTGGAGCAACACCGCAACAGGCAAGATTCATTTCGGGTAATTCCTTGTAATGTCCGCAGAATTTCCATGCTGTTAAAGCAAGATTAAAAGCTGCAATTTGAGTACATCGGGGGTCTATTTCCAAGCCATGCAAGTTCTCAATAATTACCCTATCTGCAGCTTCATCCTCAGATAGATTCTCTTCAAACATCCGCAACCGTGTCAAAACCTGAAATACAGTAACAATAAAATGTCCTGAACCCATACATGGATCTAGCATTATTATCCCAGCAGCTTCATCAGGCCAGCCATCAAACTTTCCGGCTGCAGGAGTTCCATCCTCAAGCAACCGGAGATATTCAAAATTTACTGGTGGTGTCTTACCAGGATTCCTGCTTACCCACCATGCTCCGATAGTGTTATCGATAAGAAAGTGAACCATATAAGGTTCCGTAAAAAGCTGAGTTACAGCAGGAAGTTTTTCTCCATTTATCTTGTCTCCACTTTTATTGATTGCATCTTTTGCTTCACTTTGCCAGAACTGGTAAACCCAGCCCAGACTGTCATCAACTTCAAATATTGAACTTTCAATTTCATCCAGTATGGTTTCAAGTTTTATCCGGTCCTCTGCCGCAAACTCAACCTGCATTAATGGATCCTGTGGTCTGAAAATAGCAGGGAGCATTGCTGAAGCATAATGAGCGGCTGCAGTCCATTTGTCGGCATAATTCTCTTCTTTTGCAAGCTCTTCACAATCTTCGAGACTTACTGCGACACCTTTTGGATGAATTAACAGGCCGTTTGCTTCCAGAAAACATGCAAAAAGCATCTTATGCCAGTAATCATAAGCTAATTCCTGAGAAAGATGTTTTATTTCCTGTGGCCCACCTGTGGAAAGTTCATCTCCAAGGAGCCGTCCCTTGCTCCTTAATCGGTTTCGTAAACTCCTTTGTTCAGGAGACATGTGAGCGAATGGTTCGGGATTATCAACAGCCAGGGTATGAAGTGCATTTTTTGCACCTGATTCTGAAAACTTTCTTGCTTTTTTTACGGCACTTTCCAGCAAACTTCTTTGTCCGGGTGTTAAAAATGACATCTTCCTATTTTAATATTATTGATTCACCACTTTTTAATAATTCTTCAAGATCAGTTCTTAATTCAGATAAATATTCTTCAAGATCTGATTTAGATTTAATTGTCCGTCTTGGCAACTTATAATCTTTAGCTTTTGGTTCAGATAGTCGGATTGCTTCTTCAATTGCAGCCTGAAATTGTCCCGGAAGAGCAGCAATTCTTGTTTCCCATGACGGGAGCGAGGTTTTTTGCAATTGATTAAGTAATCCTTTTGAATCAGTAGCTTTTAATTCAGGTTTAGCCAATAGCTGGTGATTTATCAGTATGGTGTGTTTTTGCTCGGGAGTCAGCTTTGAAAAGTATGGATTAGCCTGTAATTCAGGCATTAAAGAATCATATATTTGATTATATTTCTTTTTAAGCTTATTAAGTGTTCCCTGAAACTTCTCTGTAACCTTATTCAGTAGAGGATGTACCAGATCAGGCTCATTAAGCAGAAGCCGACCGTTAAGTATCGCTTCGGCCTCGCTTTTAAGCTGATCCATTTCTTCATTAACAGGAGCATAATTCATCAGGTCTGTAAGAAGAATCCAGTCAGGTTCACGTAATTCAATGAGTTTGGATTTTTTAAACCAATCATTAAGTTTTGCTTTGAGATCTTCCTGTTCCTGTAATATTCTTAATAATCGTTCATTGCCATCAAGGTTTTCAATATCTGTTAAAAACCTGAGACTGATCGGTTCGGGTTTCGGAGAATCACCACTTATTTGTTCAGCAAGTTCTTTCAGTTTTGCCAGAAAAGTATTTGAAACTGCGAACTCCTCATTAGGTTTGCATGAGATACCGGCTTCCTGAAAGATCACACGAAGTTTAATCTTCTCAGCTGCAGAAATTGTATGTGTTTCTTTCTTGAAAACTGCAGTCCCGATTTTTGTCTGGTTAAGATTAACTTCAGTTGTGGAAATATGTTCACCATTTTTAAGGACAACAATAATAGTGTCTATCCCATCCTGGCTAAATCCATATGGGGATTTCATGAAATAATTACGTATCTCCCTTCCCGACTTCGAATTGTTTCCAATATAGCGAAGTGTTTCAACTGCCATTGGGTGGTCTTTAGGTTCCTTGCTCCAACCAATCTTCTTCAGAGGTTCAGGGTCTCCATCAATTGCCTTTTTAAGTGCTTTATCCCAATCTTTATAATCGCCTTTACCCTTAAATTCAGGGAATTGTCTGTCAGCGATACATTCAAGAGCTTCCTTTGCATTTTCGCCTATTGTGCCTGCTGTAACTTTGCTTCCTCCGGCAAGATAGACTTCCGATTCCCTGCAAATGTTCTCAACCAATTCGCTAACATTATGCAACGAAATACCCTTGCGAGTCTCCATGCTTTTTCGTGCCTGTTCCCCTTCAGGAGTTGATGGTATACCTTTAGTTTGAAGGGTAAGATCGGCAGCTATGTGTTTTATTATTTCATTACGAAGATCCTGATCCCTGAGTTTCTTTATATATACATATGCCAGGGGAGAATCTGCACCCTCAACTCTGATTTCATTTAGAACATGTGTTTCATTTTCAAACCAGCCATCCCGTATCCAAAGATTTAATTTGTTATCAGTGCCGGGTTTGTCTGTTTTATCCCAAACTTCGAACTCCCGTTTTAGTTTGGAAACACCATGCAACACATTAATAGATTTTGTTTTGTCGCGGAAGAACCATGTAAACTTATCCTTTCTGAATTGCTGTATTTTATCGTCACCGGAGTTATTCAGTTTGACTACCTGCGATGTGAATTCCTGTTCCCATTCTGCTCCAACACGGGTTTGCAACTTAAATTCATCACTAACCGGCATCAGAACTTTTTCTTCGGCAAGTTTCTTTATACACTTTTTAACTTTGTTCCGGAAAGAATCACTCGATTCATTAAGGTTATCAATAAGCAGATCTGCAATTGTTTTTTCATCTGACTTCAATCTCATCCCCGGTAAGTCTTTAGGAAGATGATCTATAAGGAACACAACACTTAAAATTCGTCCTTCGAGAACAGAATCTCCACCTTTGGCTTTTCTTTCCCCGATAAGGTTATTCGTCTCATTCAACAACAGGGCATTTTGTAAGAGCTGAGATTGTTTTTGTACAAATATGAAATCAGCGGGAACGATAAAGCCTAGTTCTTTCACGGCAACCAGTTTAATGCTCTCATCAACAATACGAAGCTGACTCCTGAGCTGGCCCGAATTTCCCGCAGTATCAATAACCTGAAATAATTTCTTCCAGAATTTTCGAACGGATGGCAAAATAGGGTAATCAGCAACAAGAGTGGTTTTATCTTCGGTATTACATGCAAAATCAGTTCCCGAAAGGCTATGTGAAATTTCCCCCATTGAAGATTCAAGCTTATTCTGAATAAAATTGACAGCTGAAGGTTTTTTCTCCAGCACGGTTTTTCTTGTAACAGTTTCAACATCCGTATCACTTAGAGTGACTTTAACTGTGAATCTGTCCTGCAACGGCTGAAGAAAAGGCGTTTCAGAAAGTGAATTTTGCCCTGTGCCAACCAGTAAAAATTTACCTTCAAAATTGCTGCTGATATCCTGTTCAAGATTCTGTATGCTGATAGTCTTATTTGCGTCTGTTCCGATAAATTGCTGAACCTCATCAAGCACTATAATAGTACAGGGTATTTTTTGTCCATAAAACATGGGAAGAATTTCCGTTTTTATGGTTGAAATAAACTCTTTCCTGTCTATGGAATCAAACCTTTTAAAATTCATTTTGAAGTTTTCTTTCACTTTTGCCTCATTCTCTGCAAAAGCCGGCCTTAATTGAAGAACAGCATTTGCGAGTGCTGAGGAGACAAAGAGATTTTCATATTCTTTCTGAAAATCTCTTCCCCCGGCTTCAATAATAGCTTTCAGTTCATCATAAATTCCTTCCTTCTTTGCCCAATAGACAAACTTAAAATGATGATACTGCGATGGCAATCCAAGCGCATTTAAAAACAGTTGAAGGAATGAATACCTGATATCGTTCGATGGGAAATCTCTTAAGGTACCGGCAACAGACAGGAGGCCATTAATCTTTTGTTTACGATCGAGTTCTGTAAATAGTTCGCGAACGTCAACAGGTAAAGGTTTAAGCGATCTGGCAGTTTCGCCTCCAGGAAATTGATAATCTTCCCATAAGTAGCCAAGTAATTTTACAAGATGGGATTTTCCACTACCAAAAAAACCACTTACCCAGGCTGCAGGTTGTTTCGGGTTGTCAATATTTTTCAGGTAGGTGTCGAGTATCCTGTAAATTCCTCTCTGATATTCACCTTCGCATACAAATGTCTTGATTTCGTGTCTGATAATTTTTAATCCCTGGTCATTCCTTATTGTATTTATTTCGACAACACCGTCATTAATAAGGTTGTTTTCTTCAGGATTAAGATTAAAAAGATCTTTATTCTTCATTTTTAAATATTTATCCGATTATTGGTCTTGCAAGGTAGCTCCATCCATCCCTGGCATCGAGTAGCCTGTAATGATTTTTCTGATATTCCCCCGGGAAAAAAATAAGTAATCGTCCCTTGAAAGCTGTTGAGCATCCATTAAGTACATCCGAAAGTCTTGCAAAACCGAACAAAGATGAAACACCGGTCACAGCCGAGAGAGTGTTATCATCAGGATTAGCTTTTGCAAGTTCATCAGAGAGAAATTTAATTGCATATTGTTTGAATTCAGCTTCCAGTTGGTCAACAAGAACCTCCGGATCAGCAAAATATTCATCGCGGTATTCATGATTTGCTATCCATGAAGGGAAGCAGTTCTTAAGTGAGATTGTCACCCACTTTTTATTTGCTCTTTTAACACTATTTTCAAAATCGCCCATTCTCAGATCTACTTTTCTTTGTTCAGCCGGATCATAAACAAGAAACCAGATTCTTTCCTGTCCTGAAAGAGAAAGAGACCATGGTTCTTTCATTACAAGTTCAAATGAATTCAGAAGATCTTCAACTATTGATGCCATTAATATTGAGTTTTTTATAGAGATTACCAAAAGAAATTGTTGTCACTCCGCCAGCATAGTTATATTGCAGCAGATCACGTCTTGCGGCTTCAAGTGCAAGCTCACGAACTTGTGATTCGATGATATCAAGTACCTTTACCCATTTACTTGCAAAAAGGAAGTCGCCACGTATTCCATCAAGATATGCCAGAATTAAAGCAAATGTGACTATAAAGTAATCAGGTGCTGTCTTAGTCCTGATATTCTTTACCTTACCTGTAATATATCCCGATTGTTTCCAGGAGCTCGCAATATTCTGAGCAATTGATCTCCGGGTGTTTTCAGAATAATGGTTTGGATGATATTTTTCAAGGTTCTCTTCCAACTTAGAAGTCAAGACTTTTTCACCGATTGGGGTTGTTAATACGACATCAGTACTCTCAAATAGCAGGTAATCCCGGCCATAAGCGAAAAGAAATGCCAGCAATGGTTTCTGTTTTTCATCAACGATATTCCAGAAATACTGTAAAACTTTGAATTGTGGATATTCAAAATCAAAACTATATAAAGATGTGATTGTCTTCTGAGTCTTAAGTATATTGCTTTTGGTCTTTTTATTGGTAATATTCTCCTCTATTACCTTGTGAATTAATTCCTCAGTAACTCCGGCATTCATAACTCTTGCCATTTCAGAAAACATGATAGTCCTCATTGTATGACTCGAAAATTTCTTGATTTGTTTCATTAAGAGTGATATAGGATTGTGCTAAGCTTTTTCAAATCAAACATAAATTTAGGAGTTTTGAAGAAGAAATATGGTTAAAAGCCGACAAATTATCATTGTGCAGCTATCTAAGCTCACAAAATGAAGAAATTACTATTTGAGCGGTTGTTATTCTAATGCATATACATAGAGAAGGTCTCATAAGATATTATGAATGATATATGGGGTGAGAATACCGATCAGGTTTATGCACGTTACGCACATTATCATTTTTTGGGTTCAATGAGGGAAGTATACTGTTCTAAAGTATAGTCAATGAATTCATTAAAGTTATCAACTGTCTTTGAAGTTTCATAAGCTTTTCTCCCAATTTCCGCCACCTCTTCAGGATTACGGATTACAAATTCAATAACATTTCTGAACCCGGGAATGTTTTTGGGATCGACAAGCAAAACATTTTCTCTGTCAACCAAATCTCCATAGTATTGACTATAAGCAATTTCTCTCCCAAGGATCAGGCATTTTCCCACAGCCATTACCTCTTTTGGAAGGATAGGGACATGATATTTGACCGGAAAATCTCTTTCCGGTAAGACGACACATGTAGATAGCTTAATAACGGAAGGTATTTTCCAGGGAGGAAGGAAGTTCAGGAAGACAGATTTTCCCATAAGACCCTGCTCTTCAAGAAACATTTTAAACTCCTTCAAGCCTCTGCCATTAGAAAAAAACAGTAACAAAAAATCTTCCTGGATATCCTTTACAGCCTCCACTAATTCCATTAATCCTTTCGATTGCCAGTAGTAGTTTATTTTTCCGATGTAAGTAATAATCGGGCTACCGGATAATTTTGATCCTGTATATTCAGAAAGAGGGAATGGATCAACTTGCGGATTAAAAGTTCTGATATCAACAATTACCCTATCATCAATAGAGATTCTGGATTCCGGAATTCCCATCGAAATGAACAACTCCTTTAACTGTGGGTAGGTAAGGATTTTGTCGACACGCTGAAAGATAAATTTGAAGAGAGAACTGTAAGATGTCGAAATAAGAAGTTTTCCGATATCGCTGCCGGCATGCCGGAGGATCTGAGGTACTCCGGTAATACTTTTTGCGATATTTCCTGCTATGCCATAAGGGAGAATAAAATTTGATTCAATTACCTGAATGTCATATTGCCGGATTACTTCAATTGCCAGGTTGGCAATTCGTTCAGTATATGCAGGAGAGAAGGGGATGTGCCAGGGATTTGACTCAGCATTTGTGCTGTGAAGAAAGACATTTTTCGGAAGAAAGTCAGGATCATTTAAATCGAAAACCTCTTTATAATCATCCTCAACCTCAAGTGAATTAGTGACTATATGTACTTCATGACCACGTTCTCCAAGCGCTTTTGCCTGCCAGTAAGCTCTTGAAGAGACTCCACCCTGAATGGGGGGATATTTGGTTATGAAGCAGATTCGCATTAAACTTATTTATAACTGTTTGAATCCACAGTCTCCAGTTGCCGTCCATTTTCGCAATATTCTTTCAACATCTGATCAATTTGATAAGGTGAAAGTACAGTTTCACATTCTTTGCATACAAAGCAGATAGCTTCTTCCTTTCCATAAGGTACAGGTTTAATAATAATTCGATCAACAAAGCGTTTACAACAGTGGCAAAACACATTTCCTGTAAATACATCAACATCTAAACCTATATCTCCTGGGAGACAAACTTGATTGTTATTGTGCTTATTAAACCATTCATTAAACTTCAAGTATAAATCCATCCGAATACCATTCTTAAGTTCTTCTCCAAATTCAGAAATAATGGCCAACTTTAACTTATTTTCTTTATTTTCCAATATGGAATTGAAAAATAATGTTAGGCCTGCAAGATATAGATGATTTTCGTTCTGGGTTTGTTCGATAAGCTTCGATTTAGTAATGCTAGCATTAATATATTTTTCTTGGTAGCACTTTTCCAAGTTTTCACAAACACTATTATTTTTAGGAAATTCACTGCAGAACGTACTACAAAAATTTTTATGCTTTAATGTGTTGATTATTGATCCTATATGGGCAATAATAATATTGCAATCAGTAAAATAATTTATATATTCAGGAGCGCTATTATTTTTAAGTTTCCATTTAACATCCCCTGTGTACCCTATTACGGCTGTCCGATCTGTTTGTTTTACAATAATTTTAAATCCTAAACTCTGAGAATGACTTAAATCTTGATGTGCGGTTCCAAATGCTTGAATTTCGCATATTCCTGAGTCGTCCTTATAGACTTTCTCAATTATATTATCCTTTCGATCAAAAACGATAATATCTTTTAGATCTTTTTCACTAGAGCTTATTATTTGACCATAATGTTCAAAAACTCCTGATGATAAAATTAAGGTAGGATTTTTTTTATTTACCCTTATGTTTTTAGGGTATTCTCCAAGTCTTCCGTTCATTTCATGAAAAAGTGATAAAATAGATGCCAGATTATCAGTATGGTCAGGGTGGGCATGTGAAACCAAAATCAAATTAATGTCACCAATTTTGAACCCTTGTGAAAAAAAATTATCTAAAAAATCATAGCCTGGATCAATTACGATTCCAAATGATCTATTATTTTGAGAAAAACGAAGAAAATAACCACCCCCCTTACTTTGGTTTATTGAAGAACTAAGGGCAGGAGTAAACGAATTCCAACGTCTCAAAATGCACAAATTTCCTCTTTCTTCATTAGTTTCAAATGCATTGAGATTTGATTTGCCAATAACATTTGTAATAAATGAAGTTGTATTAGTTTTCATTTGTTTCGCAATACTATTAATATGCAAACCTTCCTGAAGATTTCTAAAGAATGCATCCTTAATAAAGCCAGCAGCTTTCCCTTTCACTTTTAATAAACTTGTACCTTTTAGTTTTTGTAAAAATAATTCATATTTAATTACAACTTGTTCTAATTCAATATACTTACTTTTTTGTGAATATATGTCTACTAATCTTTCTTTTAATCTCTTTGCTATAATTTTATCCAAAATTAAGGTCGATTTTTCTTCACGATCTTTAATATATTCATGGAAAAAGTTTTTAAGATATTCTTCGTCTTCTCTTTTGATGCTTAATTCTTTCTTGAACAAATCGTTATTAGATTGAATCAAAGTGTTATGATCGGAGTCATTAAGCCAGTCATTAATGTCAATTTTTTCTGTAAACAATTTTTTTTCTAATAAATAAAGGAAAAAATATTTAATTGCTTTATCTGACATCTTATTTCGATCTTGGTAAAACCTAGCAAATTTTGTGCATGTTTCTTTAAAACTATCACCATCTTTACGCTCACAACTTTGTCTTATTAGATCTTTAGCTACATTTTCAAAATTGGGATATTCATTTTTCATTTCTACAGGAACTGCATCCTCATATTTAAGGTACCTCCATAAAGATTCGATTTTGAATTTGTCTTCTTCTGACATTAAATCAGTTACTTTATTTTTATCTACTTCAGTTAATATTAAAGTAATAGTAATTGTTTTTGCTATTTTATCATATTTTATTTCTTTAAACTCATTAAGTTTTTCCCAATCAGAAAAATTTGATAATTTTTCTGATATCTGGAAATTTTCTGGCCTATTTTCTCGATATTCATTTAAAATATGTAATAGACGAGTTTTTGCTTGACGTTGAGGGAAAGTTTTATACCATCTACTATTAGAAATATAATCTTTTAACAAGTTCCAAGCATGTTTATATTCTTTTTGATCAATAAAAGCTGAAGCCATTTCCAAATCTCGTATCTGAATACGACAATCTGGAGTTTTGAGTTTGGAGAAATTACTACTTTTTAGAAGTTTAATTGCTTCTTGGCCTCTACCTTGATCTATTAAAATCGAGGCTTCATGAAGTAATGCAGAACAACAATCTGAGAGGTTAGCATCTGAAATGTTCTCGTATATATTCGAAATCCTTTGGAATGATTCTTTCGAAGAATCGAGTTTACTCAACAATCTTTCTGCTTCACCTTTATTATAAAGTGCAAATGTATATAATTGGTGTATCCGCGAAAATGTTAAAGGGGAGTCTTGCTCAATATACTTAGCTTCTAGTTTTTTAATTCCATCTGTTTCTTCTTCTTTTTTAAAATTTTCAACTCCTCTAAGTTCAGGATACAGGTTTTCCAATAATGACACAGACTCTTCAGCATAACCAAGAGACATAGAGGATTTTGCTAGGCCTGAATAACAGATAGCTAATTCATTATAATAAAGCACTTTTGCCCAATTATAGTCTTTTAAAAGGTTTTTTCTATAAGTAACAAATTTCCCCCCTTGTATATGATTAAAGGAAAAATTAAGTAGATGACATCCTTTTATATATTCACGCTCTTCCTTTTTTCTACACGCAATTTGGCGACCTGCAAGTCGAATTTTTTTTGCCTTAAAAAGGTTGGAAACGAGAAACCATGCCATTTCATAATGATCCTTTTGGTTAGGATTAAAAGGGATTTTTTTAATCCTGCCAGGGATATTATTATGAACTAAATCTACATAACCTTTTAATGCACAGTTATTTATCATTTCAAGGTAATCTCGGTAATCTTGTGTTTCCTTAATTGAGGTGGTTTCTTGTTCTTCTTGTAAATACGAGTTAAAATCAATTGCATCCATATAGGATTCAAATGACAAACTAGCTTCAATAGCACCAACAATTAATTCATTTAGATCCTTTTCTAGAATGGTCATATTAATAATTCAAGTTTTATAAACAATTAATTATCACAATCTTAAATGTGTAAAGTTTCCAGTGCAATATCAAAACCAATACTCTCTCTCTCAATTATTGATGACGGCAAATATTTTTTAGCCAACTCCTTTTCAATCTTCCGGCCAACTTTTTCAGTATAGGGTAATTGTCTCATAAAATCAAGAACAGATTTTGACCAGAGCGGGGTAAAAACCTTTATTTTCAGTTCTCCTACTGTATTTAATAGTGGTGCAAGATGTTTTGGTGCAAGACGTTCAATAAAATAATTCCAAACTCCTTCAAAATCTCCTGCATCCGACTTTTCTTTAAACAATTTGTCTCTGAATCCCAACCTTACCATCTCCTCAATATGTTTCCCGGGTTCAGAATGAATTTCCTCAAATGATTTAATTGCCCCGGTCTCTTTATGCCCCAAAGGATACTCATGAAGCCAGTACCCGCCAAAACATTCATCACCGCCATCACCGGTAACTATTAGATTACTGTATTTTTTTGCAATGGAACAAAGGATATACACATTTATATCACCCTTAAGTCCATATAGATTTATTTTGCTAAAATCCTTTTCAAAATTCCGGTATTCATCATCTGAAAGGATTATTTCATGATGCTCTGTTCCAAAAAGACCGGCCACTTCATGGGCAAATATAATATCCGGATATTCTAACGATTTTGCAAGTGTAAATGTGTATAGAGGAACATCAGGATAGGTTTTCCGGATAAGGGCCAATACAAGTGAAGAATCTATTCCGCCTGAAAGCAAAACAGAAAGAGACTTCTCTGGTATCTGCCTGATATTCCGAATAATAATATCTTCAAGGTCTTGAATCATCTAATAAATTGTTACCTTTTATCAGTGCATACAATGCCCAGCTGCTTCCATCTTCAATGTAATGGTACGGCCACAATCCATCCGGCAGTTGTTTCTTCAAAATCCATTGCAATCCATCTTTAATCACTTCAGTACGTACCTTGCCAGGGAAATTTGCCAGCGAAGCTAAACAAATTCCTGTGCACCACGGGTCGCTCCCCACTGGATGATCTTTCCATGGACCCCAACCTCCATCCTTATTCTGCTGCCCACAAAGCCAGTCTATTGATTTTTTTATCAGCTTTTTATTTTCCGGTTTATAATCATTTCGTGAAAATGCCATAATGGTTAGTGCCACTTTATATGTCAGATTCGGATTCATTTTTTGTTCCTGGTTCAATTTGTTTTCCAGCCATTTAAGACGGACATCTGATTTCAGTTGAGGCAAAAAACATAGTAGAAGGGATGTTAAAGGTATCCGTGCCAGGTCCCTGACCGATTTTCCCCAGCAACCATCTTTGTGTTCTTGTCCCTCCAGCCATTTTATAGCTCCATTTACCGGATCGGAATGATTTTCGTAAATATCCAGAAAAGCAACACACCATAGTGTCTCTTCTACATCGGTCCATCCGCCGTCATTTCGTTGATTTTTAACGCACTTCCGGGCTAACTCATCATAAACCGTATTAAACGGATTAACACCGCACTCCTTTAAAAGCACAGCTGTTCTGCAAACACGTAAAAGCTCAATATCTTTATATAAGAATTCACTGACAATATGGCTCAAAGAGTCAACCCCACGCTGGATAGCAGCTTCCATTGCCGGGCAATCATTATCTGCAACCGTGACAACCCGAACACTGTCTGCAAGCTACTTTTGAAACACTTGTTTTATAAGGCTCGAACATAAACACCATTTTTTCTGCCTTTTTTAATTCAGGTTTTTCATACCGGGACTTTGACTGCAGGTTTGTTTTGGTCTTTTTCATGATTACCTTATTTTGACTTTACATATATGCAATAATACCATTTTTCTCAGACAATTCCAAAAAATGAATTGTGTCGGTTAAAACGGTCTTTTCATCCACAATCATTTCTTTTGATAACAATTTAACTATTTCATCCAGACTCTTCTCTACATTCAGAATGTTTAAAATAGTGAATCCTGTTTTATTCAGGTTAAAATGATCACCTGTATCAATGCAAAATGCATAGAATTTATCAGAAGACTCATCGTGTTTGAGTTTTACCTGACTATTTAATATGTACTTTTTCATGACTCTTTCCAGCATTGAGGATCTTCGGCTAAATAATCTCCTTTTATAGCATATGCAACCGCTCTGCAACCCCGGCAAATTGGAATGTATTCGCAACCATGACATTTGCCTTTCAAATTATTTGGGTTCCGTATCTCCCATAACAAGTCAGAGGTGTACCAGATATCATAAAGAGTAGTCTCAAACAGATTTCCCAGTTTAATTGGCAACCTCCGGCATGGAAGAACATCTCCATTTGGCATGATTGTCAGTGCATTATTACCAACCGAACAGATAGCTCCTATATGAGAGTCTTCCGGATTTAGTAAGCAAAAAAGAGTTCTGTAGAGAAGGAATCTGGGTTTCAATGTTCTTTTAAAATACTCGTACGCTTTAGTGTACACTTCTTTTATTTCTTCCGGTGATAATACCCAGCCGGTCAATTCACTGCTCTGTCCTTCGGGGATAAACCGATCAATAATGAAAATATCAACATTATGTTTCCCAAGATCCTCAGCTAAAGGAATAACCTCATCCTGATTATGTCTCCCGACAGTCATCATTATGCTGACAACAAGTCCATGTCTTTTAAGGTTATCAATTGTTTCTATTGTCCCTTTGTAAGAATTAATGCCCCTAATTTTATCATTAGTCTCCGCTAAACCTTCCAGGGATAATTGCAAGCGTCGAAGCTTCTTATATTGCTTTAGTTTATCAATAATATTGTCGGTCAGCAAAGTGCCATTGGTTAGCAGGTCTATTCTATCTATATTCCGGGTTTCAAGGTGATCTAACAACTGAAATAGGATTTCAGAATTCATTAATGGTTCACCACCGGTGATACTGAAAGAACCTTTCTTCTTCCATTTATCCAATGCATTGCATAATTGATCTGCGATCTCAGTTAATCTTGTAATGTCGATATTTTCCTTTATATACGACTCATGGTAGCAATGTCTGCATCTCAGATTACATTCATTTGTAATATGCCATTGAAAATAAAACTCCTCTTCGTAGTTTAGTTCTTCGAAATCCGTTAATGATTTGTTATTTAATTCACTTGATGACATAACAAATTCTTCATTTTAAAATCAGATACAAGTGTAATCAATTCTTTAAATTTTATTCAATATTTTCCTTTCAAAATCTTTTTTAAAGCAAAAGTCGAACGTATGACCACATTTGGCCGGCAAGATTGCAACCAATATGCCTTTAACAACAAGCGATTAGCTCCAAGGATGAACAATTTAAACTGACCAACGATGATCAAGATCACTGGCCTTTCCAGTCAATGGAATTCAATGTATGAACTTCGGAATAAAGTTGCAGACCTATTAACAGAAACAGCTTTAAAATTTTGATAATTCTAAAAATTGTACATTTACTCTCAATTAAAAATTGCAACTATGGCAGACAATCTTAAAGACACAGGACATCCAGACAGAGATTTGATTAATATGAACGAGATATGGGAAGTTTCGTATTGATCAAAAAAATGGTGAATTACAGTTGAACAGTTAAAACAAGCTGGTAGGACAGCTAATAGTAGCGTGGTTCGAAAAATTCATGATGCCGCAGTTTCTCATGGTTTTATGAGACCCAAAATTTAGAAGTAGATTCTGAGACAGCTTGGTTAGAAAATTAAATGTAGATCTGTTCCAAATTTGGGGAAAACTGTTAATATCCGGAGCCTGGCTAACGAACTGGATGTAACTGTAGAATTCCTCTTAAGGATATACTGTCACAGTTTCAGAAAGTCTCTTTACTTCCGAACAAGAGAAAAGCTATTATGTAGGTGCTTCTAGAAAGAAATCTCCTTAGGTTATTAAAATGATTCAATCGTTAACTGCAGAGCAAAGAATAAAAGAAATCGAAGAAGAATGCATTCTTGAATTAATTGATCGTGGTGAGCAAGTTATTGACCCAGATAAACTGAAACAAATGATAGAGGACAGGGTAAATAAAATAACTATGTTATATGATTATTTTTTTGTTTGTGAATTTTACCGACAAATTAAAAACCTGCCATTTCTGATAGGTTTTTAATTTTTAGGTACAAAAAAATACAAATGTTTTGTAATTTACTGACTTTCAGTACCTTAAAATTGGGGATGAGCAAGCTAATTGTCAACATACCTGTAAACCTGTTGAAAAAGAAATTCTAAGGAATAATATGGATTGAATAAAATGAGTGCTTATCTTCGCAACCTTTAATAAAACTATCATCTAACAAATAATACTTTATATGTATATCTCCAATATGCAGCATTTCCTCGATGAGACAGGGAACATTCCAAAACAGATGCCAAAAGAGGCACGAGAATTAGCCAGTTTCTTAGCCTTGGTAGTTGATACCACAACCAAAACATTGCCACCAACTCTCACCTCAACAGATATCCGTTGCTTTAATAAAGGATGCCATGGTCTGATTAAAACTGCTTTAATGCCAAAGAATAAAGAAATTCACTGGTACTGTCCAGAATGCGAAAATGAGGGTGTAATTAGTTGATCCTTATTAATTCACGTTTTTCTATGGTTCGCGAGCGTTGGATATTTACCGGAACCGAAATAAGTGTCCGGTAAAACCAGCGAAAAATTAAACTTAATATTTCTTGTCGTTTTAAT
>Ga0187886_1001077_pt1 | contig 26843 bp, 30 predicted proteins | sample June2016WEW_20_1_FD_133001 | JGI IMG/M metagenome (GOLD analysis project Ga0187886, IMG submission 133001) | Peatland microbial communities from SPRUCE experiment site at the Marcell Experimental Forest, Minnesota, USA - June2016WEW_20_150 | ecosystem: Environmental > Terrestrial > Soil >... | reverse complement strand
CGAAAGTATAGTGGAATGAAATCATATCCGCAATCGAAACTGGCCAACGTTCTCTTCACTTACGAATTAGCTAGGCGATTGAAAGGGACTGAAGTTACCGCAAATTGCGTTCATCCAGGAACGGTGAGAACGAATTTCGGCCGTAACAGCGGAGGTTTCATGGCTTTAGCGGTGAAGATTTTCGCCCCATTCATGCTAAGCCCGGAGGACGGTGCGAAGACAGTGGTCTGGTTGGCTTCCTCTCCTGAAGTTGAGCACGTTACCGGAAAGTACTTCCAAAAACAAGCTGAGAGGAAGTCGACAAAAGAATCTTATGATTTGAATGTCGCCAGACGCTTATGGGAAGTCAGCAGTGAACTCACCGGGCTAACTCAAACATAAAGCATTTCCAGATTTGAAGAACGATCCACAGTTTTCGACCGTGGACTGGTTGAAAAGACAATATCTTCAAATAGTTTGTTAGACCTCGTGCTGCGCGATGACGCTGGCACCGCAAACGCGAAGCCGGCCGACGATCCTTGGGACCAAGATAAAGATGAAAGTCTTTGGTAAAGACCATCCTAGATGCATTTTGCGTGAAGTCCGGTATTCTCTGCCGAAGATGTGAGGAGAAGGTCGAGAAAGGCCAGGTCACAGAGCTAGACCTCAAGGTAATCCAACGAATTGTGGAGTTGGAGAAGGATAATCCCATTCTTCAAGACGTTACCTATCATCGGGCAGTTGAAGCCGACGGTGTGATGGCCGTCCTTGTAGACAAGAAGGACATGCACAAGCTACTCGGCAGCGGAGCAAAAATCGTAAAGGACCTCGGAGAAACCTTTGGCAAGCGAGTAAAGCTCATCAGCTACGGAGGAGACGACCGAGAGTTCTTGGAGGACCTCTTTAGCCCCCTCTCAATCCTTGCAATAAACACGGTTTGGATCCCGGATGGGACCACAGAAACGAAGGTCATACTGACTGGGAGGCAGCCGAGGAGGATGCCGGTCGAGTTGGATGAAGTCCGCAAAATTGCCCAAGAGCTCAAGGGCATGACTCTAAGAGTTGAGTTCGAGTACTTCTAACCCTCACGCTCCCAAACCGTACCTCCGGCCCCTCAAAGGAGATTCAATTTTCGCAACGTCAGCCACATACTTGGCGTAAAGCCCGGGATGGTCCGTGTGTATCGGGAACAACTTCCGCGGTTTGATCCGTTCAATGTTTGCTTTTAGTTCGCTAGGCATTATGTGACCCGAACAATGAATGTGGTACATTGGTAGACCGAAATGATCTAACCAATTCTGCAACCGTTCGAACTCGAATTCCTGTTCCTCATTGAACGGTTCTGAAGTTGAGAGCACAAACACGCTCCCGGCCTTCGGCCTTATATCGACGAGCTCTTTGAAATCGGGCATAGAGAAAGCAACGACGAACTTGTCCTGCTCTTCCCTCAGTTCTTCGCCGGAAATGGTCTTTGCCCTCTCCATCACGGCTTCCTCCCAGTCGTAGTATCTCTTCTTAGATCGCCTGAAAACAGCAACATTCGCGCTAGCGTCGAGAACCTTGGGCAGTCCAAGGTTCGGGTCAGATGATAGTTGATTGAGCAAGTACGCCTGCTTAAGGGAGATCGCAAGCATTCTATCGTTTTCCTTGGCGACTTCGTAGAATGTCCGAATGCGGTCAATGTCCACGTTGGAGAAGTTTGCTAGGACTAGGTTTTTTGTTGTTGAGATGAGCTGGTTGACTTTGGATTTGACTTCGGGTTCGCTCGTCACATGTCCGCCCAGTATGTTCGTTCCCTCGGCCAGCAAAGCCTCGGGACTGGATTTGGTTGCCAGCTCGACGAAATCAACCGTCAACTGCGGCTTGGTTCCATGCAACCTAAGGTCAGCCGTATAGGCTATTGAGCCCTGTGAAGTTCTTACCACAAAGCCGTAGGCGCCTGGAATTGAATGGTCAACATGGCAAGGGGTCACCTCGATGTTCCCAACTTTGATGGTTTTCCCGGTTCTGAAGGTTTGAAAGTGGAGTCCTCGGATGTCAGACTCGAAATGCCTCACCTTGGTCGCCGATACCGCTTCCAGTATTTGCGCGCAAGTTACGCCGCAGTGGATTGGTATCTCTCGCTTGAGGAATGAGATGTAACCCCAGTGGTCTCCATGTGCGTGTGAGAGGAAGACTGCGTCGATTGATGGTTTCGATTCCTCAAACTCGTAAATGCCTTTAATGTCCGGAAGGATTCCAAATTCGAGTAGATCGCGTTCGTCGCCGGGTGACAGCGTTGGATCGGAGAAGAACTTGCGCCTGTCGGAGTAACTCATGCCAAAGTCTAAGATCACTCGCGTGCCTTTGTCTTCAATGAGGATCTTGTTACCTCCGATTTCACCGACGCCACCGTAGAAAGTGATCCCAGTCGAATCGGAAGACATGCCGGACACAAACGGTCAATCATCGGCGCGCTCTCTTATAACCCGTGAATGAACGCGCTTTTTCCCAGCCGCCCGCTGACAAAGAGTTATGTGCCTCTGCAAGCTCCAAGGAATCGAAGGCGTCGTTTTGTTGCTGCAGGCTGTACTGCTCGACCTTGGCGATACATTGGTCCACTTGAGCCGGCCTTGGGACGATGTCTTCCACGCCAATCTGGAAGCATTGCACAATTATCTCATGAAGTTGGGTTTACGGTTGGATTTCGAGCAGTTTGCCGAGACATTCATCCGGATCTTCGAAGACGCCTCCGCCAGAGCCGATGTCTACAAGGTTGAGATTCCGATGGGGGATATAATAGCAAAAGCGCTTCGAAAATCTAAATTGGAAGTTCTGGGCGTGGATTTGATTCGCGACGCAGAGGTAGAGTTCTTCAGACCTGAGGTTGAAGCCTGGCAGTTATATCCCGACACGGTTGAGACCCTAGCCGCCCTCAAAAATGACGGGCTCAAGATGGGGATTATCTCAAACGCCAAGAGTGATTGGGCAGTTCATGCAATACTCGAGAAGAATGGTATTGAAGGGTTCTTCGGCGTAATCGTTACTTCAGCGTTCATGCGCATAAGGAAACCGAGGCCGGAAATCTTCATCCGCGCCCTCACCGATATAGGCACGAAACCTTCCGAAACTGTCTTCGTAGGGGATTCGGTGGAAGCGGACATAAGCGGGGCGAGGAAGGTTGGGATGCGTTCAATTCATGTGCTCCGCAGACCTATCGAGTCCACACACCCGGCAGATCCGGAGGCGACCGTAACTAGCCTTAGGGAAGCGGCGAATCAGATAACCGCGTGGAAGAACGGGTCCCTCGAGAAGCCCACGCCGGACGAGTGCTCTCTGATTTAGACTTCGCGGGCCACTCAAAGCAGAGAGAGAATCTCGAACGATTCTTAACTGGGCGATTGAACCTCCAAAAGACAAGTTAGGGTCTTAGATAATGAGTAACGACAAAATGGTGTTTCCTTACATCCCAAATTCGGTGCCTCAAGTCAAAGCGCAGATGCTGAGAGAAGTTGGTGCATCTAACGAGATGGATCTTTACGTGGAGATTCCTGAGCGTCTAAGATTCAAGCGCAAGCTGAATCTTCCCGAACCAATCTTTGATGAATATTCGCTGAAGTGCCACGTTGAAAGTCTGCTGGAGAAAAATAAGAACTGTAAGGATTATTTGAATTTCTTAGGCGCAGGTTGCGCGGAACATTTCGTTCCTGCAGTTTGTGACGAGATCAACGGACGTGGCGAATTTCTCACGGCTTACGGGGGCGAATCGTATGCCGACCATGGCAAGTGGCAAGCGTTCTTCGAGTATTGCAGCCTCATGGGTGAGTTGCTCGACATGGATGTCTTGAGCTGCCCTCTATATGACGGTGCACAAGCCGCCGCGTCTTCCATTCGCATGGCGTCGCGTATCAACGGCCGCAAAGAGGTTGTCATACCGCGCGCGATGAATCCTGAGATCAGTTTCGTGGTAAAGAATTACCTTAAGCCGGATATCATTATCAAGGAGGCCGCCTTTGACAAAAGAAGCGGTCTGTTAGATCTCGAGGATCTTAGTACAAAGGTATCATCAAAGACTGCTGCGGTCCTTATCGAGAATCCGTCCTATCTTGGGGCTCTGGAGAATCAAGCGGCCGAGGCAGGTGAGGTAGCTCGCGACAAAGGCGCGGAGTTCATAGTATATGCTGATCCCATATCTCTGGGGGTTGTAGCCCCTCCAGCCCAGTACGGAGCCACAATTGCTTGCGGTGATTTTCATCCGCTCGGAATGCATATGTACGCTGGAGGTGGCCAGGGCGGATTCATCGCTACCGGCGACGACATGAAATACATCAGTCAATTCAAGGACCTAATGTACGGAATAGCAGAGACGTCGGAGCGCGGAGAATATGGCTTCGGTGAAGTCTTGTTCGATAGGACCTCGTACGGTTCCCGCGAGAAGGGCAATGAATTCACAGGAACGAACACAGGCATCTGGGCCATTACTGTCGCAGTGTACCTATCCTTGATGGGACCGAAAGGAATTGAACAGACTGGCAGAACAATTATGCAGATGTCGCAGTACGCCGCCAAGCAGCTCTCCAGGATAAGAGGAGTCAAGCTGCGGTTTCAATCTCCTTTCTTCAAGGAATTCCTAATCGACTTTGGAAAAACCGGCAAAACAGTTGCGAAGATCAACAAGGCTCTTCTGAAACACAAAATTATCGGCGGCAAAGATCTCTCGAATGAATTTCCGGATTTAGGTGAGAGTGCGCTTTACTGCGTGACGGAGACGAAGACGATGAATGACGTACAGAAATTGGTCAGTGCACTCAAGGAGGTAGTTTAGATGGGAAGAGACGCGAATACCCTGTTGCGGAAGTTCCACGAAGCCAAGTGGGATGAGCAAATTGTCTTTGAAATGAGTGTGCCCGGCGAAAGAGGCATCCTGGTTCGCGAACCTGAAGCGAAGGTCATCAAAGAGGTTGGCAGCGGAGTCGCCGCTATCCCTCTGAAGTTACGTAGAAAAGAAGCTCCTAAACTGCCCGAGATCAACCAGATGCGCGTTTTGCGGCATTTTATGCATCTGTCGCAGGAAACTCTGGGTACCGACGTCAACATAGACATCAGCGAGGGCACCTGTACTATGAAGTACAGTCCCAAGGTGCAAGAGCATCTGGCAGCGAGGCACCCAGGCATAAAGGATATTCATCCACTCCAGCCAAGCGAAACTATTCCAGGACTACTGGAGATCATCTACAAACTTGAGCAGTTCTTGAAAGAAATCTCCGGCATGGATAGATTTTCATTCCAACCTTCCGGTGGAGCTCAGGCTGTTTACACGGCGGCCTCAATGATGAGGGCTTATCACGCCTCCAGAGGAGATGAGCAACGAAGAGAGACTCTCACGACGATGTTCTCGCACCCGTGCGACGCGGCTGGACCTGCAACCGCTGGGTACAAGGTGATAACGATCATGCCGGACGAAGAGGGTTACGCGGACCTTGAAGCCTTCAAAGCTGCGTTGTCAAAACGAACTGCTGGAATATTCATAACAAACCCTGAAGACACGGGCATTTACAACCCAAAGATCGACGAGTTTGTAAAAGCAGCACACGCTGTTGGAGCACTCTGTTACTACGACCAAGCGAATGCCAATGGCATGCTCGGGATTGCTAGGGCCAGAGAGGCAGGATTTGACATGTGCCACTTCAATCTCCATAAGACTTTCTCGATTCCGCATGGAAGCATGGGCGGGTCAGTCGGAGCGCTCGGTTGTAGGGAGGCTCTGGCCAAGTTTCTCCCGGTGCCTCAGGCCAAATTCGATGGCGAAAAATACTATCTCGACTATGATTGTGCGGAGAGCATCGGAAAAGTCAGATCGTTCATGGGAAACGTTCCGAGCCTTGTTAAGGCCTACTCTTGGATTATGCAGCACGGTGCAGAAGGCCTAAGAGAAGCCGCCGTCTGTTCCGTTCTCAACAACAATTACATGCTAAAGAAACTGAGCGAGATTCCCGGAGTTGTTGTCCCCTACGCCCATGGCAAAAGGAGATTGGAGCAGGTTCGATACAGCTGGGAAAAACTCAAACAGGACACGGGGGTAGGCACCGATGATGTCCGGCGTAGAATGGCCGATTTTGGACTCCAGCATTATTGGACGAGTCACCATCCATGGGTTGTCCCAGAACCGTTTACCCTGGAACCTTGCGAATCGTACTCCAAAGATGATATTGATGAATTCGTGGCAGTACTTCGCCGAATCTCCAAAGAAGCCTATGACAACCCAGAGTTCGTGAAGAATGCTCCGTACAATTCTGTTGTTCATAAGGTCATCAATCCAAATATCAACGAGCCCGAAAGGATAGCAGTTACATGGAGACAATACCTAAGGAAGAAGGGTGCGCAGAAAACCATCGCTCAAGGCACATAGATTGAATTGGAGTAATGCATTTCTCCAAAATTCTCTGAAGCAACGGAACCTTGGTTATGGTTCTGTGACATAGGTTTGGGGAAGCTTAGATTTGCGAAAGAAACGACTTGGTCTCATAGTCAACCCTGTGGCGGGGATGGGAGGCAGAGTTGGCCTTAAGGGCACTGACGGACCTGAGATAGTCAATAGAGCAAGGCAGTTGGGAGCTTTTCCTGAGTCTCCGCGGAGAGCAGTAGAAGCACTTAGAGTAATACAGAAGATTAAGGATGAGATAGAAATCTTCACGTATCCCCAAGAAATGGGGGAGAATGAAGCTAAGGAAGCCTCCTTTTCACCCAAGATTATAGGCTCCATCAAAAGCGGCGAAACAACATCCGTGGATACCCAACGGGCAGCCACAGACATGAAGAACTCAAGCGTAGACCTACTTCTCTTCGCAGGCGGAGACGGAACGGCGAGAGACATCTACAGCGCAGTAGGCCGTCAGGTCACTGTGCTGGGGATACCGGCCGGGGTCAAGATGCATTCCGCCGTTTATGCAGTGACACCTAGACAGGCAGGAGAGGTTGCCGTAATGTTTCTGACTAATCAGGAGCCAAGTCTGACAGAAGCTGAGGTCATGGATATCGACGAGGTTTCTTTTCGGAAAGGAAGAGTTGCTGCAAAACTTTACGGTTACTTGCGGATACCAGAAGAAAGACGGTTTATTCAAAGTGTCAAATCGGGTGGATTTCAAACAGAGAAGCAAGTTATCGAGGATATCGCAAACGAATTGATCAACAACACGGAAGATAACTGCCTGTATATTTTTGGACCTGGCACAACTACCAGAGATATCCTGGCTTATCTCGGACTGGAGAAGACATTGCTCGGTGTGGACGTTGTTCGAAACAGACAACTCATCGCTAAGGATGTGAATGAACACCAACTGAGTAGTTTGATTCACGACAAGAAAGCCAAGATCGTGGTCACAGTCATTGGAGGGCAGGGGTATATTTTTGGAAGAGGGAACCAGCAAATTAGTCCCGAAATCATAACGAAGCTGGGAAAAGAGAATATTATTGTTGTAGCCACTAAAGAAAAACTCGCTTCCCTTCAAGGTAGACCATTACTAGTTGATACCGGTGTCGAGACGGTTGATAAGATGCTCAATGGTTATGTACGAGTGATAACTGGATTGAACAATTATTCAGTGTACAAGGTTGCCAGTTAGAGAGTTCGTCAATAGGAGAAGACGTTAGGCGTCTCATTTTTTCCGCCGCATTTGTCGAAGCTTAAATAGAGCGCGGGCTTGTTCTCACGCGTTCTAACGGTGATTTCCATGTCGCAAGCTCCGGCTTACGGTGGTGCGTCTCAGCAAGTGGCACTGAAACGAATTGACAAGTACGTCTGGGAGATTCCGAAAGACTCACAGCCCGGGATGACCGTGCCAGGCAGAATCTATGCCGACGACGCACTAATTGAGAAAATGCGCACCGACGCCACCCTCCAACAATGCGCAAACGTCGCAACACTGCCAGGCCTTTACAACTGGGCCATCACCATGCCCGACGGACACGAAGGATACGGCTTCCCAATCGGAGGCGTAGCAGCAAGCGACTACGATGAAGGCGTCGTAAGCCCCGGCGGGATCGGATATGACATAAATTGTGGAGTGAGATTGATTCGCACAAACCTCACTGAAGCTGATGTTCGTCCGGTTCTTGGGAAATTGCTGGATACGTTGTTTGTGAATATTCCTTCGGGGTTGGGGAGTCGGGGGAAGGTTGGTAGGCTTTCAGCGGGGGATTTGGAGAAGGTTACGAGCGAGGGCGTTGAATGGGCTGTTGACCATGGGTATGGTTGGGCTGATGACCAGAAGCATTGTGAAGAAAATGGGTGCATGCAAACCGCGAACCCGGACAAGGTGTCTGGTGTTGCCAAACAACGCGGTGCACCGCAACTTGGCAGCCTAGGGAGCGGTAACCATTTCCTTGAAATCGAGAAAGTTGACAAAATCTTTGACGTTCCCGTCGCGGAGAAATTGGGCATACGGAAGGAAGGCCAAGTCCTCGTCTTAGCCCACACTGGCAGCAGAGGGTTCGGCTACCAGATATGCAGCGACTACCTGCGAGTCATGGAACGAGCTGTGCAAAAATATGGGATCAAGCTGCCCGACCGGCAGTTGGCCTGCGCTCCCGCGAAGAGCAATGAGGTTGAAGACTACATAGGCGCCATGTCCTGCGCAGCAAACTACGCATGGTCGAATAGGCAGATGATAACCCATTGGACGCGAGAGTCTTTCGAGAAGATCTTTGGGAAGTCGGCTGATCAGTTGGATATGAGTTTGATCTACGATGTATGCCACAATATTGCGAAGATTGAGGAGCATGTAATCGATGGTGGGACCAAGAAGGTCTATGTTCATCGAAAGGGAGCAACCCGAGCCTTTCCGCCCGGTCATCCAGCCGTCCCAGCTGAATACAGGGAGATTGGCCAACCAGTCCTCCTCCCTGGGAGTATGGGCACAGCGTCTTGGGTTCTCATCGGAGCACCCAAGTCCATGGAGCTCAGTTTCGGCACGACGGCACACGGGGCTGGCAGGTTTATGAGCCGAGCAGCAGCAAAAAGGCGGAACCCCGCACGCGCGGTTGAAGAGCTGCTCTCAAAGAAGGGGATTATGATACGGGCTGAGAACTACGGAACCGTAAGCGAAGAAGCCCCAGAAGCCTACAAGAATGTCGACAGCGTGGCCGAAGTAAGCCACCAGCTCGGCATAGCAACCAAAGTAGCGAGACTCGTCCCGATCGGCGTAACCAAAGGTTAGGCTCATCCCTAGAACCCGACGTTTACCAGAACATCCACGCTGGTAATTCTGGATGCTTTCGGCCATAACCTTCGATTGCTATGGGACGTTGGTGGATTGGGAAGCGGGAATTACCAGCTTCCTTACCGAGGTACTACGAGAGAAGGGCACGACCGCGAGCATACCTGAAGTCGTTAGGGTTCGTGAGGATATTGATTTTGAAATGGTTCAAGGCCCTTACATGGCTTACAAGGAAATTCTTCGGTTGAGCCTGAAGGAGACTTTCAATCGGTTCCAGGTAGCATACAACGATCAAGACGGTGAAAGGCTCATTCAATCAGTTCCAACTTGGCCCGTGTTCACGGAAACTAGGCCGGCGCTCGAGAGGCTAGCGCGAAAATGCCGGTTGGCAATAATATCAAACATTGACAAGGACATAATCGAGAAAACAAAGGCGAACATTGGGGTTCAGTTTGCGATCACAGTGACTGCACAGGAAGCGGGGGCTTACAAACCAACACCAAAACCATTCCAAATTGCCCTCAAGAAACTCGCCGCGAAGCCAACGGACATACTACATGTCTCGTCGGGGTTCCGGTATGATATCCCGCCAGCCCACCGGTTGGGTTTCAGAACTGCCTGGGTAAACCGAAAATCCGAACAGCCTCCGCCAAGCGAAAGAGCCGACTACGAGTTCAGAAACCTGACTGAACTGGCTGATTATGTTGAGACAGAGTCAACAAAATAGTTGGAGCCGCTGGTCATTCAAGACTACGCGGCTCTTTCTTCAGATGCTCAGGTACTTCGCCCCTCTGCATCATTTCTTTGCCTCGCTTTATGATGGGATTGCCAGGGCTGATCCTTAGCGCCTTTTCGATTGATTCTGTTGATGCAGCGCCATCTCCAGTCAAATATTGTGCCCAGGCAAGGTTGTACCAAGAATATTCATTGTTCGGGTTAACGCGTGTTGCGTGTTGTAAGATGGGGAGTGCTTCCGACGCCCTACCGGTGTCGATGAGTGCCCACCCTTTACTTGTCAGAGCGGTATCATCATTGGGGTTCAAGGCCAGCGCCCGATCCGCATATTGAAGCGCCTGCTGCGAGTACTTCCAGTCGCGGCGCGTGTTTGCGAGTTTGTTGAGCGCGTAAGCTTTGAGTGCTATAGCTTGGCTGTTTTCTGGAGAAGTTTTGAGTATGCCGTTGAGCTGCAGAATCGCCTCTTCCGTCTTGTTCTTCGAGTAGATTAAGGTGAATATTCTCTCGCGAAGATCACCGGAGGACATGCCGGAAACCTGCGTGGATGATTCACGGAGCTTGGACCTATAAGTTTAGGCGGGGAAAATGTACTTCGGTACGTATAATGATGATCGGGGATTTACGAAACCCGTTTTCATGTTTCGTATATCAGTTTTTTCGGATTAGTGACTTACTTGCAGCGGAGGTGCCGGTGCTGCCTGGAAATATTTGTACAGCCAGTACGGAACGAGGGTCAAATCCATGCCCAGCATCATGACCACCATCGCGAGGCCGCATTGCGTTTGTTGCCACTCAGGGTATACGGAATAAACGTAGCCAGCTGTAAACATCAGAAAAGCCCCGAAGATACCCATAGCCTTGCTCGGTATGAGCAACAAGAAGGTACGAACACGCCACGTCAAAAGCTTAGAACCGACAAAAATCAAACTTCCAACTATCATGAAGGTCGTATGCATCAGAACGTGAATGCTCTCATCCAAAACTGCTGCGTCAAAGTTTGCTGGCAAGTGCCAGTATCCTACAAGAACCCCAGCGATGAGGAAGGTCACCAAACCTTTCTTGTTATAGGTGGCGTTAATCCGGAGCAAACCCACATACACCCTGGAAACTGTGTTCGAAACTCCCGCTCCTGCAAGCACTAACATGTCTGCACCAGAAGTGATCAAAAATCCGCCTGCAAGATAGAAGGCGTGTTGAACAATCATGTGCAAAGTAAGCGACGTGTCCAAATAGTGTCCAAACGAGGTCAGCATCGCCAATACGAAGAAGACGCCGAGTAGGGTCCTGAAAAGACCGCGTTTGACCCATGTCATCGAGGAAATTTCTCATTCACTCCCGTCTAACTCTCGTCATTTCGCTTTCGTTCTAAGTGAATCATGATCTAGGCGTTCAGTGTTTGGCGAGCATAGCTTCGGTGGCTTTAATGATTACGAAAACTCTGGAACCCTTTTTCAGGTCCAATCTCCTATCTGTGGTAATCAACGTCTTGACTCTTTGCGGGGCGTCAAGTAAGACTTCAACAAGGCTCACCTCGCCGCCTATTCTGATATGGCTCACGGTTCTGTCCAGAGCGTTTCTCTCTTTAGACAATGAACCAGGTGGTTCTGATTTGGTCGATTAGAACCCTTGGTTTCTTCAACAAGCACAGCCTGACGGTGGCAGCCCTTATGGGTGTGCCATCTGTTCTTGGCGTCATTGTAAGTCTGAAGCTGTTGTTGACTTCTGGAGAAGGATTCATTCGGCTTGTATTCACATTGCTTTTGAGTTATACGATCGTTCGACTTGTAATCGAGCTCAAGAATTCTGCTGAGCCGGGAAAACTTCTACGTAAACTCGAATGGTGAGACAGAGAACGCTGGCGAATAAACAGTCGGCCTATGAGAACGGTATATGTTCTCTATTGAAGAAAGTTATCTGGCATCGAGACTTGGAAGGCATAGAGTTGCCACGTAATTGCCCCTTTGCTTAGTTGCTCTAGTAGTCTTTTCAGTGATGAGCATCTTTTCTACGAAATATCGCCGGCTTGCGAAGGAAGCATTCAAGTGTGTTATGAAGACGCTGACGCTGAGTCCTTGTGACATGGCTTTTGAGCAAAAGGTCAAGGCGAAAGTCACAGCAAAATTGCTCAATATCTCCCCAGCCTTAGCTAGGGGCTTCTATCGGAACTTTAGAATCTTCGCGTGGGCATTTACAGCCTCGTTCTTCGTATCATTGTTCATTACGGCATATTCGTTTTATAATTACGCGGTTTATGGTTCATGCGATCCCGGGGAACCATGCTACATCACAGCGCTAGGTGTGAGCATTGGCGTACTCGAGAAGTATATCGTATATCTCGTTGTTGCAATCTTAATCGCATTAAGCCTCTACGTTGTCTTGACCAAATTACTCCGCAAGTCTCAAAGGCATAGCGAAAAGACGAACTATTCCTGAAATTCAAGGGGAACATGAATTATCTCTACGCTTTGATGGATGAGCAAACCCGCTCCCGGATCGCTCAAGAGGTAGCTGAAACCAAGTACACCGCCGATGTTAGACCATTGTTCCAATTAGCCAAGGCGGTTGCAGGAAAGACTCCTAAGACTCTGATAACTGACGGACCACCAAACTTCCATGAAGCATACCTACAGGAGTTCTACACGAAACGCCTTGAAACAAGAACCGATCACATCCAAGAAATCCGCATGTCTGGAAAAGTTCACAACAATAAAATGGAATGCTTGAACGGAGAACTACGGGACAGAGAGCGAGTCATGAGGACTCTTGAGAAGTCCGATACGCCAATCCTACTGGGTATGCAGATTTTCCACAACTATGTCCGTACTCACATGGCACTCGACGGAAAGACACCAGAAGAAGCGGCAGGTATCAAAGTTGAAGGCGAAAATAGGTGGTTAACATTAATCCAGAATGCTAGCCAAAGCGAAAACGCTAAACCTACGCGTAGAGTGCAATCATGATGAGAACTCATGAGTCAAGATAATCTTACCTCATTCTGACAGTGCCATCCTCGGTGATCTCAACTCGGATTGCTGATGTCAAATGATGTCCACGTATCCTATGTTTACATCGGGATCGTAACATGGCTAGAATTGAATCAGCGTTCATTTGCAGTTTTATTCGCAACATGTCTCCCTTACGTAGAATCGTGGATGTGGCGTCGAAGATGCTCGTTCTACTTGGTATGATCAATTCTCTGGAATCTGAAACCTGTTCTAGTGCTTCAAGGGTTGCCTTTGCCGCCCTCACATTTTCATGGGCGCGATGTTCGATGATGCTGACGTTCTCTCGACTTGTGTGAAGACGCTTTGCGACTTGCATTTGAGTGAGGCCTGTTGCTCTAAGCCGTATGACTTGCCATTGTCTCTGGGTCAGTGTTGTGCTTGGCGGCTTGAACTTAGTCAAAGACTTTCATAGGCACAAAACTCTCCTCGAATGTAATCGTTTCTGCTTACCAAGACTTATGCCGCCCTGTGAATTGGCTGTCTGGATTTCAAATGGATTCCTTTGGCACGGCCATTATCGTAGTTCTGTTAGGGTTGGCTAGTCTGTTCTACACGTTGGCTGGGTTTGCGGGCGGTTCGACGTTTACCGCGATATTGCTCCTAATCGGATTATCAGCCGCACAGTCCTCCCTTGGAGGTTTGCTGTTTAATGTCGTGTCTGCCTCCAGTTCGATATTTCGATGGCGCGCACATTTCTCACGCGACCTCGCGTGGTTTATTGTCGGCTCTGTTCCAACAGCGTTCCTTGCAGGCTTATTCGTTCTGCCTGAAGTCTTGTTGAAAATCGTCATGGGGTTGGCGATTACTGCTGGTGGAGTTAGTTTGATTCTTATTACATTCCCGTTAGGTCGCGTTGATCTGAAATGGCCGTTCAAGATAATGATCGGTATGGTCATCGGAGCCGTTGCTGGGCTGACTGGGATTGGTGGCGGTGTGTATTTGGCCCCTGTCCTGATTTTGGCGGGGATGGCTAAGCCTAAGACTACGGCGGCAACTACGACAGTGTTTATTCTTCTTAATTCCGTGTCAGGCATAATGGCGAGGATACCACGACTGGGTGGCTTAATCTCCTCATCGTCGGTATTCCTTCCGGCGATCCCAGTTTTGCTTGTGTCAGCTCAGCTGGGAAGCTATTTTGGGTCTCGAAGGCTGAGTCAGACAAACGTGAAACGAACTATCGGTCTTGTCCTGATTACAGTCGGAGCCTACCTCACTTTGTCAGCACTTTAGTCATGTCCGTAAGAATACTAAGTAAAGATCGCATCATGTTTGTGAGATTCAAGTTTAGACTTTTGCTTGGTGTCCAAGTGAGTCACAAAACCGTGTTCTATTGGATTAAACGCTACACCGAACTAATGGAGAAGTACCTAGACACAATCACACCACAAGTCAGCGACACTTGGAGAGCAGACGAACTATTCCTGAAAGTCAAGGGGAACATGAAGTATCTCTACGCTCTAATGGACGACCAAACTCGCTTCTGGATAGCCCAAGAAGTGGCCGACACTAAATTCACAGCTGATCTAAGACCGCTATTCAAGCTAGGAAAGACGATTGCAGACAAACAACCTAAGACGCTGATAACAGATGGTGCGCCGAACTTTCATGAAGCTTACACGAAAGAGTTCTGGACACGCGGTAACGGAACAGAGCATATCCGAGAAATACGAATGTCGGGAAGTGTGCACAACAATAAGATGGAGAGATTCAACGGTGAAATCCGTGACCGTGAACGAGTTATGAGAACCCTAGAGATACCTGACACGCCAATCTTAACGGGTATGAGGATTTACCATAACTACATACGTCCACACATGGCTTTGAAAGGTAAAACTCCTGCTGAGAAAGCGGGAATAGAAGTTAAGGGAAAAGACAAGTGGTTGACTCTGATACAGAACGCAAGCCGAAAAAACACTAGCTAGTTTCGATTCGTGAAAAATAGGGGAACCAGTAAGAGCGAGACGCGCCTTACTTAACCCACGAAGGAAAGAAAGATGAAAGAAACAAAAAGGATATTCGCGTTAACGATAGTGGTTGGAATGGTGATAACTATTGTGATAGCGGATTTGATAGTTGACGCACTAACCCCTATGAAGTCTCTCGCTTTCACCTATCGACTAATAGTTAATGTCTGTACGGTCATAATATTTGCGTTAATAGCGAGACGCGTCTTACTTACCCACGAAGGGAAGAAAGTTGACAGGATTAACGAGTAAAGAACATCTGTTCCTGCAAGTACTTTGCCTAGTTACTCTCATAAACGCTGTTGCATTCTACAACGTTTCACGCTACATGCAAACCTTCGTGGCTAATTTCTTTGAAACGGTCGCTTTCATAACTGCCCTTACCCTTATCGCTCTTACAGTGACTTTGGAGTTCTGGTGGAGATACATGCGACGAACGGGCAATGAGCGATTTTGGGGGTTCTGGTGGGAATTGCATGAGAAGAACGGACAATAAGCGATTTTGGAAACCACAGAACTCGAACTAGATTGAGCCACGAACCTGTTCCGCATTATCCCGTTGCTCTAATTTTCACCGCTAACGCGTTACCCAGTGTTTAGAATCTAGCTCGTCCATCAACCGAACGGTAACAGAGGGAACCTATTCTGCTATCAACCGTGAACGTGACGTTACCTGTCGTAACAATATTTATATTAAAGTGTTACCAAAGGTAACAAATATGGCACATGCGAGGTGAGATTTGAGAATGTCATCTGACGACGAATTCTTCCCCGAATGGTTTAGGTCGCGTCGAGGACGCATGGCACCCTTCGGTTGGATGGACAGATGGTTCAGCGGTATCGACCAAATGTTCGAGCGCATGTTCCAAGACATGGTGAAAGGCATGCCCAAAGAACACATGGCGGAAAGGAAACTACCCGACGGCTCAACCATACGGCAATACGGCCCCTTCGTTTACGGCTACTCGATGACCATGGGACCCGACGGCAAACCCGTAATACAGGAATTCGGAAACGTCAAACCATCAAAGAAGCCTGGGGCCTTTGGCCTCGAACAACCCGCGCTAGAACCAAAGGACTCACGCGAGCCCTTAGTCGATGTCATCAACGAATCAGAACAGGTGCGAGTAGTTGCAGAGCTGCCCGGCGTCGAGAAACCTGACATCAAGACCACGATAACGGAAGGCACCTTGACTATCAACGTCGATTCCCCTTCGCGAAAATACTACAAGGAAATCGAACTACCCTCTAGCGTTGACCCAGACAGTTCCAAGGCCTCATACAACAACGGCGTCCTAGAAATCGTCCTGCGAAAGCTAAAACCCAAACCACGGGGTAAAGAAATCAAGATCGACTAAGCCGCAATCCGTTCCGCTGCCCTCCCTCTCCTTTCTTCCCTTTAATCTGTGATTGTCAAGTCTACAACGGTATTGGAGGACCATTCCATCCTCACATTAGACGTGGGCTACTTTTGGCCTTTGAACTCAGAACCCTGGGCCTTCGCAATCGTTTGGTACCACCGTGTGCGTGGGTTCTTGATTAGGTAAGGGCGCATTCTCTCTCGGAGCTTTGACTCCTGCATGGAAGTGTACCACTCACCCCGTGAGTCCCAAAAACCGATGGTTAGGTAGGTTGCAGGCTCACCTTCGTAGTGCATCAAGAGTGCTCCTTGCATTCCCTTCGCCTTCATTAAGTGGTGGAGTTCTCTTGAGAGAAATTTCTCGAAATCCTTCTCTTTGCCAGCGGCGGGATGCATGATGGTTATCGCGCATTCGACCACTCGGATCTTAACCTCGAACAGGTTAACTATAGAGTAGGTTATACTAATGAATCTTGGACCCAGTCTTTCCCACGAAGATAATGGTTCTGTTAACTTGTCGGCTCACGTTAGCTTGGAAAACGAACCGGCTGAGGAATCGTGGGCTGCTTTATCCAAATGAACCCACGATTTGCGCCGGCGCAGACATGCCAAGTACCGTCCACGTAGCCCCCTTCCAGGGGGGGGGTACCCCAGAGCTTTACCGCCTACTCACTCATGCCCGAAACCTCATCGATAGCATGGGTACACGAAGTTCGAACGCCTCTGCACCTTTCAAGCGGCCGCTAATGGTCGAGAAAACAGCGCGCAAAGTGGCGAAGAGTGCCAAGGAAGGTACCTCCCGACCATGGACATAATCGACAGCGAATAGGCCCATCTTTCCGCAAAGAAATTGAAGAAGGTTGCCAGGGAACGGTGACTATGTCCATCGTCGCCAGCGACCAGGGCCATCGTTCCATGGCGCGAAAGGTGTACGGCACTCTTGGCCAGGCGGAACAATGAACTGTTTGCGGTGTAGGCACGAATGGTTGTCCAGGCGAATTACGGAGTGTTATCACCCAATCATTAGGTGATGACACCCACCATCAGGGCCCTTACCAGCCTGATGAAGGAGTACTTATCCGTGCCCGAAACGAAACCACGAAAGGGTGCATTGCACTCAATCGTCAGGTGCCTTGCACCTTGACGCCTTCACTCGCCTAACGAAACAGGTCGTCTTAGAGCTTGCCTAATGTGCTCTTGATCTCTTCGTAGTTCGGTTCTTTGCCTGGGTCTTCAGAAACCCACTTGTAACGAACAACCCCGTTCTCATCCAAAATGAAAACAGACCTCTTGGCTGCCGTGTAGCCTTTCAGCCCAGCGAAGTCGTTGATGACTATATTGTACTTCTTGATGGTCTCCCTCGTATAGTCGCTGAGTATGGGAAATTGCAATTGGTGGGTTTCAGCGAAACTCTTGTTGCTAAATGGATCATTGACGCTTATTGCGACAACTTGGCCTGGTAACGTTTGCATTGAGTTCCGAAATGTGCACATTTCCTTGGTGCAGGGTCCTGTGAAGGCGCCGGGGAAGAACGCCAAGATGGTTTTCTTGCCGAGGAATTCCTTCAAGGATCGTTGCTTTCGGTCTTGATCATGTAGTTGGAAATCTGGAAGCTTCTGCCCAATCTCGGTTGACAATCCAAGACACCTTATGTCGAAGAAAGTAGCCTTAGAATTAACCCTTACCCCTTGGGACAGTGTGGATAGTTACCAATCTTCGCAATTGGAAGATCTACAGCTATCGTTCACAGCGAATCTCATAAGTGATGTTCGAGTTCAAATCAATGGGGGGCCGACTGCCTCGTATGGCCCTTCGACCTCTTTTTGGCGGCTGCGAACCTGAAGAAAGAGGGCGACCAGTATGGGGATTAGGAGAACAGCGATCCATGCTCCGTCGAAGAACTTGCTGGCTCCCACAATGACGAATGTTACCCCTGTCGCTAGAGCTCCCGTAGCGTTCAGCAACGCCTTGAGCTTCCAGCCTTTACTTCGTTCGCGCCTCCAATGTATTACCATTCCAGTCTGCGAGAGTGTCCAAGCCAAGAACACGCCTACAGCGAACAACGGAATCAACGCATGACTGCTGCCAGAAAACAATACGATGAGCACCGCTGACGAAGCTGCAAGGAGTAGGATTCCGTTCGCATGGACTGACCTTGAACTCAACTTCGTAAGTTGCTTAGGGAGGAAGCCGTCGCCCGCCATGACGCTCATGAGGCGGGGGAGGCCGGCAAAACTGGTATTCGCTCCCACGGTTAGAAGGATGGTGGTACTGGCTTGGATGATGAGGTAAGCGGGCCCGCTACCCAGTAGATAACGCGCTAGCGCGGAAAGGATGGTTTCTTGCGGGCCAGCGATTATAGCGAGAGATTGGATTAGTCCAATACTGCCAAGAAACAATGTACCCATCAAAAGCGCCATGATGATCATTGTCTGGCCGGCGTTCTTACTTTCGGGGGAGCGGAAAGATGGGACGCCGTTACTAATCGCTTCGACTCCCGTCATAGCGGTGCAGCCAGTAGAGAAGGTGTGCAACAACAAAGCGACGGTCAACGATTGAATGGCTCGTGGAGCAGTAACGGCAAGTGACGAGGGGCCACTGACAGCCAGGCGCAAGCCACCGTATCCCAGCATGGGCAAGTATGCGAAGAGAAATATGTAGACAGGAATTGCCATTACAATGCCACTTTCACGCATTCCCCTCAAATTCAGGAGTGTTATGGCGCCTAGAAACAAGAGCGATATGATGACTTTGTGTGGCCACAGAACGGGGAAAGCTGAGGCAATGGCGTCCACGCCCGTTGTCAGGCTCACGCCAACGTTCAACAAATAATTAACGATTAACGCTGCTGCAGCTATCAAACCCGGAACGGTGCCCAATGTTTTGCGAGCAACTTCATAGGAACCTCCGCCACTCGGATACTTCTGGATTATCTGATAGTACGATACAGCCAATACTGCAAGCAGGCCGGTAATTGCAAATGCGATGGGAAGGGCGTATGCCAGTCCTATGCTTCCAGCTATCACCAAGCCCAGATAGATCTCTTGATCAGCGTAGCCAATTGACGCTAACGCGTCCGGTGAGAATGCCGCGAGCGCTTGGAATTTGCTGAGCTTCTTGTGTTCGAACTGTGCCGGTTGGGAGGGGGATGCTTCCATTTCGTTCAAGATGGGCGCTCCTTAGACCAACTTGAGAACATTAACTTACAGGAGGTCTGAAATAATCTAGTGCTGCGCGCGACTTGCAGCCACTGCTGCGAGCCTTAAGTTAGCTGGGCCAAAATCGCGCGTGATACCAAGCATTGCCAGCGAAAGTAGGTTTGCTTTGGCTAGATCCACCGCTTCCAATCTTACGGGGGTTCTGTTTGGCCGGGAGCTGGGAGCCCCTTGAAGTCTTTGTCTAGTTTTGCCACCAAATGCCAGGGGAGAGACCATGGGTCCTGAATTACTCCAGCGACTTGTATGCCCTTAGTAGCTAAAGTTTCTATCAAAACGGCTAGTCCACCACAGATTGCGGACAGATAATCCTTGTGAGGGCCTGAGGCTAGGGCTTCGAGATTCACAAACTTAACAGTTTGAGGTTTCGCCTTTTCAATCTCATCTAATAGGCCCTTCATGAGTTTTTTTTCAATGGTGTCGAAGACTTGGCCCGTTAGCATGTGGTGGAGTTCACTGGTGGGCTGGTAGGCTTCAAGATTGTATGGGTCAAGCAACTTGTTCAATGTGTTACCGTCTATCACGTATTCTTGGGACCCAGACATGACTACGACTTCCCTTTTGGGAGAGAACTGTTGACATCCAACCATTGTTATAGATGTTTTCTGGTATTCCCAAACAATGGTCGAGATGATGAGATTCCTGGTTCGGCTATCGAATGGACGAAAATACACTCCACTTGACAGAAAGCGATTGACTTCTCTCGCTTACAGAGTTGTTCGAGTGTTGGGTGCGGATGTGGGAAATCTTCGCGTCAGCAGCTCCGCAGTGGAACTAGACCTTCTACTAGAGTCCCAGACGAACCTGGACAAGGCAGTTCGGGCCTTGGAGGATGAAATTGGACCGTCGCTAACAATTCGGCAGCTTGACTTACAAAATGTTCCTATTGAAAGTGCTGCGGCAGTCAAACTCGGCCTCGCGCTGTTCAACGAGGAACGATATTGGGAAAGCCATGAAGCCTTGGAAGCAGCATGGCGCCAGTCCACCGGCGCTGAGAAAGAAATCCTACAGGGCATTATTCTCCTAGCCGCTGCACTCGTCCACCTGCAGAAAAACGAACACGACATTGCCCTCTCTGTGATGAAACGAGGCTACGAGAAACTAGCCGAACACCGCGGAGAGCACTTCCGAGTTGACATCTCGGCCTTAAAGGAAACTGTCGCGCGAATGCTGTCGAGCCGTCCCGAGTTCTTCAAGATCACGACGAGCAACTAGAGCAGTTCAGCAGCCCGAAACAGCGCGCAGATTGATTTCGCATCATGGATTTCTCCCGAGCGAACCTTTTCAAGGGCATTCTCCATCGGCAGTATCTCCACACTGATCTGCTCATCATCCTCCGTATTCATCTTGGATTGGGATAGCCCCTTCGCTATGTAAACGTGGATTTTCTCCGTGCTATAACCGGGGACAGGGAAGAACTCCAATATCTTCTCAATTTCCTTGCACCTGTACCCTGTCTCTTCTTCGAGTTCTCTAACCGCGCATTCCTCGGGTGTTTCCCCTTGTTCCATAGTTCCGGCTGGGACTTCGAGGAGGTCTGTTGCGACTGCGTACCTGTATTGACGCACTAGAACTACATCTCGGTCTTGGATTATTGGAACAATTGCGGCAGCACCCCGATGCTCAATAATCTCACGTTTCGCTGTCTTACCGTTCCCCAACATCAACTGGTCGACGCGCAAATTCAAGATTCGACCATCGTAAACACGTGATGAAGACGTGCATTGCTCCAATGTTATCCTCAGGTTTAGAATGGTGGCCGTCGATATGAGAAGTTCGCCCGTGAGCAGCTTTTCATCAAGTCTGGTCGTTTGGTACTGTTTTTATTGACAGCTCTCTACTGCTAGCGCCGTAAGGATTGTGCATTGACTCAGAAACTGGTTCCTGATACATCGATAATCATTGATGGTAACGTACCGTCGGTGATCGAGAAGGGTGGACTAACTGACGTTGAGATTGTTATCCCATATGCGGTGTTAGATGAGCTTCAGGCTCAGGCTTCGAAGGGTCGAGAGCCAGGTTTCGTTGGACTTGAGGAAATTAAGAAGCTACGGGGTTATTGTGAAAGTAAAGGCATCAAGCTAACGTTCCTGGGGCAGCGGCCCGGGTACAACGATATCATGCTTGCGAGGAGCGGAAGGCTAGACGCTCTGATTACGGATGTTGCGAGGTCTGAGAATGGGATTCTTCTGACGGCCGACTACGTGCAAGCTCTGGTTGCGGAAGCTTCGGGCGTGCAGGTAAAGCATGTCCCTGGTGAAGTGAGGACCACGGATCTTGCTTTCGAGAAATTGTTTGGAGCTGACACCTCGAGCATTCATCTGAAGGAGGGAACGCGGCCTCTCGCAAAGACGGGCAAGCCCGGCAAATTCGAGTTAGTTACGCTCGCCGAAACCCCTAGCACGACTGAAGAAGTTGAGCAGGTCATTCGAGAAGTAACCGAGGCGGCAAGGGTTAGCAGGGAAGGCTTTGTTGAAATAAACAGGGCCGGGGCAATGGTTATCCAATTGGGACGCTATCGTGTTGCGATAACCAGACCGCCGTTATCAGACGGCTTGGAGGTTACGATTGTTCGTCCCGTCGTGAGCCTCACGCTCCAAGATTATAAGCTGTCTGGGAAACTAATGGAACGGCTCGTATCTGGCGCCGAAGGAATCCTCATAGCAGGGCCTCCGGGGTCAGGTAAAACAACCTTTGCCTCGTCCCTAGCTGAGTTCTACTTGAGGCAAAACAAGATCGTCAAGACGCTTGAATCCCCGAGAGATTTGCAGGTTGGCCCAGAAATAACTCAGTACGGGCCCCTGGAAGGGGATTTCGAGAAGACGGCAGAGATCCTTCTCCTTGTGAGGCCGGACTATACTGTCTTCGACGAGGTGAGGAAAACCAAGGACTTCGTGATCTTCGCCGACATGCGCTTGGCAGGAGTGGGGATGATAGGCGTCGTGCACGCTAGTGAGGCAATTAACGCCATACAGCGATTTATCGGCCGCGTCGAGCTGGGAATGATCCCTCACATCATAGACACGATAATCTTCATCCAATACGGAGAGGTACGAAATCTCTTCACACTAAATCTCACAGTTAAGGTTCCGACAGGCATGATCGAAGCTGACCTCGCCCGGCCTGTCGTTGAAGTTCGTGACTTCGAGAACGGTTCCTTACAATTCGAAATCTATACGTTCGGCGAGGAGAACGTAATCATTCCAGTAAGCGACGCAAAACCCGTTATCAGCGCTGCGAGAAAACTAGCCGAGGAAAGAATACTACAAGAAATCAGGAAGTTTGACCCTGGCGCAGAGGTCACATTAGTTTCCGACAACCGCGCCCAAGTACGCGTGGACAACGAAATTGTCCCTATCATCATCGGAAAGAAAGGTGTCACCGTTACAAAACTTGAGGAAAAACTCGGCGTCAAGATCGATGTAGAACCACTGGCGCCAAGTGCTGCGGGAAAAGAAGTTCGCTATGAGGTTAGGGAAGTGGGCAACCGAATCGACCTAGTGTTTGAAGAAAACCTTACGGGCGTAGCTGCCAACGTTTACGTTGGCGACCAATACTTATTCTCCGCAACAATCGGTAAGAAGGGCCAGATCAGGGTATCAAAGAAATCTGACTTGGGCCGAAGTCTATTGAGAGCCCTAGTCTCGAAGCAGAGGATTCGGGTTCTCATCTAGCCTCTACGAGAGCTCTAGCTTCACATCCGTCCCGGATAGCTTGCGTGAGAAAGCTTCGATATCTCTCAATAGCGAACTAATCTGCTCGTTAAATCGCCTTTCATTTCCAAGCGCTCGTTGCAAGTCAGCGTTCAACTCTTCCTGGGCAGTGCGGTTTGCTCTTCCCTTCTGGCGGAGGTCCCTAAGTCGTTGCACCAGGCCCGCCGTTTCCTCGTCAGCCAAAAACTGGTCGTAGGTACGCTTGCGTTCTCTCGATACTTCATGAATCTTCGACAATGAATTTCCTGAAACAACCTGTTCCGCTCGTTCAATGACTTTCTTGGCTTCACGCTGTTTGAGAGCCAGCTTCCCGCTTGTCACTGCCCCTGATAGAGCTGTCATAACAGCCTTCAGGCGCGGGTAGCCACTGCCCTCCGAGAGGAAAGTTGCGAAAGGCTTCTTGATGTATTCCTTCGTGCTTTCTCTTACATCAATGGGGAGTGGGTAGTCCCCGCGCTCAGAAATCGAAATGAGCTTCTTGAACGGTCTCCCGAGCCTACTAAACCCCGTACGGATTAGTTCGCCTCTCAGGGCTCTGAGCTCCGCGTCCAGTTCCATGTACTCCTTGATCTTTGGGTTCCGACGGATTTCCCCAACTTGGTCCTTCAGCGACTTGTCCAAGCGCTCTGTTTCCCCGAGTTTTTCCTCTAGGGCCTGTCTCTGTTGGGATACCGATTCCTTTGAAGTCCGCAACTTTGATAGGGAATCAAGCTTCTCACTCAACTCCTCCAACGAGCGAAGTAAGGACCCTCGCCCGATCAGGAAATTGTGAAGTTCGTCGCCTAGCCTTCGTAGCTTGTCAATGTTGCCACCCAACGTCATCATGTCGATAATATAATACGGCCTAATTTGTCGGAGCCACGTCTCCCTAGTTCGGGCCGCCTCGGAAGCAAGCTTCGAGGTTTCGCGTTGAAGATTCCTCAGACTTCCCGAATCGTTCTCGGCCGGGACGCTAAACTCTTTGCACATTTCCGGAATTATGGTTGTTAACCTTGCCACAGCTTTTGCTGCCCTGTACTGTGCTCTATTGTCGCGTTTTGATTCCATGTCCTGTTCCGCTTTATGCGAGATTTGACTGCAGAACTTTGCGATCGAATCCAATCCACGCGTTATCTCTGCCATCAGTTTGTCACGTTCACGCTCTGCTTGGGACAGGTTTGATGCGAGCGATTTCCGCAGCCATTCTTGTAATTTTGAGACTGGGATTTGATTGGTCATGGAAGACACTAGGGATTTGCTAGCCTTCGGATTAACGCGGCTTAGAAGTTGTGCGCGGATTATAATATGTTCCGTGGTTTACCTTGCGTCTTCTCGCAGAGTGATCAGTATGGTTTCAACCGTTTCTTCTGCTCGGTCGATACGTTTCGTGATATCATTGACCATGGCGTCGTATGTTTCACGAGTTGTTCTGCCCGCTCTGTATTGGGACCTCACCTGGTTCATGCTGGTCCGTGATACATGGATTTCTGCTTCTGCCCTGTCGATTCTTCGAATCAGTTCATCGTACCGTGGGCTGATTGCTCGAAGCTCGGTTTTGACCTCCATCAGCGACTTGTTGATTTCGTCCAGCCTGAGTTCCAAAACTTTCGTTCGTCTCCTGAACTCATGCTTCACCAAACCGCCCCTGGCCACTTCTTCTTCCATGACAACGAGTTCTCTTGATAATGCAAGTCTCTCGTCATACAGGCCAACAAACTCTCTAAGTTTCTCAACGGGAACCGGGACCGCGAGCTCTGGGCCTCGTCTAATCACGACGGCTAATGCAAATGCTGCAATCACAAGCTCTAACCCAAAGAGCCACGGCAATGTTCCAAACGCTGACCAGAACGGCGAATAGTTCAAAGTTAGTCCAACAGTTACGTTGCTCTGCGTGATGACTCCTTGGAGCGTAAACTCTCGATGGCTTGGATCGTATTCAATTGGAGTTGAGAGGGGCGATTGCATGGAAGTCTTAACGTTGCTAACGGTCACTCCGTTAGGCGTTATGATATTCACAGTGGCGTTATCAAATAGGAGGTCGTCTCCAGTGTTTAGAAGGCCGATAGTCAGGTTGTAGGTTCCCCACCAGTCCAGTTGCTTAAGGTACTTCATCTGGGGAAGGTCGTAGGTCAATGTGAATGTGAAGTTCTCTTTGTTCCTCACGCCGGAACTATACCTTGGAGACACTGTGACCTGGTATGGCGTGGGGGGGTTCTGTGCGCTCGTCCACATTGTGCCCACCAGGTCATACGCCATAACATTTGAGGCGCCTTCGGGAAGCGTGATAGTCATAGATGTGATGGGGATGCCGAGGTTGTGTAAGTTGTAAGTATCCTTCACGCTCAGCCCGCCTGCACTGCCGACGATGATGTCACGCTGAGCCGACGTTAAGTCTACAAGGTACTGGTTCACGGTGCTGTACGGGGCATAGAACGTCTCTTCCGAGTAGGCCTTCCAAGGCCTGTACTCCCTGAAGAGGGCAGGTTGCCCATTCAGACTTATGGCCAGGTAGGGCGAGTTCTGGGGAAGTATGAAGTTGGAGGCAGGCACCGCGACAAACGTGACGTTGGCCATTCTAGCATCCTGCGTAAGGATTGGTGCCGCTGTGAAATTGTATTGGAACCCGCCAACGGCGGGTGTTACCAATCCATCCAAAGTAAATGCTACTCTGAACTCGTAAGTCTTGTTAAGGGTCAACTCTTCGCCGAAATGAACTCGCATCCAATAGACGTCTGGGCTTGGGGTTACGTCACTGTCTATGGCTAAAATTCTTCCCGCATTATCCTTTGAGTTGATGAAGTACACGTTGTTTCGATATATGCGTGAAAAGCCAAAATCCAGTGAAGATACTGGAGCTGTCCCGCTGTCATAATGGATCCTGTAACTGTCCAAAAGATGGATGACTCCCCACTGCCCGAGTGCGGCGACTCTTACGACATCTATCGTCAAACTCGGCTGGGAGCCTGCTGCTTGGAGCGGAACGGCCATCCCAAGAGCGAGGACTAAGACTAGGGCTACTACTGCGAATGTCATCTTCAACCTCAGTTTGGCTCCGCTTTCATTGGATTCCACGAAAGGATTGCCCCGTGAATGCGAAGTTCAATATTTATTCGTTCTGCTGACCGCGGATTGAATCAATTTTGCAAAAGTGACGAATGCCACTCATCGGGTACGTCCCTTATTTTCCTCGCGGGGATACCTGCGAAAATTGTTCGGGCCGGTACATCGGAATTAACCATTGCTTGCGAACCCACGACAGATCCCTCCCCTACGGTCACTCCTGGGAACAGGAGTGCGTTCGCTCCAATGCTCGCTCCCTTCTTCACGGTTGGGCCAATGAGTTTGAATGGTTTCTGGACGACGTACTTGTCGTTTGTAAAGACGCAGCAGGGGCCGAGGAACACTCCGTCCTCCACAGTCGAATAGGTGCAAATGTATACTCCAGTTTGTATCGAAACCTTCGCTCCGATGCTCGTGCTTCCATCAATCACTACGTTGGTTCCAATTTTGGTCCGGCTTCCGATCGTTACATTTTCACGCACTAACACGTTATGGCCGAATGTGATATCGCCTGCTGCCTTTACGTTCGAGTAGAGTGTCGTGCCAGGCCTCAGTATGCAGTTTTCGCCGAGGGTGGTTGCTTTCTTCTTCTTGATTCTGTGCGAACGCATCAGCTCCTTAAGTTCTTTAGCGGCTGGG
>Ga0187886_1001076_pt1 | contig 26932 bp, 29 predicted proteins | sample June2016WEW_20_1_FD_133001 | JGI IMG/M metagenome (GOLD analysis project Ga0187886, IMG submission 133001) | Peatland microbial communities from SPRUCE experiment site at the Marcell Experimental Forest, Minnesota, USA - June2016WEW_20_150 | ecosystem: Environmental > Terrestrial > Soil >... | reverse complement strand
TGCCGTCCGTTTATTTGCATTTCATCCGTCTCCACAAAACCGAGGACATGCGCCGCGAGCGAAGCGTTTGGATACACGCGCAATTGATCGTCCACCGGTTCGGCGAAAATCGCATCCTGGCGCAGGGTGCGAAAAAACGCGCGCTGATTTCCTGGCAACCTGGTTTCATCCACACCGAACGGAAGCTGGTTCATCATCAGTTGTATTTTTTGCCAGGTTTCGTCTGTGACCTTGTGCTGGAGAACGACATAGTGGTTGGTGATTGTTTCGCCCTTTTCATTTTGCCGGATGCGCGGGAGTAATTTTTTGCACAGCTCGCTCTCGTTCATTTGCAGCAACGGTGCAAGCGCGCGTGCGACGACAGCCTGCTGATTGCCAATCAAAGTCGGATCAGCACAAACCGTTTTCACAAAAATGCTCGTTGCAAGCAAATTGCCGTGCGCATCGAGAATGTTGCCCCGACGTGGCGCGCGCCAAAATTCGCGCTGTGTGTTTTGCTGAGCCAGTGCCGCCAACTCGTCATGACGCAGCACTTGCAAATCCACAAGCCGGTAGCACAGTCCGACAAACGACAAGCTGAGCAACACCAACAATAACAGCACGCGTTTTAGCTGTAATCGTTTTGTCATCATAAAATGGCCAACCGCCCGCGGCGATCGGTTCCTCACCCGACAGCGTCACGGGCGGCGGCCACAATTGTTCACATCATTGCATCATCCTGCTGTTCTGTCGCGCGGCGAACTGACGTTTTGAGTTTTCATTCGGCGGCGGCTCGACCAGCCGGTAAATTTGTGCCGGTTGCGCGGGCACCAGGCCGAGGTTCAATTCGCGGACGCGTTGATCCAGCATGACCGGCGAACGCAACACTGCAAGCTGGTCGCCTAACTTTTGATTCTCGTCCCGCAACCGCACCAAGCGGCTCTCGCACGCCGTGATTTGCCGGCCGAGCTGGTAAATCTGACCTTTTTGCCAGACGTAACCCACTGCCAGACCGGCAATCAGCAAACACAGAAACAACGCCTTCAGTGCCGGACAAAACCGGATTGCCGCCGACTGACTTCTTTGATTTTTTGCCATCTAAATTCTCTCCAGCACCCGCAGTTGCGCGCTGCGGCTGCGCGGATTTTCTTCAAACTCAACCTCGCCTGGACGGATTGCCTTGCGCGTCACCCATTTTAATTCCGGCGCCAGCGATTCACGCAATTCCGGCACATCCACTTTCCCTGTGAAGGTATAGCCGCGACTGCGCTCGCGTCCGAATTCCTTCACCACGCGATCTTCGAGCGAATGAAACGTAATGACCGCCAATCGCCCGCCGGGCTTCAAAATTTTCACAGCGGTGTCCAAGCCGCGTTTCAAAGAACCAATTTCATCGTTCACCGCGATCCGCAACGCCTGAAAAACCTTTGTCGCCGGATGCGCCTTTTTTCCGCGGCGCGGACTGAGCCGCTCGATCAATTCCGCCAACTGCCATGTTGTTTCAAATTTTTGCCGCTCGCGGTCGCGCACAATCTCCTTTGCAAACCGCCGCGACTCGCGCTCGCCGCCAAATTCCCAAAAAATCCTCGCCAGCTCTTTCGCGTCCGCCCCGTTCACCAAATCCGCCGCCGTCAGTGTTTGCCGATCGTCCATCCGCATATCCAGCGGGCCATCATGCTGGAAACTGAACCCGCGTTCGGGCGAATCCAGTTGCGACGAACTCACGCCCAAGTCCAGCAGCACACCATCGCAACCCGCCGCCGGGATCCATCCGGCCATTTCCGCAAAATTTCCGCGGCGGATTTCAAACCGTCCGGCAAATCCCGCGAGCCGCACACGCGCGATTTCAATCGCGACGCCATCGCGATCGCACCCAAACAGCCATCCAGTCGGTGAACTCGCGGTCAAGATGGTCACCGCGTGTCCAGCTCCGCCGAGCGTGCCATCGGCGTAACGACCGCCCGGCCTCGGCTTGAGCGCGTCCAACACCTCCGCCGCCATCACTGATTTGTGAACGAACTCTGACACTGTGCATTGTTTTGCCGTTGTTTAATCCACTGTTGCCTGAAACATCCGCTCAGCCAGAAATTCCCATGGTTTTTTCGGCGGCGGCAGGACCGGCACAGCCATTTCGTGCGCCGTCCGGGATTTAATCGGCACCACTTTCACATCCGCGTCGCTCAGGTCGTTGTGCACCACTTTCACACCGTCCAACGACAACTCGGACTGCACGGACGGCTGTGTGTCCGGCAGTGGCGAACCGCGCCACAGTGAAACCGGGTTGAGTTTGCCCACCCAGGAGGCTGGGCATGATGGCGCGGCGGGCAACGTCGGCAGCTTTTGCGTCTTGGCCGCGACCAGTGCGATTTCCTCTTTGACTAGTGCAGCGGCGGTCTCCACCACAGCCCTTGTCGGCCCCGCTTTATCCGGGAATTTGAAGGGGTTTCTTGCCGGACCGAATTTCGGCAAATAAATACGTTTGTTGACGCGATAGGAAATTTCCTCGCGTCCACCTTTAATGTTTTTTCCAGCGGCCAATAATTTTCCAAGGTTCATAATTTTACTCCATCAGTCTGAAGGCGTCGGGCGCCAACGCGGCGTCGGCAGTTTGGACTTTCTCGTAATGCTCCGGATTCCAAATCTCGAAGCGGTCAAGTAACCCGACCAGTGTCACCTCATTTTTGATGCCTGCTCCACGTGCCATTTCTTCTGGCAAACAAATTCGTCCGGCCTTGTCCACGCTCGCCTGTGCCGAGCCGCTGCCAATGATCCGTTTCAAAACCACTTTCTTGGGATCGCTATTGGGCATCCCGTCAATGGACTGCATCAGCTTCGCCATCTGCGCAGGCGGCAACACGCGTACGCACGGCCCAGTGCCCTCCCGCGGCCAAAGGATTAACGTCAGCTCCACACCCGCCTGTTGCGGCCTCCATTTGGCAGGGATTTGCACACGACGTTTCACATCCACGCCATGCCGAAAGCACGAATTATAATAGGTCGGCTCTTTATTTTTGTTTCCGCTCATTTGTTCACAGAAAAAAACAAAATGGCTTTCCTTCCCACAACTCCCCACTTTCATACACTTTAACCCACCCAATGTCAACATTAATTTTGCCTAAATTTTGGGGTTTATTCAGAAGTTATTCACAGCCTGATTCCTTGAAATTACAGCAAAAACAGTCAATTCTGTCTTTCCAATCGTCATCGGACTACCCTTAAGCCGTGATGCGAACAGCCGATTTTGACTTCGAACTGCCACAAGAGCTGATTGCCCAACATCCTGCCCCAAGGCGGGATGAATCACGGCTTTTGGTGCTAAACCGGGCCAATGGGCAGGTTGAGCATCGGGGGTTTGGCGCGGTATTGGAATTTTTCCATGAGGGCGATGTGCTCGTGCTGAACGATTCCCGCGTGATTCCAGCCCGTTTGCATGGCGTCAACGCTCATACCGGCGGTCGATTTGAAATCCTGCTGCTTGAAGAAAAATCAATAAATGATTGGTGGACGATGTTGCGTCCGGCCAAACGCGCTCGCATGAAAACGCAAATTGTTCTTCGCGATGCGAACGGTCAATTAACCAAAATACAGGCAACGGTGGTTGAAACCAACGACGAAGGACACCGGCGGTTGAGCTTTTCCGGCACGGCGGACATTAAACGCGAACTGGACCGACTCGGCGAAGCCCCGTTGCCGCCTTACATCACGCGCCGGAACTCAAGCGACATGCTGGAAGACAGGGAACGTTATCAAACTGTTTTCGCCAAAACCGACGGCTCGGTTGCCGCGCCAACGGCAGGACTTCATTTTACCGAAAAGTTGCTCGATGATATCCGTTCACGGAGCGTGAAGATTTGCTTTGTCACGCTTCATGTTGGTTCCGGCACGTTTCTGCCTGTTAAAACTGAAACCCTCGCCGCGCACAAAATGCACGAGGAGGGTTATGAACTCGGCGAAGAAACCGTGCGTGCAATCCATCAGGCGAAAATCGCCGGATGCCGCGTCATTGCAGTCGGCACAACAACCGTCCGCGTGCTCGAAAGCGTGGCGGCGCAAAATGGCGGAAAACTGACGAAAACCTCAGGAAAAACGCGCATTTTCATTCATCCGCCGTTTCGATTTCCAATCACGGACGCATTGTTGACAAATTTCCATTTGCCGCGCTCGACCCTGCTGATGCTCGCAAGCGCATTTGCTGCGCCGGGCGAAACCCGCGGACGCGATGTGATTTTATCGGCCTACGCCGAAGCGATCCGCGAGCGTTACCGTTTTTATAGTTACGGTGACGCAATGCTCATCCTTTAAGTTTTGAATTTTTAGTTTTAAGTTGAAATCTTGGTGAACTCAAAATTGAAAACCAAAAACTCAAAATCGCCATTCATGCTGGTGAACATGGCGATGACGGCGGACGGAAAAATTGCGATGGTGAACCGCGCGGCAGCGTCATTTGGCAGCCCGCGCGACCACGAGCATATGCTGGGGTTGCGCGCCACAACGGATGCAGTGATGGCTGGCGCGCGCACTGTTGATTCGGCTTCCATCACCATGGAACCTGGCCCGGCAAAGTTCCGGCGACGGCGGCTCAAACGCGGTTTGGCGGAATATAATTTGAGCGTGATTGTCAGCCGCTCCGGTTCGGTCAATCCCCGCGCGGAAGTATTCAAGCGCCATTTTTCTTCCATCATCATCCTCACCACGTGCCGGGCAAAGGCGAACCGGTTGAAGCGGCTTCGCGCGCTGGCTGACGAAGTGAAAATTTGTGGCCGGAGAGAAATCAACTTCAGGATTGCGCTCCGGTGGTTGCGGAAAAAATGGGGCGTCAGACGGCTGCTTTGCGAAGGCGGCGGTGAATTGAATGATGCTTTGTTCCGCGCCGGTTTGGTGGACGAGTTTCACCTTACGATCTGCCCGAAAATTTTCGGCGGTCGTAATGCGCCGACGATTGCCGATGGCAAAGGCATTCCTAAAATTGCCGGGGCGCGACGATTTGTGCTCAAATCGGCACGCCGCATCGGCAACGAATTATTCACCGTCTTTACGGCCATGAAAAAACCACATCTGCGCCCCTAATTGCACACGTTAGGAGGGTTGAAGTTCAAACGACGTCTGTTTTACTTCCCTGTCGGCTTCGCTTTTGCCTCCACCCAGCGCGCGAACAGCCACAGCAAATCTGATAAACGATTGAGATAAATCACAATTTCCGCGTTCCGCAGTTCACCGGACTCCTTCAACCCGCATACACGCCGTTCGGCACGACGGCAAACCGTCCGCGCCACGTCCAATGCGGCGGCATTTACCGTCCCGCCCGGCATCGCCCAACCCTTCAAACCGGCATTCTGCGACTCAATCTCGCGAACAAGTGCGTCGAGTTTTGCCGTCATTTCCGGTGTAACGAGTGGGTGACCGTCCTTTACATAACGCGGCAAATCCTCCAATGCGACGCTGATCTCGCCCATTAACACAATCAGGTCTTTCTGAATTGCGAGCAAATTGCCGTGTACGAAATCGTATTCCGCCGTCGCGCGCGCGAAGCCCAGCGCGGCGTTCAACTCATCCACCGCGCCGCACGTCTCGACGCGCGGATGATTTTTCGGCACACGCCGGCCATACATCAATCCTGTCGTTCCCTGATCCCCGGTTTTGGTAACGATGCTCATGGCGACCAGCTAATCCACGAACAGCTCGTTTGCCAAGCAGAACCCGTCACAAATTTCACTCCCCTTCTGTGGACTGGAACATTCCTTCCTTGGCCCGCCTGCCAGCTTCAAGACCGGCTTTGTAGGATTCGGCTGGGAAACTGCTTGCGAAAAAGAATCGGCTCACAGTTCGTTCACCAAATCGCGCATGCGAACATTCAACGCTCTGGCGATTTTTAGAAGGGCATGAACGCTTGCCGTTTCTTCGCCACGTTCCAATTCGCCTACATAAACAGGATGCAAATCAGCCTTTTCCGCCAATTTTTCCTGACTCAGTTTGACGCGTTTTCTGTATCGGCGAATGGCCTCGCCAATTATTTTTTGATGTCGCAAGGATTTGGGCACGCTTCTTTAGGCAAGCAAGAAGTGGGAAGAAAAAACACAGTGAATAGCCCTTTATTTTTTATCTTGCTTTCTTTTAAAGAAAGATTTAGAAATGCGCTGAACCCTTTCAACAGGCGAACACGATGAATTAAAACCACAAATCGGAAGGAGGCCGCTTAATTTATGAAAATACTTTCAAGAGCTTCATTGGCGGGGATTGTTATTTTAGGCGTGGCGTGCCAATCGGCTTACGCCGGGGGAACCTCGATGCCGATTCAGTCCAGTCCCATTTCGTTGGATGTGACGAATATCACGACGCTTCAATCGCTGACCGACGCGCAACTGGAACAGTTGACAAGGGTGCTGGCGGCGACGCCGACGATATTGCCGAGCGCAGGAAGAGCCGGGACTTTTTATTCATTGCAGAATCCCGAATGGCCGCCGCTGCCCGCTGACGTGCAACAGGTTCCGGTTTGGAATTTTAGGAACTATTTCTTTTTGCTCGACGACCTTGATGTGAACTATGCGACGCCATCAAGACAATCGCTGGTCGCGGGAGGAGGCGGAATGCAAGTGATGGCTGCTGACGTGCCCAGTCCGCCGGGTTCCGGTGGCGGGAGTAATTACAGTCCAGGTTTGCAAATCCAAATGCCCACCACCAATGACCTGTGGTTGCAGGAGCAGATGACCAACACGACGGCGTCCTTGGTGATCAATCCGCCTTGGAATGTGACCAACGGTGTCTATGATTTGTTCTACACAACCAACCTCACGCCGCCGAGCACATGGGTTTGGGTGACGCGCTGTGCGCCGGGGCAGACCAATCTGACCGTGACGGGACTGGGCGACCCGCAGGGATTTTTCATTCTCGGATTGACCAATGACGCTGACGGCGACGGGTTGACGGATGCTTACGAAAAACTGGTCAGCCACACCGACCCGAACAATCCCGACACCAGCGGCGACGGCATCTCCGACGGCTGGGAAGTGGCGCTGGGGTTGAATCCTCTGTTAAACAACCTGGCGCAACCCGGTGAGCGGTCGAATTATTCCTACGATTTGGCGGACTGGCTGAAAGGAATATCGGGCGTGCGCAGCGGCTCGGTGAGTTTGGACAACGAGGGCAACGTGCTGACGGTTTCACAATAATCAGGAGGAATTCAGAATGAAAACACTACAATTGTTGGTTTTAGGATGGCTTATCTCTGCAGCAACCTGCCAAGCCCAGGATGACTTGCCCGCCAATTACACCGACGGCTGGTATTTGACAACTAACTCAGGCTCGGTAGATGAAATCGGGGGTGTGATTCCGCAAGTAGCCAACCCGCCCGTCACCGGCGGAACGGTTGCCATCGCCGAGTCGATTACACCGGACATTTCCGCCTTGGCGAGGAATCTACTCAATGACCCCACACGGATTTATGATTATGTTCACGATCATATCCGATATGTTCATTACTTTGGATCACACAAAGGCGCGGAGATAACCTTGTTGGAACGGAGCGGCAATGATTTCGACCAGTGCGCCCTTCTGGTGGCATTGCTTCGCGCTGCTGGCTATTCTCCCAGCTATGAATTTGGCATGGTGTCATTGCCTTATTCCGCCGCCAACCAAATGGACTATCGACATTGGATTGGAGCCACCATGCCAAACACTAATTGGAACACCACCGTTGCCTTGGCTGGTAATATTAATATAAACGTCGGCTATCCTTACCTGGCGACCATCACTGGTTACACAAACAATCTCTATTTTCACCACATTTGGGTGCAATTGAGCATCAACGGAACCAATTATATCCTCGACCCGGCGTTCAAGATTGGTCAAATGAACACCGGGATCAATCTTGACAGCGCCGCCCAGATCAACACCAACAATCTCATCAACGACGCTGGCGGAAATGCCACGTCGGATTATGTCCAGAATTTAAGTGAAAGCTCCATTCGTTCAGATTTGACGACGTACTCGACCAATCTTCGTAACTACCTCCAGAACAACATGCCCAACGCCTCGGTGCAACAAGTCGCTGGCGGCCAAACCATCATCTCCTGCACCGGCCTGACTCAACCGATCGCATTTACCGTTCAGACCCAAGGCGGGAACTGGCCGACTTCGGAATGGCAATACATTCCGACAAATCTTATGGCCGTGCTTATCGTGACTTTGCCCGGAACGAGCACCGCCACCAACATCTTCTACGTCCCCGCCTTGCAGGGTGACCGCTTGTCGTTGGCCTGCACGTCTTCAGGTCAGGCACAATTATATCAAGAGGACACCCAACTTACATCAGTGCAGACGACCGGCTCCGGCTCCACTTTTACGCCAACCCTCACATTTCAACATCCATTCGGTTCCTGGAATTTCTCCAGCAGCAATGGGCTTTCGCGTTCTTCCTGGGCCGATCAAACGTTAAATCAAGCCCTTTATCAAAAGACAAACGCGACCTATGTCTTGCTTTATAGTTTCGATGCCAATGCGGCTTGGTTGACCGCTCGGCAACGCCAACTGGACGTTTACCGCCAGGAAGGTTACGCAGATACATCCCCACAAGTATCCGAGGAAACTTTGAATGTTATGGGCTTGAGTTGGTTGGCGCAAACGGAATTGGCCGGACAAATGATTGCGGGACAAAGCTCTGTTCTCAGTCACTTTCTTCATCGTCTTGGCCGAATAGCCGAAGAGACGGGCAGAGGTTATTACATTGACGTGTATGGGCAAGTTCACGCGGTTCTTTCGCTCGATACCACTAATACCACCGGGCTATTCAACCAGAACCAGACTTTCCAAGTCGGTGCCTATTTTCAAAGCGCCCTGGAACATGGCATGATTGAGCAGTTGCAGAACAGTGGCCTAACAGCCGCCTCGACGGTCAAACTTCTGGAACTGGCTAACACGAATTCGCAAAAAATCTATCTCGCAACGAGTAATAATTGGACGGCGGGGGCCAACGTGTCGGCAAATATAACCAGCTACAATACGAATTCATTATATAATTCCTACATTGCCAAGGGATACTACCTTCTGCTTCCCCAGAGCGGCTCGATTCCGATCGCGGGGTCGGGAAGCTGGGCGGGCAGCGGCTATGTGGCCTATCAGCAGCAAGCCAACGGCTCGCAAAATATGGGAATGATTATCGGAGGCGGATACAACGGCGGATATGTCAGTATTCCATCGGCGATACCGAGCGTCCCGGTCATTGTGGTTTTCTATGAGAGTCAGCCGACCTTTTTCAATCCCCAATCGGCTACCTTGCCTCTACAGGCGCCATTTGGGGCTGATCCGGTCAACCTCGTAGATGGCAGTTTCCAAATTTCCGCCACGGATTTGTCTCTTGGTTCAACTGAACCACGGGGATTGAATCTGATGCGGTATTATTCGTCAGCCCGCCGCGACGCGAACCTGGCCGGGATGTCCCCCGGCTGGTTGCACAATTACTATTGCACTGCCGCCACCATAAGCGGCTGGCAGGCGGTCTTGGGTGACTCGGGCACGCCGCAGCAAATGGCGCCCATGCTGGTTGCCATCCGTAGCGCACTGGACATTTACAATTGCAACCTGCCCAGTCCCAAGAGCTGGACGATGACCGCGCTCATCGCCAAATGGGGCATTGACCAGGTCATCGCCAAGGCCGTCTCGGTGAATCTGGGCAAGGACACGATTCAATTCGTCCGACAACCTGACGGTTACTACGCCCCCCCTGCCAATTGTACCATGTCTTTGCTCCAAACCAACGGAGCTTACTGGCTGCTGGAACGGCACGGCCGCACCTTCGAGTTCAACACAGCTGGTTTGCTGACCAGCATCGTGGACCAATACAATCAATCACTGAACCTGACCTACAATTCGAGCAATTGGGTGCAGACAGTGACGGATTGGAAGAAAAACCGCTCATTGACATTCACTTATTCGGGAACACCCTCGCGTCTGACTTCAGTATCGGACAGCACGGGCCGGTCAGTCTCTTACGGCTACACCGGCGGCGACCTGACCTCCTTCACTGACGCCGAACACAAAACGGCCAATTACGCCTATGACACAAATCATCAAGTCATTGCGACTTACGATGCCTTGAGCCGGCTCGTCGTCACCAATTCCTACGACATAGACGGGCGGATCACAACACAACTGACCGTCGGTGACCCGAACAAGTCATGGCAGGTTTACGCCTCGGGCTATAACACTGTGGAAATTGATCCTGCCGGTGACCGACGTGAGTTTGTATATGATGACCGGTCACGGCTCATCGGCACCGAGGACGCGCTAACCAACTTGACGCAAACGTTCTATGACGGCCAAGACCACGTCATGATGACCGTCTCGCCGTTGAATGAAACCAGCCAGTATTTTTACGACGGCAACAACAATCTTACCGAAACAATTGACCCGCTGGGCTTCACCAACCAGTTTGTTTATGACAATCAGAACAATCTGATTCGTTTCATAGACCCACGCGGCAATCCCAGCACATTCGGTTACAACACCCAATTTTCCTTGACCGGCTCCACGAATGGTGCAGGCGATTGGGTGAACTACGCCTACACCACCAGCGGCCAATGGGCAGGCACGCTCAACACGCGCACCGACTCCGGCGGCACGACCACTTACGGCTACGATTCCACTTACGGCCAGTTGAACAACATCACTTACCCAAACAGTCTCGGCAGTGAGAGTTTTGTGAATAACGCACTCGGCGACGTGACCAGCCACACCGACGTGCGCGGCAATGCCACAAGTTTTCAATACAACAATCGTCGGCAACCAACGACTATCACCGCGCCGACGAATCTGACAACGACCTTGAGTTACGATGCCATCGGCAATCTGCAAACCTGCACTGATGCGCGCAGCAACGTCAGCAGTAATTCATGGAGCGCGACGCGCCACTTGCTCGCCACCACCTTGCCTGCCACGGCGCAAGGCACGCCAATCGTGACCAACATCTACGATAATCGTGACTGGCTGATTGACACGCTCGACCCGCTTAAAAACCCGACGCAATACACCGACGATGCGGACGGACGATTGGTTGCCCTGACCGACCCGTTATCACGGACAACCAAGTTTGGTTACGATGCGGACAGTCACAAGATTGCCATAACAAACGCGGAGGGTGAGGTTACAAGGCAAAATTGGGATGCGCGCGGCAAGTTGATTCAACTGACCGATGGTGCAGGTCACATCTCCTTGCGAGCTTATGATGCCGCAGGAAATCAAATCATTTTAACCAATCGCAACGGTAAGATGTGGCAGTTCAAGTATGATGGGGCGAATCGCCTGACCAACACCATCACTCCGCTAGGCCGTTCCACCACGGTTGTGTTTAATCATCAAGGTTTGCTGGCGTCCGTTAAAGACCCCGCCGGACAGACCACGACTTGTAATTACGACGCCAAAGGCAGGTTAACCAGCCGCGCCGATAACGTGGGCACGACCACTTACGGCTACGATGCTAATGACAATCGCACGAGTGTCACCGAGAATGGTATGACCAATACCTGGACGTTCGATGCCTACAACCGGATGTCGAGTTTCAAAGATGTCTATGGGAATCTGATTCAGTATCGCTACGACGGCAACGGCAATGTGACCAACCTGATTTATCCGAATGGCAAAAATGTTTATTACAGCTACGACAGCAATAATCATCTAACTCAAGTCAAAGATTGGTCGGGACGCACGACGACCATGACCTATGATTTGAACGGGCGGTTGACCAGCATCACGCGCCCGAATGGAACCGAACGGATTATCAGTTACGATGCCGCCGGACAGTCAACGAACATTGTTGAAATGACAGCAGCCAACCTGCCGATTGCGTTGTTCCGGTTCAATTGGAACAGCGCGGCGGAAGTGCAGTGGGAATTTGCCGCGCCCCTGCCGCATACAAACACGCCGCCGACACGGACGATGACGTATGATGCTGACAACCAACTGGCCTCGGTGGACGGCAACAATGTGACGGTGGATTTGGACGGCAACCTGACCAGCAGCCCGCTGACCAATGACACGTTTGCGGTTTATACTTTCGACGCAAGAAATCGGTTGTCGAATGTGGGCGGCGTGACCAACGCCTACGATGCGATGAACAATCGCATCGGGCAGCTTTATGGGACGAACACAACTGTTTTTGTGGTGAATCCAAATGCGAATCTGCCGCAGGTGTTGGAGCGGATTAAAAATGGAATCACCACCTATTACATTTATGGCGTAGGTTTGCTTTACCAAGTCACCGAGACGGCCACGAGCACGAATACTTTGACTTACCATTATGACTATCGCGGAAGCACCATCGCGCTGACAGACGGCAATGGAAACGTCACGGACAGAATCGAGTATTCGGCCTACGCCACTACAACTTATCGTGCCGGAACAAATGATACGCCATTTCTTTTTAATGGCAGGTATGGCGTAATGACCGACCACAATGGCCTGCTTTACATGCGGGCACGCTATTACAATCCTTACCTTTGCCGCTTCCTAAATCCTGACCCAAGCGGTTTCTCCGGTGGTCTAAACTTTTATGCTTACGCCAACGGAAATCCCGTTAGTTACCTTGATCCGTTCGGGTTGGGAGCTAACGAATCGTGGTATGACCAAGCAGCTTCTTGGGTTAACCAACAAGTTTCAACGGCCCAAACCTTCTACAATAATAATCTTCCGTGGCAGGTTTCCGGCGCATTAAACACAGGTCTCAGTATCGTGGGAGGAATCGCAAACACCCCGCAGGCCTTGGGCCATTATGGCGAGGGTAGTGGAACTTTTGCGGGCAACCCAACGTTGGAAAACTCGGCGGGACTGTTCGGTGACATTTCGCTAACTGCCGGTGCCGCCGCAGGGCTAGCCGCACCGTTTGCCGCAGAGGGAACAATGGCTCTCAGTCCATATCGTATGACTACGGCTGGCGAAACCTTCTTCCACTATGGTTACACTGATAGTGCTGCCAGTTTTGAAGGAGGGTTACGACCCGGAGGCTTTGCTACATCAGTTGGAGACTTGTCAGGCGCGGAGGCTCAAAGCGGTCTGGCTTTACCTCGTCCCACAGCACCACCAAATGCTGTTTACACCGTAACGCCTCAACCGGGCACGTGGATTCGTGTAAATCCGGTTGCGGAACCTCTCTTCGGCCAACCCGGTGGGCTTCCTGAATTCCAATTTCCCGGCGGAACAGCTCCGGGAACCGTTTCTTTGCCAATGCCAATACTACCGAGATGATGTTATGACTTCACAGAAATGCCCATTCAAAGTCGGAGACACAGTGGTTTATCGCCCCAGTAACAAAGGCCGTGGAGCGGTAATCATGACGGATTTGGCCGCGCTCAAGCCAGGAAACAAATATCGAATCGTTCGGATTGACGAAGGAGTTTCAGTCGTGGTCGAAGGATTCGAGAACGCTGTCGGAGGCGGCTTGTATTGGAGCGAATTTTCCGCCGAATGAACCGTGTATTCACCAGCCTGCTGACGCTGCTCTTTTTTGCCGGATTTCTTGCCGCAGAGGGAACAACGGCTCTCAGTCCTTATCGTATGACAACCGCAGGAGAAACATTCTCCCATTACGGTTACGCTGAAAATGCCGCCGGTTTTGAAGGAGGGTTACGACCCGGAGGTTTTGCCACCTCAGTTGGAGACTTGTCAGGAGCGGAAGCTCAAAGCGGCCTAGCATTACCTGCCGGACGCCCGATACCAAACGCGGTTTACACAGTCTCACCAACGCCCGGAACTTGGATTAGGGTTAATCCGGTCGCCGAACCCCTATTTGGACGACCGGGCGGACTTCCTGAATATCAATTTCCTGGCGGAACAGGTCCAGGAACAGTCTCACAACCAAGGTTAATTCCATGACTATGAACAAAGAAAAATGTCCATTCAAAGCCGGAGACGTTGTTGTTTACAGGCCAAGCAATAAAGGGCGTGGGTCAATTATTATGACTGACTTGTCAGCACTCAAGCCCGGCAATAAATACAAGATAGCCAGAGTCGAGGAAGACGTTTACATCGTGCCGGAAGGATTTGAGAACGCCGTCCCATGTAGTTTGTATTGGACCGAATTTTCCGCCGAATGAACCGTGTATTCACCAGCCTGCTGACGCTGCTCTTTTTTGCCGGATTTCTTGCCGCAGATAGTTCACTGGTCAACGTCACACATTACACTGATGAAGCCGGCATGGCTGCAATCTCACGATCTGGAACCGTTGGTGCACCCGGACTTCAACCACCATTTGTAACCTTGCCATCACAAATTCCGGCGAGTGCAACGGCATCAGAGATTGAGCAGATACTCGAAATTCAGGCTGGACGCGGCCAATACTCAATTACGTTTCAAACGCCAGCATCAAATCTGCAAACACCATTTAATGGAACACTCACGAGTGGCGGTGTACGACAATTTCAATTGATAAACCCCGCGCCAATCAATCCAGTGAATTTCATCCGTACTCCAACACCATAATCCTATGGGAAAGACAAAAGGCCCTTATAATCCTGAATTCCTTAACGGTGACACCGTACGCATAGTTAACCGTGAGACATTGGAAAAATTTTACCGTGAGTGGAAATACCATCATAAGCTAACGCCAGAGCAACTCAATTATCATGGCCAGATAGCAGAGGTTGAGCCGGGTGGTGGCACCTATCATGGCGGCGATGAACTCTATAAGCTCAAAGGAATCCCCGGAATTTGGCATGAACAATGTTTAGAAGCCTATATACCACCGTCCTGAATTGGAACGCTGCGGCGGAGAATTTGCCGCGCCATTGCCGCATAGCTACACGCCGCCGACACGAGTAATGACGTATGACGACGACAACCGACTGCTGACGGTGAACAGCCAGAATGTTTATTCTGACACGGATGGAAACCTGACCAGCGCGCCGCTGACTAATGGCACATTTGCGACTTACGCTTACGACGCAAGAAATCGGTTATTAAATGTGGGCAGTGTCACCAACGTTTACGATGTCATGAACAACCGCATCGGACAGATTTATGGGACGAATTCGGTGATTTACGTCGTCAATCCCAATGCTAAATTGCCGCAGATGTTGATGCGCATCAAAAACGGCGTGACAAAGTACTACGTTTATGGAGCGGGCTTGCTTTATGAAGTCACTGAAACGGCAGCCGCCACGAACACGCTGACGTATCACTACGATTACCGAGGTAGCACCGTTGCTTTGATGGATGGAAATGGAAACGTGACGGATCGCATTGAGTATTCGGCCTACGCCACGTTGACGTATCGGACAGGAACAAATGACACTCCGTTTCTGTTTAATGGCAGATATGGCGTCCAAACTGATCCCAACGGGTTGCTCTACATGCGCGCCCGTTATTACAATCCGTATTTATGTAGGTTCCTAAATCCCGATCCGTTAGGCTTTTCTGGCGGATTAAACTTCTATGCTTATGCCAACGGAAATCCTGTCAGCTATTTAGACCCGTTCGGATTGGGCGCGGTGGGGGAGAACCCTAGTCCATCATGGATTCAAGGTGCCTATAATTATTTGTATACGGGACAACGGAATTCTGCACCGGGGGTTTATGGTGCAGCAGTGGAGGCTGCGGGTGATTATGTTTATAACTCCGGCGGTGTTCGTGGATTTTATGGAGGAGTAGGCGTTTCTGGAAAACAACCTGGCTATGGTTCCATTGCGGGACAGGCTGGACTCACTGGCACTTGGACAGTTGACAGCGGATTCGGCTCAGAAATTGATGTTGGCGCTGGACTTCAAGAGCGTGGTCAAAATTCGCTAGGCGTATTTACAAGTCAAACCATTGGGGTTGGCGGCTCATATCGGTTCTATAATCAAAGCGGCGGATTTCAGCTTCCGTCTTCAAGCAACGTGCAATTTCCCGCAGTCTATGGCGGAACTGCTAATAGTGCCGGCGGTGCAAATTTTGTCATTCCCCAAAATGCAAATCCTGTAGCACTCGGAATCAACTACGGAGCGGGTTACGGCGGCATTCTCATTGACCCGTCCAAAGTATGGCAGAACTTTGCTGATTCGTATCGTATCATAACTGGCACTTCAACTTCAGTTCCATAGTCGAGCGATGAAAAAGTTTCTGCGATCAATTAAAGCGCGAGTTATTTATCTGATTTTTGGCCTTGCTCTGGTCATGTTCGTCTGCGTTCTTCTCAAGAAAGACAATGAGTTTCAGTTCCGGAATGGCGAAGTTATGTCAAAGGCAGACCGCATCGTTGCGCGTTTCACCGCTTTTGTTGTCGCAACTGCGACTGGTTATATTGCTTTCAAAACGGCGAGGATCGACTGGGAACTTTGGAAAAGGAAACGCCTTTTCAAATCTAAAGACTCATAGGCTAATCATCATTGAGGGTTAAAATGCTACGATACTTAACAGCGATTATTGGAGCTTTGCTCATCTTCGTGGCGGTGTTTGTTCTTTGTGGAATTTTCATAAACCCGCATCTGCCAGATTTCTTTCAGTCGTATATTCGTATCGGGAAATTCGGCACGAATAATCCAGTAGGAGTTGCTTTAGGTTTGATTGCGGCAGCATCTTCTTTTTTGGCCACATTAAAGATGAAAAAATGAACCAACACGCTACCGACGCGGACGATGTGACGTATGACGATGACAATCGCTTGGCGACGGTGAACGGCAGCAGCGTGGCGAATGATCTGGACGGGAATCTAGTTTCGGGGCCGCTGACGAATGACAATTTCGTCACCTACACGTATGATGCGCGAAATCGTCTGTCGAATGTGGGCGGCGTGACATTAGAACGGCAACCAATGGCATGACAATTTGTCACCCATTTGAAAGTCAACACCGGATGAGCTTCACGTTACTCACCTGCCCTGTCACGATGGAGAGGAGTTTTCACTTATCATTCCGAACGCTTCAACACAAGGGCCACCCACATCCAGTGCTGTCCTCGTGAACCTCGGGAATCCGGTGCTGATCACCAACCGGCCCCTGCTAACCGAGTTAGAAACGCAACTGCATCCGGCTTTGTGAGTTTTTAGATTGGCAAATTCCAATTTTCCTGTCAAACCCACGGCGCGGTGACGATACTCATTTGATTTCCGATATTAATCCCAATCTTACTCTTGATCGCAAATCCCGAAAGAGATTAAGACAGGGACGGGAATTACGGGTAAAAATAATCATGGTACGTGTTTTTTGGCCGGAATTTTGCCGGTGTTCACTGAAGTTGCCGCCGGTGGAACCGGTGGCGCTGTCAATTTCTGGTAATTCAAAATGCCTTTGACAATGGCCTGCGCCATTTGGCGGCGATACGCGGCGTCTAAAATCTTTTTGCCCTCGACCGGATGAGTCATGTAACCGCATTCGATCAAAATCGCCGGCATTGCCGCGTCGCGCAACACGGCGAACCGCGCGCGCCGCACGCCCCGGTCGTTCACACCCAAATTCTGCACGAGCGATTTTTGAATTTGATAGGCAAAGAGCAGACTTTTGCATTCATACCGATTCGCCGGCGTTGGACCGTGATCCCTCCCCTCGCCTTGCGCATTTGACGAACTGGCGCCGACGGGCGTAATGCAATAAGTCTCCGGCCCCGAAACCTCATCACGCCCGGTTTCGGTGGCGTTGAAATGCAGGCTCGCGAACAAGTCCGCAGCGCGTTTGTTGGCCAGCGCAGGACGGTCGGATAATTCGACGTATTTGTCGGTAGTGCGCGTGAGAATGACGTTGAATCCGCCCTTTTTGAGCTGGTCGCGCAATTCGGACGCCAGCGCCAGCGTGAAGGTTTTTTCGCTGTGCCAGAAGGTGCGGTTGCCCGTATCCTTGCCGCCGTGACCGGGATCGAGGCAAATCGTTTTGATGGTTTTGGCTTCGGCAAATCGCGGCGGAAACAGCAGTGGGCGAACCGCCGTATCGAGATCGAATTGCGCGATGAGCGCGACGCCTTTTTGATTCGCAATCGGAAACGACAGCACGACTTGAATGCCGTTGATTTCCGCGTTGCGCGAATCCACGTCGAAAACCAGCCGCGTCGTGCGGTTGGTTGCAACGATTTCACCGCCGCGTTCAAGCCGGAAACAATTCAGGCCGTTCGCCCGCGCCCAACCTGCGAGCGGTACGTAGTTTTGGCCGTTGATAAAAGCCGCGCGCACCGGTGTCGGTCCAAACGCAAGACACATCGCAGTCAGCAACGCGAACTTGTTGCTCATAGCGGTGCACATTGCCCGCACGCCACGACAGATTCAAGGGAAATGGTTTGTTCCATCCGGTTAAAAGTTGATTTCCAAAGGCAATCTTTTTTGAATGACGAGTTGCGAATTTTGAATGACTCGACATTCTGAATTCATCATTTGAGATTTAATGGGCTTGATTGACTTCATTCTGAACCTTGCGGGCTTGTTGCTGTGGCTGAACTGGCGCTCGATTCGCTTTGATCCGCTGGGCAAAAGAACACCCGCAACCCTTGTCGGCACGTTGCGGCGCGCCGAGCCGTCACGTTTGCGGCGATGGCATTTGCTCGCAATACTGGGCGGGTTGCTGCTGTTGCGCGCGCTGTTTTACTGGCAAATCGGTTCGGCATCCAAGCCGGTTTGGGCGGGAACACTGGATTTGAACATCATCGCCCCTTCCTTCCTTAGTAATTCCCTTGGCCGAATGCTTTTGTTTTCCATTTTCAGCTTTGGTTTGACGCTCGGTGTATTTTACCTCTGGCTGTTGCTGCTCTCGATTTTGGAGGGACCGGAGCCGATTCGCCGGCTGGTGCGGATGCAATTGGGTGGAATTGACTGCTGGCCGCGTTGGACGAAATTATTTTTGCCACTCACAGTGACGGCATTGTTGTGGTGGCTGGCAAGCTGGGTGCTGGAGTGGTGCGGAATAATTCCCGGGCCGATTTCAACGGCGCAACGGATTGAGCAGTCGCTGCTCATCGGTTTGGGCAGTTACCTGTCATGGAAATATATCGCGGGCGTGTTGCTGGCGTTGCACCTGTTAAACAGTTATATCTACTTCGGCAAGCATCCGTTCTGGAGTTATGTGAATGCCGAAGCGCGGACGTTGCTTTGGCCGTTGCGTGCCGTGCCGCTGCGCGTGGGCAAGGTGGATTTTGCCCCCGTCGTGGGAACTGTCCTAGTGTTTTTGTTCGCAGAACTCGCTGAACGCGGTCTGGTTGCTCTTTATTTGCGGCTCCCGTTGTGAACACGCAACAGTGTTGAAGGTCACCCTTAAACCTGAGTGGCTTGTCCATTTCGCATGGCGGCATCAGGCTGATGTTGTCGCGCAGGCTGGTCAGTTTTTGCGTTCGGCCACGTCGCACAAGGTCCTGGCCTCTTTCAGGTGCATCTCCACGACTGCGTAAAGCGCGGCGATGGTGAAAGGTTTGGATAAATAATCGTCCGCGCCCAGATCCATGCCATGCCTCATGCTGGTGTTGTCGGCGAGGCCGGTCATAAGAATGAACGGGATGGCGGCGGTTGGCTCCTCATTGCGCAGCGAGGTGAGAGTCAAATAACCGTCCACTTTTTCCATGTTGATGTCGCAAAGAATGAGGTCAGGCAACTCCTGGCGGGCTTTTGCGATGCCCTCGGAGCCGTTTGCAGCTTCGATGACCTCAAAACCCCTTTGCTTCAACGCGAGATGAATCACCTCGCGCAACCATTCTTCGTCATCAATGACCAGGATTTTTTTCACGGCAGTTGCCCCACGGAAGTGAAGCAATAATCATACCTCTTATCCAAAGCCTCCCACGGTACATTCAGCCCCATCGAACCAAAAACCAGCAAAATTTACCGCCGCTCTTCCAGAGGCACATAATGATTGAGCGTGCGCCCCATGTAAACTTGTCGCGGTCGGCAAATACGGCTCTTCGGGTCTTCCATGATTTCTTTGTAATTCGCAATCCAGCCGGGCATCCGGCCAATCGCAAAAATTACGGGAGACATTTCCACCGGAATACCAAGCGCGCGCATGATAATCCCGCTGTAAAAATCCACGTTCGGATACAACTTGCGTTCGATGAAATATGAATCCTTGAGCGCGGCCTCTTCCAAACGCCTGGCAATGTCCAGCAAAGGATCGGTCACGCGCAGCTTGGTCAAAACATCGTCGCAGGCCGTCTTGATGATTTTGGCGCGCGGATCGTAATTTTTGTAAATGCGATGGCCAAAACCCATGAGTCGTTTCCCGCTGCCCTTGTCCTTCGCCGCTGCAATGAATTTCGAGCCGTCGTCGCCGGAAGCGTGAATCTCCCGAAGCATTTCAATCACCGCCTGGTTCGCACCGCCATGGAGCGGACCCCAAAGCGCGCACACGCCGGCGGCCGCGCTGGCGAACAAATTTGCCTGGCTTGATGCCACCATGCGGACGGTGGACGTGGAGCAATTCTGCTCGTGATCCGCGTGCAAAAGAAAAATCAAGTCCAGCGCCTTCACCACTTCCGGCTTCAACTCGTAATCCTCATACGGCGTCGAGAACAGCATGTGCAGAAAATTGGCGGTGTATTTGTAGGCTTTCTTGGGATAAATCAGCGGCAGGCCGCGCGATTTGCGATACGCATACGCCGCGATGGTGCGCACCTGGGACATCAGCTTTGCCGCGTAAATGTCAAACTGGTTCGCCTTGCCCCAGTGCCAGTGCATGAGTTCCTCGTCAAAACAACTCGTCGCGTTAATCATCGCCGAGAGAATCGCCATCGGATGCGCCCCCGTGGGGAAACTCTCGAAATGATACCTCATGTCCTCGTGCAGAAATTGATATTCTGTGAACAGGTCGGAAAATTTCCGCAGTTGCGCGCGGGTCGGCAAATTGCCGTAGATGAGCAAATAAGCCGCCTCAATGAACGTGGACTTCTCCGCCAGCTCCTCAATCGGAACCCCGCGATAACGCAAAATCCCCTTCTCGCCGTCAATGAACGCGATTTTGCTGACGCACGAACCGGTGTTGCTGTAGCCGTCGTCAAGCGTGATATAGCCCGTGTTCGCGCGCAGCGACGAAATGTCCACCGCCTTTTCACCTTCGCTACCCTCGACCACCGGCAGCGGGCAAATCTTACCGTCCAATTCCAGTTTTGCTTCTTTGCTCATGTGCATTTTGTGCGTTGATTGACGCTTGATTGGGGGAATTTGCCGCCGGGAGGAATAATTGGCAAGCCGCGAAAATAAATTTCAAATTCGGATGAAATACGGATTTCTTGACACGAATTTCACGAATTAACACGAATTCAATCCGATTTTCCAAGTTTGCAAGAGCTTAACAAAGTAGCGCAGCCGTCCCGGCTGCTTTCGATTCATTCCTCTTTTGCCCGTGCAGGCGTGACGCCTGTGCCACAATCGGAGGGCCGAGTTACACGAGGCCCCAATTCCCAGAATTTCCACGCAGATACAGGGACTCGCGGAGCTTGTCCCTCCGAAACAAACCATTTGTAAGAACTACAAAGATGTCGCGCCTACGGCGCTCAATGCAGCGTTTTTGGATTCAAGAACACGCTGGACAGAAATTTAAGTGTGAAATAAAGTCGCAATAATGAAATGAGATAGGCTGTAAACAACGCCGCCTACTCATTGTTAGGCCACTATGAAAATTGCAGCTATCATTATCGGCATTTTTGGGCTTGTCCATTTGATGTATTTGCCGAAAGCCTTTCATTTAGCTGACAACCCAAAATGGCTTTTGGATGTGTGGATCAGTATCAGCGGCATTTTGTTACTTTTCCTTTCTGCTGGAATATGGACACGACGGATTTTTGCGTGGTATCTTGGCTTTGTGTATATCGTGCTGTTGCCTCTTGGTTTTCTTGCGCGGGTGTGCCTCAGATTGCCCGCGGTCAGTACTGGCGAGAAAGCTATAATCGTCAGCGCGTGTTCTGTCTTCGTGATTTTGTTCGTTGTCTACTGGTCAGTTGTCTGGTACCGCCAGAAGAAATGGTTTTCCAATGAACGAGTGGCCTAATATCTAGATAGACTGCAAACCTCCTTCGCCGGCTTCACGTTTTTGCTGCCTTTCCACCTTCGCTCCCGGCTTCGCGTCCTTCGCGCGACAAAATTTCTTTTCTTTCCCGCGCCGCGCCTTAACTTGCCCACACACAAATGGCTCTGAAGCTGTTCAACACACTGTCGCGTTCGATTCAGGATTTCACACCGTCCCGCAAGGGCAAGGTCGGCATGTATTGCTGCGGACCGACCGTCTATGACTTCGCACACATCGGCAACTGGCGCACGTTCGTCTTCGGCGACCTTGTCCGCCGCACCCTCGAATTCAAGGGTCTTGCCGTCACGCACGTGATGAACATCACCGACGTCGAGGATAAAATCATCAAGCGCGTCATGGAGAACAAAACTTCCCTGCGCGATTTTACCGGCAAATACGAAGCCGCATTCTTCGAGGATTTGCTGACGTTGAATTGCAAAATGCCGCATCATACGCCGCACGCCACGGAGCATATTCCTGAAATCATTTCGCTTATTGAAAAACTGGTCCAACGCGGCATCGCCTACAAGGCCGCCGATGGGTCGGTCTATTTCAGCATCGAAAAATACCGCGGCTGCGGCTGCACCTACGGCCGGTTGCTTAAATTGAATTTTGACGAGATGCGGGCGGGTGAACGCGTCAAGAGCGATGAATACGCCAAGGAATCCGTCGCCGATTTCGCGCTGTGGAAAGCGCGCGCGCCGGAGGACGGCGACGTATTCTGGCCGAGTCCGTGGGGTGAAGGCCGGCCCGGCTGGCACATCGAGTGCAGCGCGATGAGCATGAAAATTCTCGGCCCGAGCTTTGATTTGCATCTCGGCGGCGAAGACCTGATTTTCCCGCATCACGAGGACGAAATCGCCCAGAGCGAAGGCGCCACCGGCAAGCCGTTTGTCAAACACTGGCTGCACGGCGCGCACCTGCTTGTCGAGGGCAAAAAAATGAGCAAATCGCTTGGCAATTTTTTCACGCTGCGCGATTTGCTGGCCAAAGGTTTCACCGGCCGCGAAATCCGGTATCTGCTCCTTACCGCGCACTATCGCGAGACATTCAACTTCACGCTCGAGGGCTTGCAAGGCGCGAAAACTGCGCTGGCGCGGATTGATGAGTGCGTCACAAAACTGCGCGAAATCGCCAGCAACACTGTGGCGACTCCAGATGCAAAACTGTTGGAACAATTCTCCGTTGCGCTGGACGACGACCTGAACATTTCCGCCGCGTGGGCTGTGGTATTTGAGTGGGTGCGCGAGACGAACAAGCGCATCGCTGAAAATTCCTTGAACGCGAACGATGCTGCTGCCGCTTTGGCCGCGTGGGAAAAAATCAATTCTGTTCTTGGCATTGAACCTCCAGCAATAGTGCTTTTGGAAGGAATCAATGTTACAACTTCTATTGTTTCAGCCACGGTAATTTCTGTGGTAGTTCCTGAAGACGTCAAATCTCTTATGGAACAGCGGCAGGATGCGCGCAAAGCGAAGGATTTCAAGCGCGCCGACGCGATTCGCGACGAGTTAAAAGCCAAAGGCTGGATCATCGAAGACACATCGAAAGGTCCGAAGCTGAAGAAGATTTGATTTAACCAATCGCGCAAATCGCAAATCGCAAATCATAAATGGCAAAAGGTCTGTTCATCACGTTTGAAGGCACGGAAGGCTGCGGCAAATCCACGCAGGCGGAATTGCTCGAACGGCGATTGCGGGCGCTTGGCCATCGTGTCCGCTCGTTGCGCGAACCGGGCGGCACGCCCATTGGCGAGGAAATTCGTCACACGCTCAAGCACAGCAAAAACAACGCGGCCATGACTCCCGAAACCGAACTGCTCTTGATGAATGCCAGCCGCGCGCAACTCGTCCGCGAAATCATCCGTCCCGCGCTCGCCGCCGGTGAAATCGTCGTGTGTGACCGTTTTTACGACTCGACCGTAGCGTATCAGGGTTATGGACGCGGATTGGATTTGCAATTCGTGAAAAGCGCGATTGATTTCGCCATTGGCGACACGCGGCCGAATCTGACCTTGTTGCTTTCCGTGCCCATCGAAATCAGCGAGGCGCGCCGCCTCGCTCGAAAAGAAACCATGCTCCTCGAGGTGCCGCACCAAGGCAAAAAGCCGGAAGGCCATGCAAAACTACCTTTCAGCGAACCATTGCGCGACCGGATGGAAGAGGCTGATCGCGCTTTCTTCGAGCGCGTGGCCAAAGGTTATGAAGCCATCGCCGCCGCTGAACCGCAACGCGTTCGCCTGATTAACGGCGCCAAGCCAGTGGATGTTATCTGCGCAAAAATCTGGGAAATGGTTCAACCCATTTTGCCGCGCATCGGGCGCTGGTGAACGCACTTGCCCAATTTTGGGCAATGAATACTTTTACGGCATGACTGAAGAAACCATCGGTGAAATTGAGGCGAAGATTCGGGGCGCGGATGCCATTAGCGACGACCGCAAACGCGAATTACTCCGACTGCTCGGCACGCTCAAGACAGAAATCGGCGCGCTCTCCAAAACGCACAGTGAACAGGCGCAAAGCATTGCCGGGTTTGCAAAGCTTTCCGCCCACGAAGCCACGCGGGAGAAACAAAACCCGCAGTTACGCGAGCTCTCGTTGCGTGGGTTGCAGTCGTCCGTCGAAGGTTTCGAGAAGTCCCATCCCAAGCTCGTCCAAATCGTCAACAGCATCAGCAACACGCTGTCAAACCTGGGGATTTAAGGGTATTTACGATTGATGATTTACGATTTACGATTTTCCCCGTTTCCACAAGCCGTTCAAAATCATCAATCATCAATCGTAAATCATAAATCAGCCTGCTTGTGGTTCCAATTTTGCAATTGCCGCCATGATTTCGTCGGCAATTTGCCGGTAAATCTCCTTGAGCCGCTCTCTGGAACAATGTTTTGCCTCGGCGCGCAGGTTTTCAAAACGCAGCGGCGCGCCGAATTTCACCGTCAACCGGTGTGGTCGTGGAAATTTGCGATTGCGCCCGAAGGCCTCAAAACTGCCGAACACACGAACCGGCACGACCAACGCGGTGGATTTGATGACGGTCAGCCCAATCCCCGAACGCGCGGGTTGCAATTTACCATCGCGGGTGCGTGTGCCTTCGGGAAACAAAATGATCCCGCCACCGGCGAGCAACCGGTCGAGAATAGCCTTTAATCCAGCCGCGCCGCCGCCTTCGCGGTTCACCGGCACGGAATTCCACGAACGCAACAGCCAGCCGATTCCCGGGAAACGGAAAAGACTTTCGCGCGCGAGATAATTGATTGGGCGCCGGAGCGCCGCGCCGACAAGAGGTGGATCGAGAAAGCTTGCGTGGTTTGCCGCGAGGATCACCGCGCCGGTTTGCGGCACGCGCTCCGGGTTGAAAACGCGCCAGCGAAAATAGAGCGCGTAAAGGGCGCGAAAAAAACACCAGCCGAGGAAGTAACTGAAATTCATTCGCGCCAAAACAGTCACGGGGTTTTATTCAGGCGTTGCCGGACTTCAGCAACAATGATCTCGCCGGTCTGCCCGGCGGTCAGGTTCGAATTATTGATGACCTTTGCGCCGAGCGGGACCATCAGCGGCGCAACGGCGCGCTGGCTGTCGCGCTGATCGCGCGCGGCGAGGTTTTCCTGAACGCCATCGGCGGCGCGGCGGCGCGAGCGCTCCTCCAGTTTCGCATCGAGATAAAACTTGAACTCCGTTTCTGGAAAAACGTTCGTGCCGATGTCGCGGCCTTCCATCACCAGACTCCCGAATTGCATGCACTCGCGCTGGCGTTTGACCATCCAGCGGCGCACTTGCGGCACGGCGGCGACGTGCGGTGCGGCGGCGCTGACCTCGGCAGTGCGGATTTCCTTTTCGGGAAAATAGCCGTTCACGAACAAACGCGTTGCGCGCAAACCGTTTGTTTCAACGCATTCCAATTTTGTTTTCCATTTAAGGCACGCGGCGGCAACGGCTTTGGCATCCTGCACATCAATTCCGTGCTTTAGACAATGCCACGCCAGCGTGCGATACATCGCCCCCGTGTCCACGTAAACGCAGCCGAGCGCCCTGGCTACAAGCCTGGCGGTGGTGCTCTTGCCGCTGGCGCTTGTGCCGTCAATGGCGATGACAATCGGTTGTTTCAATTTGGTTCTCCGTAGCCGCGTCTCGTAAGAGCGCGGCAAAAATAAATTTTTAGTCAGCGCGTTCTCACGAACGCGGCTACAGTCAACCGGCAAACAATTCGCTCTCGTTCAATTTTCGCCCGGTTTTGGCGTCCAAAATCGTCGCGCCAAGACCTTTTGGCGGTGGCGCGGCCAGTTTCTGGAAAAAATTCGGGAACGTCTTTTTCACGCACGCGGGATTTTTGATTTTGATGCCCGGCACCTTCAACCCCAGGATCGCAAAACACATCGCCATGCGATGATCGTTGTGCGTCTCGATTTCCGTGCCGTGAAGTTCCTTCAATTTTGACGGATAAACCGTTAGCGTGTCGCCTTCCTCAACGATTTTTGCGCCGCACCGGGTTAATCCAGCGAACAAAGCCGCAACCCGATCGCATTCCTGCACGCGAAGATGGCCGAGGGCGGTGAATTTCACCGGATGACCGGCAAACGGCGCAATCACGATTGCCGTCATGATGCTGTCGCCGAGGTCAGTTTCTCTGGAGATTGTTTTTGGAAGAACCCTGTAGTCTGAAAAATTCGTATCGATTTGGGAACCCGCTCCGAGAACCGGCCAGTGTGCAACGGTGACCAGATGCGGATCATTTGAGGCCGGATGGCCGGCAATCCACCCTGCCGCCCAAAAATAACTGCCGCTGGAGGCGTCAGGATCAACGGGGTAGATGCCGTCCTTCATCCCGTATTCCGGATGCGGACTGCGCTTTTTGCTCCAGTGAAAATACGAACACATTTCCCGCGTCATGTAAATGTAAGGCGACTCCTGCGCGTTCTCTCCGACAATTTCAACCTGCCAGCCGGCGACCATCGAACACATCAGCAACGCGCTCGCAAATTGCGAACTTTCTCCAATGCTCACCTTGCATTTGCCCGCGCGCG
>Ga0187886_1001075_pt1 | contig 26941 bp, 22 predicted proteins | sample June2016WEW_20_1_FD_133001 | JGI IMG/M metagenome (GOLD analysis project Ga0187886, IMG submission 133001) | Peatland microbial communities from SPRUCE experiment site at the Marcell Experimental Forest, Minnesota, USA - June2016WEW_20_150 | ecosystem: Environmental > Terrestrial > Soil >... | reverse complement strand
GGGGAATGGATTGGTTCCCCCTCAGGGGGTCAGCGAAGCGCCGAGGGGGGAGCTTGACTCCCCCCTGGAAGTATCCCGTCTCAAGGAGATATTGGATAAGGAACTTGAGAGACGGGATACTAGGTTCGGGCGAATCGGAAACGGACCGTGATTTTCGTCCCCTTTTTTCCCTCGCTCGCGATCTCGATCGATCCCTGATGGTCCTCGATGATTTTTTTGGCGATGGGAAGGCCGAGTCCCGTCCCGACGTCCTTGGTCGAAAAATAAGGTTCGAAAATCCTGTCCAGGATATCCTTTTCGATGCCCGCGCCCGTGTCTTCGATCTCGACGACCAGCAGACCCGGCCGGCCGGCCAGACGCACTCCGATTTCCCCCTTGCCGCGGATGGATTCGATGGCGTTGGTCAGAATGTTGCGCAGGGCGATCTTCAGCTTGGCCCGGTCGCCCTCGAACCGGAAATCAGCGCCTTCGAACGCCACCCGGATTTGGATCCGTTCCGCCAACAGCTTTCGGTAGGGATCGACCGTTTCCCGGACGAGGTCGTCGAAGCCGAACGGCTCTCTCCGAATGACGGCCTCTCTTGAGATCTCCAGGAATTCCTGGGCGATCCGGCGGAGATTTTCGACTTCGCTGTTGATGTAGGAAATGGACTCCTTGAGCGCGACACCGAAGTCGCTCCCCTTGTCTTCATAGACACGCAGAAGGTGTTCGGCCGAAAGCTGGATCGGCGTCAACGGGTTCTTGATCTCGTGGGCGACCTTGCGGGCCATCTCGGCCCAGGCGGCCTTTTTCCCCAGGTCCGCCAATTCCTGCTGATGGTCTTTGAGGTTGGCGATCATCGCGTTGAAGCCGTCGATCAGCGTTTTCATTTCGTCCCGCGATTTATATTCGATGGCGAAATCCAGGTTGCCGAGGCTGGCTTCTTTCGTTCCGGCGAGTAGCTTATGGATGGGGTTGACGATCATGGCCCCGATGCCGCGCGCGAGGACGATGACCGTGGCGACGAAAAAGATTGAAATGAAAAGGAAAAATTCGACGAGCTCCTGGGTGGCGCCGGAGATCTCCTCTTGTTCGAAAGGAAAGGGAAGCGAGATCATGAGACGGGGACCGAGCGATGCGTAAGGGACGGTCAGGGTCTGGAACGAGAAATTGCCGATGTTCCGTTTCTGCGTGTAAAAGGGATTGTTTTCGAACTGGAGCTTGTAATAGATCTCGCCGTCGATCAGCTCCGGAAAGAGGCCCTGATCGAAAAATTCGCTCCGGCTCGATGAGACGAGCCGTCCTTCCCGGTACAGGTTGACGTCGTTCGCGATCGCCGTGCTGATCCAGAGCATGAGGTCTTCGGGAGGCGTTTGGGCCTCGACTTTGTCCTGGCGCTGGATGTAGTAAATATAATCGTCCATCACGTTGCGGGCCATACTGGCGTGAATTTCCGCTTTTTCGATGAATTGCTGGGTGAAGATGCGGGTGAAAAAGCTCCGGGAGAAAAACGTGAACAGAAAGAGCGGGACGAACGACACCGCGATGAACGAGATATAGACGCGATTGGCGAATGACCAGAGAGGATGCTGGCCTTTCTTCCGGGCATGGATGAGATAAACGAGAGTGATCGGCGCCAGGAGAATCGCGACGTACAGGAAGAGAAGCTTGAAGAAATCGATGGCCTTTTGAACGAAACCCTTTTCCGGAGAGAAGAGGGCGTAGATGCGGTTTCCCGAAGGAAACGCATAGAGGCGGAACGCGCGGCCCTTGTCCGTAAACGTCGTCCAGCGGCCGCCGTCGTCGAGCGGGGAGGACAGCAGCTCGGGGGGCAGCCCCGTCGAGAGGTTGTTCGGATTGAACAGAAGTTTTCCTCTCGGATCGAAGACGGCCATCCGGATGTCGAAGGCGTTGAGCGATTGCAGCGAGTTGACGCGGAGAAGCTCGAAATAGGGGTTGGCGGAATAAAGGAACGGCAGCATGTCGTAATCGAGCGACAAATAGAAGACCGTCCGGCCGCGCTCCACGCCGTTCTCTATCCAGTCTTTGAAGCCGAGAAGAAAGTCCTTTTCTTTGCCCATGAACGGAAGCGTCAGACGCTCGACCGTCCAATCCGGATGGGGCGAGGGGTCAATGGCGGCCCGAAAGATCTTGGGGACGTTCAACGAAAAACGGGAAAGCGTCGCCCCTTCCGCGTTCAGGATTTCCAGGCTCGAATACCAGTTGAACTTGGCCGCGAGCGTCTGCTTCCAGATGGCATGGGTCGGCTCCGGGACGCGTTCCGGGTTTTTCAAATAGGCGAGGAGGTCATGCTGTTGCTTGTCCAATTCCTGGAAGGATCGGTCGAGGATGAAGCGGGCCCAATCTTCTTGCGAGAGGATCGTGTTTTTCAAGAAGTTTTCGGTGAGGGAGCGCCCTCGCTCGGAAACGGCTTGATGAAGGGTCCCATGGACGAAGAAGACGAGGGCCAAGGCCGTCGCCCATAGAAAAAATCGGCGAGTGGACTGGGGCCACGCTTGGGGAACGATTCCAGCCGGGCTTTTGAGGAGAGCGAAAATGAAGAGAACACATCCGGCGAGGCATAAGACGATGCTGATGTGGAGAACGAAAAATGTCCCCGAGAAGTCGAACTTGAGCAAATTCAGGCTGGCATTGAGGGCCAGGCGCGAAACGAGATTTTGAATTCCGAAAACGAGGGCGATGGAAAGGGATAAAACGAGGATCCGAACGGCCAAGATGAAGCCAAAGGCCTTGGGAGGAACGATTTTACGTGCGTAGAACGAGAAAACAATGAACACGGCGAGCCAAGCGAGCGAGGTGAGAAAAATATCGCCCGGCGATTTGGTCAAGTTCCCCAGGGTGAAAAAACCGGCCGATGTCGGCGAGAAAAGCGGCATGGTCTGGATCGGTTCGAGCCGACTGATCGGAAAAAAGAGAAAGCGGAGCCCGGCGATGGCGGCCAGGATGGCCAGCCCGGGTCCGAGTTTTTGCTCCCGGCGAAAAGACGGCTGATGGAAAAGGAGGATCAATGCGCAAACCAGGGCAAGGGCGAAAAAGACGCAGAAGCCTGAAAGGAAAAATTCTTTTTTAGACGACAAGGATGCCGCCAGGGTCAGAGAACGGAGCGAAACCGTCGCGAGGATCTGGTTGCGTTCGTTACGAAAGGGAAAAAAGAGCGACAGGACGTCTCCCTGCAGGCGAGGCTGGCCGATGTACTCGTCCTGATGGCGGGCGAGGTTTTTGTCGACCATGGAGACATCGTCCCGGAAATCCCAGTACTCGATGGAGCAATTCTTTCTCAGGCGGGGGCTGATGAAATGATAGTTATCGAGATACGGCGATTTGAACTCGGGAATGAAGGCCAGAAGGCGATAGAGGACGAGAAGAGTCTGGTCGTTCACCCAGTGAAGAGACACGAGATAAGATGACGCTTTGTACTTGATGAGCAGCGTCTGTCCGAACTCCTGGAGAACGGAATCCGAAATTCCCCCGGGGACCGCCGCCTCCAAGTTTACGACATTGCCCAGCCAGAGCGTCAAACGTCCATCTCCGGTGTATGCGGCGATGCCCTCGACCTCCGGATCGAGGCCGAGGCCTTTGAACAGCTTGAACCGGGTTTCCGTCGTCTCCGGCCAGGACTGTCCGGCCGCCCGGCGAAGCTTCTGGCTCTGATCTTTAAGGACGTCCGCGAATTCTTTTTTGATGGACTGAGCTTGGTCCCTGAGGGTGCCGAGGCTTTTGCCGTAATAATCGGCGGTCATGCGGCCGGGGAGAATAAAGGACAAAGCCAGCATCATGAGGGCCAATCCGGCCGCGCCGGCCAAAAACAGGGGCCAGATCCCGTTTTTTCGGCGGCCGGGGCCCCGGGCTTTGCCTGGGGGTCCATTTCCGCCGTACTCGCCCGTCGATATAAGACGCGGGCGAGTATGGAGGATACGGAAGGTCATAATTTTTCAGCCTTGATTTCAGTGATCTTCCAGAAATCTCCGGCCCGCGACGCTCCCGGCGACCTCCGGATATAAAAAAAGATCAGGAACACGAATTGACTTTTATTCTTGTTCAGAAACGACCAGCGGGCCTTGAAAATAAAATGGTCCTTATCGGGCGAGCTTTGACCGTTCGACTCCGGGAAGAACTCAAAGGTCGTATAGGTCGAAAAGATATTCTGGAACAGAAAGAAAGATTGCTCGCGGGTGAGCTGATCCGAAAAGGATATGGGTTCCGGCAGCGAGATATTGATCGGCTGTTCCGCGGAAAAGAGCGGATAGAAGAGCCGGGGATTATTCTGAAGAAACGCTTTCTCGATATTCTCCGTTAAGGACGAACTCAAGGACAGAAAAAGAGAAAGGAGAACAAGTCCAAGCTGGGACACTCAACATCCGAAGGAAGAGATCAGGCTTTGTGTTCCTTGGTTTCCTCTTCGAGCTTCTTGGTTCGCGCCGCGTCCTTGATGCTGCTGATGCCCGCGATCAGGGCAATCAGGCCTCCGAAAAAAAGAACGGGGGGGATGAAACCGAGGACCACGCCTTTAAAAAAGTGCCACCAGAATTTCGGCAGGGCGAGGACGATTCCTCCGATCATTGCGATTAAACCGGCGATGATGGCTAGATACTTGCCCATGAATGACCTCCCTTCCAGGTTTATTCTTTTACGCTCACTATTATAACAAAACGGACTTTGGGAAGCAAGCGCCGCTCGTCAACGACCCTCCGATTGCGTTACAATGGTCCGCGTCACAATGTCCCTTGAAAAGAGGAGAACGTGATGCGATCCCCACTTATTCGGAGAACGATGGTTTTGGCCCTGGCCGTTTTCGGCCTCTGCGCGGCCCTCGCGGCGGCGGAGGACGTGATGACGTTCGGGCCCCTCGCCGTGAAGCCGGGCGAAGTCCGTTCCGGATTTCTTCCGGTTCCCGAGAAAGACGGTTTCGGAACGGCCATTCCGCTGACCGTCATCCGCGGCGCGAAAAAGGGGAAGACCCTCGCCCTCGTGGCCGGCGTCCACGGTTCCGAGTATCCTCCCGTGCTCGCCCTCTACCGGCTGAAGGACATGGTCGATCCCAAGACCCTGTCCGGGACTCTTGCCCTCGTCCATATCGCCAATCCGCCGTCGTTCAAAAAACGGACCATTTATTTCACTCCCCCCGATGGAAAAAATTTGAACCGCGTCTTCCCCGGAGACCCGAACGGAACGTTGAGCCAGAGAATGGCCTATGTGCTGACCGAAGAGATCGTCAAGAAATGCGATGCGCTCGTCGACATGCACTGCGGCGATGCGAACGAGGCCCTCATGCCGTATGCCTATTGGATGATCAGCCCGCGCGAGGACCTCAATGCCCAGACCAGGGAGATGGCCCTGGCCTTCGGCTTAAAGCACATCATCATCGACACGACGCGAGGCCCGGATCCGACCGACTCCAAGTATCTCGGCAACACGGCCCTGACGCGGGGCAAGCCGGCGATCACGACCGAGGCCGGACTCCTGGGCCGGACGGATGAGGAATCGATCGTCCGGAACGTCCGGGGCGCCCAGAACGTCATGAGACTGTTCAAGATGATCGACGGGAAACCTTCGGTCCTTGCCGATCCGGTCTGGATCGACAAATACGAAGTCGTCAATTCAAATTTCGACGGGATTTTCAGCCCCATGGTCGAGATGAGCGCGATGGTCGCGGCGGGCCAGACGGTCGGAGTCGTGAAGGATTATCTGGGGGCGATCAAAGAAGAGGTCAAAGCGCCCTTTGCCGGCCTTATCCTGTACATCCTCGGCACCCCGCCCGCAAACAAAGGCGAGCCGCTGCTCGAGGTCGGACGGATCAAGAGATGATCTCGATCTCCTGAGAGTCCGGGGCGTCTTCTTCGATCAGAGCCCCGTCCGGGATTTCTGGTAGACGATCTTTCCGCCCAGGACTGTGGCCAGCGCTTCCGTCGTCAGGATTTCTTTCGGGTCGATCTTGAAAATATCTTTGGACAGGACCGTCATGTCGGCCAGTTTTCCGGGTTCGAGCGAACCTTTGGAGTTTTCCTCGAACGAGGCGTAGGCCGAACCGAGCGTGTAGAGCCGGACGGCCTCGACCATGGACAGTCTTTGGTCCGGGAACCAGCCGCCCTCGGGGTAGTCGAATTCGATGTTTTTGCGCGTCACGGCCGAATACAGTCCGCGCATCGGATCGAGCGGCTCGACGGGCCAGTCCGTGCCGAAGGCGATCTGAGCGCCGCTATTGAGCAGCGTTCTCCATATGTAAGCGTTCTTGGACCGTTCCAGCCCCACGCGGGCTTCGCAGAAACGCATGTCCGTCGTGCAGTGCGTGGGCTGCATCGAGGCGATCACGCCCAGCTCCTTGAAGCGCTTGACGTCTTCCGGGATGATGATCTGGGCGTGCTCGATCCTGTGGCGCAGGTCTTTTTTCCCGAATTTCTTCTCGGCCCTTTCGATCGCGTTCAAAACCCAGTTGACTCCCTTGTCGCCGATGGCGTGCGTTCCTGTCTGATAGCCGTTCCGGTGGGCCTTTTCGATGAGCGCGTAGTAATCCTCCTCCTTGTACTGAGGCAGGCCGATTTTCAGCGGGTCGTCGGCGAACGGCGCGAACATGAGCGCCGTGCCTGAGCCGAGCGTCCCGTCGATGTAAGCCTTTTGGAAGCCGACCTTGACCATATCGTCTCCCTGACCCTGCTTGATCCCGAGCCGGATATATTCATCGAGCTGATCGATGGGGAGCCAGGCATAGACGCGAAGGGTCAGTTTGCCGTCGGCGTTAAGCTGCCTGAAAATCTCCAATTCCTGGAGGCTGGCCGACGTTTGGATGCCGGTGAGGCCGAGCTTGGCCGCGTGTTGCAGCCCGCGTTCGATGTCTTCTCTGAGCGAGGACTGCCGGATCGAGCGCTTGACTTTCAATAGTCCTGTGGCGGCTTCCTTCAGGATGCCTGTCGGCTCGCCGGTCGCGGGGTCTTTGGCAATTTCACCGCCGAACGGGTCTTTGGTGTCCTTGGTGATTCCGGACTGTCGCAGCGCCTCGCTGTTGATCCAGACCGAATGCCCGTCCACTCGGTGGATAACGACCGCGTTGGCCGGGGCGATCTTGTCCAAATCCTCTCGGCTCGGCCATTTTTGCCCGGGAAAAAGAGTGTGGTCATATTCGCTGCCGTTGACCGTCTCTCCCGGAGGGAGTTCCCTGATCTTGGCCGCGACCATCTCCTGGATTTTCTCGATCGACGAAACGCCGCGGAAGGTCAAGGAAGCCAGCGATCGCCCGCCGCTCGCGAAGTGAAGATGGGCGTCGATTAGCCCCGGGATGACGAGCTTCCCTTTGACGTCCAGAACGCTGGTCGTTGGGGTGATGAATTTTCTGATCTCGCCGTTCGTGCCCACGGCGAGGATCCTTCCGTCCTTGATGGCGACGGCCTCGGCCAGTGGCTTTTTCGCGTCGAACGTGACGACGTTGCCGTTGACGAGGACCTGGTCGGCCGTCGGCTGCGGCTGCTGCGCTCCGATAAAAAGCGCCGAGCCTATCCCTAAAACAAAAAACAAAGCGACGATGATTCTTTTGCTCATGGTGGCTCTATTTTAAAAGAATAATGGGGTCGCGTCTACACTTTTCACTTTTTTCTCGGATCTATTTTTATTCATTGCCTTGCCGCAGGAAAAGTGAAAAGTGTAGACGCGACCCCGGTCTTGTTTTTCTTGCTTGATTTGCCGGGTCTTATCAACGAAAATGGGATTTCTCTGGAAGCTCCAGGAGACAAATCATGGAAAAACTGTTGTTGATTCCCGGACCGAGTCCCGTCGTTCCGAGGATCCTGCGAAGCCTGGCCGAGCCGACCGTGTCTCATGTCAGCCCGGAAATGGCATCGGACTTGAGCGCGGCGCTGGGGAACTTGAAAAGGATCGTCTTCGGCGAGAACGCCGAACCGTTCATCATCGCCGGCGCCGGGACGCTGGCCATGGAAATCGCCCTGCTCAATGTCGTTTCGAAAACGGATCGGGTTCTGATTCTGTCCCAGGGATTTTTCGGCGACCGGATGGGCCAAATCTGCGAGAGCTTCGGAGTCGCTCATGACCTGATCCGGAGCCGGTGGGGGAGAGCCGTGCTTCCCGGGGAGCTGGCCGCGAAGATCGCCGAAAAAAAATACGACGTCGTTTTTTCGACCCATGTCGATACGGCGACGGGAGCTTGCGCGCCGATCGCGGAATACGGCCGGATTCTCAAGGACACGGGCATTCTTTATGTCGTGGACGGCGTCTGTGCCACGGGCGGCATCGAAGAGCGGCTGGACGATTGGAGCATCGACGTCATTTTCACGGCCGCACAAAAATGTTTCGGCGCTCCGCCGGGGCTGGCGATCCTCGTGTTTTCGGAACGGGCCATGGCCAAGAGAAAAAGCCTTCCTTCGATCCCGGCCTATTATTCGGACATCCTGCGCTGGCTGCCGGTCATGAAAGATCCGCTGAAATATTTCTCGACGCCCTGCGTCAACGAGATCCGGTCTTTTTGCGAGGCCACCAAAATCATGCTCGAAGAAGGCCTGCCGGCGCGTTTCGCGAGGCATCGGAAGACCGCGCGCGCGTTTCGGGACGCTCTATCCGCGCTCGGGTTTTCGTTTTTCACCGAAGAGCCGTTCCGCGCGGATACGCTTTCCGTCGTCCAATACCCGGCCGGCATCGATGATCAAGCGTTCCGGGTCGCCCTCAGCCGGAACGGAGTCGTCGTCGCCGGGGGGCTCGGAGAAACGGCGGGCAAGGTTTTCCGGATGGGCCACATGGGCAACTTGACCTCCGCCCAGATCATCTTCGCCTTGGAAGCCATGGAAATAACGCTCGGTTCGTTGAAATACGAATTCCCTCAGGGCGCCGGCATCCGGGCCGCCCAAAAAATTTTGTTTTGACATGAAAAGCGAAGTTTTTTTTATCGAGGCCAAGGCCGAGGAAGGGCCGGAGGTCATTTCCCGCAAGGCTCAGCACGCCTTCCTCCGCCTCGGCTTTCATGATCTTCTCGAAAAAGAAGATTTCGTGGCTCTCAAGATCCATTTCGGCGAAAAGAACAACACCGGGTACATCCAGCCGGCCTGGCTCCGCGGCATCATCGGCGAGATCCGGAAGAAAACGCCGCGCGCGTACCTGACGGATTCCAACACGTTGTACGTGGGCTACCGGTCGAATTCCGTGGATCACATCCGCCTCGCCTGGAGCCACGGCTTCACCCCGGATGTCGTCGATATCCCGGTCATCATCGCCGACGGTCTGATCGGCCGGGACAAACATGAATCCCTTGGAACCCACGGCCGTATCGAAGCGGCGAAGATCAGCAGCGCGTTTTTGAACACAGACGCTTTCTTGGGCCTGACCCACGTCACGGGACACGTTCAGACCGGCATCGGCGCCGCCCTCAAGAATTTGGGCATGGGTTGCGCTTCCAGAGCGGGAAAACTCGACCAGCATTCCGTGGCCCATCCGCGGGTCACGGCCAAAGCCTGCCGCAATTGCGGCCTCTGCTTCGATTATTGTTCCGCGGGGGCCATCATCCAGGCCGAGGGACACGTCCTCATCGACGATAAAAAATGCATCGGCTGCGGGGAGTGTCTCGTCGTCTGCAAGTTCGGAGCGATCAAGCTGCGCTGGGACGAGGATTTCCAGCGCATCCAGGAAAAGATCGCCGAATACGCGTTTTATGTTCGGCGGATCTTCCGGGAGAAAATCGGTTTCCTGAATTTCCTCATTAAAATCACCAAGGATTGTGATTGCATGGCCCAGGACCAGGCCCGGATCGTCGAAGACATCGGCATCCTGGCCTCCAAGGATCCCGTCGCCATCGATAAGGCCTCGGCCGATCTCGTTCTCGGCCGGAGCGGAGGCCGGGATGTGTTCCGGGCCGGATACGACATCGACTGGTCCGGCCAACTCCGACACGGCGTCAAGATCGGGCTTGGTTCGATGGATTATAAATTGATCGAGCTGTCTTGATGAAGGATTTCTTTCCCGGACCTCGGCCGCTGCGCCTCGATCACCTGGCGCTTCCCCCGGCCTGGCGGCTTCTCGTCCTGGCTCCCCACCCCGACGATTTCGAGGCCATGGGCGTGTCCTTGCGCTATCTCCGGGATCGCGGCCATGTCATTCATCTCCTCGTTCTCAGCTCCAGCGCTAACGGCGTCGAGGATTCGTTCTGCCGGCCGCCGACGCCGGAAGCGAAAGCTTCCCTTCGCGAGGACGAACAGCGGGCCGGCTGCCGGTTTTTCGGCCTGCCCGAATCCCGTCTCGAATTTTTGAGGCTTCCCGTCGATTCGCCCGGCGGATTCATGATCGACGTTCCGGACAGCTTTGAGGGCGTCAAGAAACGCGCGGAATGCTCCCGCCCCGACCTCTTTTTTCTTCCCTGCGGCAACGACACCAACAACGATCACAAGCTGACGTACCTTTGGTGGCGACGGCTGGCCGAAACTTGGCCGAAACCGGCGGCGGCTTTTCTCGTCCGCGATCCCAAGACGATCGAGATGCGGGATGATATCTATATGCCCTTCGATGAGGATGCGGCCCGCTGGAAGGCCGAGCTTTTGCGGTTCCACAAATCCCAGCAGCAGCGCAATCTGAACGTCCGGGGGCACGGATTCGATGAGCGGATCTTGAAGGTCAACCGGGACAACGCATTCCGGTTGCGCATCACGGAACCGTACGCGGAAAGCTTCGCCCTGGAATTCCGTTAAACGGTCGTCCTTCCATTGAAAAGATTGCGCGGAGGAGCGTCCTCTTTTTTTTCGCGGGAATTTGTCCAAGTCTTATCGCTTTATTGGAGATGGCGAAGCTTGGGGAAGAATATCCATAAGAGGCCGGCGTAGACCATCGTGATGGAAGCACCGATTACGAGTGTCGCGGGTTCGCCGATTTTCGTCGCCATCCAGCCGACGATCAGCGCCCCGATGGGCATGGCCCCGAAAAAGACCAGCGAGTAAATGCTCATGACCCGGCCCCGCAGCGCGTCGGGGGTCAGGGTCTGGACGGACGCGTTGGCCATGTTGAAAATGAGAATGAGGGCGAAGCCGATCCCGATGAGAAATAGGAAGGAAAACACTGGCCCGCGGATGAAGGAAAAAATGATCAGGAGGACGGGCAGCGCGAATGAGCCGAACGTGAGCAGTTTGCCCCGGAACTTGAACCGGCCGAGCGAGGCGATCAGGAGCGCGCAGGCCAAGGCGCCGATGCCCCGGGCGGATTGGAGAAAACCGTTCGTCGTCGCGTTGCCGTGAAGAATTTTCACGGCCCAGGCCGGCATGAGAATGGCGAAGGCCATCCCGAATGTGCTCACCACCCCGACCAGGCTGATGAGCGTCCGGATCATCGCATGCGTCACCACGTAGTGTAAGCCTTCTTTTAAGTCGGCCAAAATGAAGCCGCGCCGGGCTTGCCCTTCCAGGGGCTTGAGTTTCATGGCCGAGAGTGCGGCGATGACGGCGATGAAGGACAGGCCGTTGATCGTAAAACACCAAGCCGGGCCGAAAAGAGCGTAGGTTAATCCGCCGACGGCCGGGCCCAACGCGACTGAGGTGTTGAACATGGCCGAATTCAGGGCAATGGCATTGGTCATGTCGTCAGAGTGAACCAACTCCTGGACCATGGCCTGCCGGGCCGGAGCGTCGAACGCGTTCGCCGCGCCGAAACCGAAGGCGAGGACGATGATATGCCAGGGCCGAATCCAATGAGAAAAAGCCAGTCCAGCCGTGATGAAAGCCAGGGCCATCATGGCCGTCTGGGTCATGATCATCAATCGGCGGCGGGAAATGCGGTCGGCCACGACGCCGGCGTAGAGCATGAACAACCAAGTGGGCACGCCGCTGGCGAAGCCGACGAGTCCCAGGTAAGCCGGCGAGTGCGTCAACTCGAAAATTAAAAAACCCTGGGCCGTGGTTTGCATCCAGCTTCCGAACAGAGAGACCATTTGTCCCCAGAACCACATCCGGTAGTTTGGATATTTCAAGGCCGTGAACGTCTGGCGCCAATTCATCCGGCCGTTGATCCTGCTTTTGATCCGCCCGCTCATTGTTGATATAGCCTTACCTTCGTTTCGCTCACGGGAATTTTTGTAAAATTTGTCGGGGAGGTGGGATTTGAACCCACGACCCCAGCGTCCCGAACGCTGTGCGCTAGCCAGGCTGCGCTACTCCCCGAAAAAGGAAAGATATTATATCTGGATCCGGGCCAAGTTCAAAGTCCTATTTTTCAAGAACCTCGAACCGGGCCACATCGGGAGGATCGAGCCTTGTCCATTTTCCCCACACGCCCGCGGCCTGCGCGCCAAGTTCCAGATGGAGCATGGCGATGCCGCAATCCAGCCGTTTAGGATACTTTTCGCTGTCTTTGGGGCCGTCCGCGCGGACCTTGATCGAGGTCGTGCCTGCGACGAATCGCCATGGCTGGCGGTTGGCCGCCGAGGGGGCCAACCGGGCGGCTTCCAGGGCTTTTTCCTGCCAGCGTTCGGCGATGGGTCCCTCCGCGATCTTGTCCAGGGGTTTTCGTTTGTGCGAACCGGCGAATGTCCGATAGAGCCTGTCCTTGACCGTCATTTCCCGTTCGGAATATCCGATGGGCGTGACGGCAAAAATCCGTTCGCCTTCGGCCAAGGCGAGGTGGTCTTTGACCGCGTCCGGCCGGAAAAAACCGCTGACCCAGCATGTCCCGAGTCCGAGCGTCGTCGCTTCGAGAATGACGCCTTCTCCCGTATAACCGAGGCCTTCAGCGACGTCCGGGGATGCCGAAGAACCGATGAAGGCGATGTACAAGGGCGCGCCCGTGATCTTTCCGTAATCGGCGAGGAGGCCGCGGAAAACGCGGTCGGGAGAGCGGCGGATGAATTCCGCGCGGACGCCGGCGAACGGCCGGAATTCGCGGCAGATTTTTTCAAGACGGATGATCTTGTCTTCTTCCGGGGCTCTCGGGTGAAAACTCCGGCGGGATTTCCGGATAAAAATCGCTTGATACCAAGATTCTGGCAGGCGGTTGTCCATGGCCGCATTATATCAAAAAACGGACCCCTTACGCTTTTTCATGGAACGGCAGAGCATCCGCTTTCCTCCGAAACTGCGAGCACGGGATCCTGAATTTCGGTATAATGGAGAGCCCGAAATCCAAACCGGGATACTCTAGGCGAGTTTAATAATGAAAAATTGGTGGCACCTCGATATTCAAGAAGCAGCCCGGGTCCTGAAGACCGACCTGGTCCAGGGACTTGCGGACGCCGAAATCAAGGCCCGCTTGTCGCACTACGGTTTTAATCAGCTCTGCGAACAGAAAGCATACCATCCGCTCAAGCTCTTCCTTGAACAGTTCAAGGATTTCATTATCTGGGTCCTGATCGGCGCGGCGCTCGTCTCGGGATTTCTTCAGGAATGGGTGGACGCGCTGGCCATTATCGCCATCATCATTCTCAACGCGATTCTCGGGTTCATCCAGGAGCATCGCGCCGAGAAATCTTTGCTGGCGCTGAAAAAAATGGCCTCGCCGTTCTCCCGGGCGGTCCGCGGCGGCTTCCGGGCCTCGGTGCCTTCGGCCGGCCTCGTGCCCGGCGATTTGATCGAGCTCGAAGCCGGCGACCACGTCCCGGCCGACGGCCGGATCACCTGGCACACGCCCAACTTCGCCGTGCAGGAAGCCGGCCTGACGGGAGAATCCGTCCCCGTTTTGAAAACCGCTCTGGAGCTCGAGGAGCCGGACGTTCCGCTCGCGGAACGGGCGAATATCGTCTATATGGGAACGGCGGTCGTCTCCGGCAAGGCCCGGGCCCTGGTCGTCGAGACCGGGATGCGGACTGAACTCGGCCGGATCGCCGGCATGATCCAGTCGATCACGCGCGAAACCACCCCCCTCCAGAAAAAGCTCGAGCAGTTCGGCAAATGGATCGTCTATCTCTGTTTCGTCCTCGTCGCCCTCGTCTTCGTCATGGGTTTGCTCCGCGGGTTCAAGGTCCTCGACATGTTTCTGACGGCGGTCAGCCTGGCCGTGGCCGCGATCCCGGAAGGGCTTCCGGCCGTCGTCACGATCGCCCTGGCCCTGGGCGTGCAGAGGATGATCCGGCGGCACGTCCTCATCCGCAAGCTGCCGTCGGTGGAAACGCTGGGCTGCGCGACCGTCATCTGCACGGACAAGACCGGGACGCTGACGAAGAACGAAATGACCGTCCGGGCGATTCTGACGATGGGCGGAACTTATGATGTGACCGGCGCCGGATATGAGCCCAAAGGCGGATTTATGACGGGCGGCGTTCCCGTCGATCCGAGAGCGCATCCGGATCTCATGGCTTGTTTGAGAGCCGGCGTCCTTTGCAACGGCGCCGAGCTTCTAGAGGATGGCGGAGCGACCGGGATTCTCGGCGACCCCACCGAAGGCGCGATCCTATGCGCCGCGGCCAAGGCCGGCCTGTGGAAAGGCCCATTGACGTCCGCGGCGCCGTTCGTCGAGGAAATCCCGTTCGACGCCGAGCGGAAGCGCATGACGATCGTCCGCCGGGATCCGGAAACCAACGCTTTTGTCGCTTATGTCAAGGGCGCTCCGGACATCCTTCTGCCGCATTGCGCGAGGGTCGCGGACGACGACGGCGACCGGCCTCTGGGCCCGGACGACTTGAGTCGTATCCTCGAAATGAACGATCGCCTGGCGGGCCGGGCGCTTCGCGTTCTGGCAGTGGCCTACCGGGTCTTTGATCGCGAACCGGAAGAATACCAGGCCGCGCGAATCGAAGAGGATCTGACGTTCGCCGGATTGATCGCCATGATCGATCCGCCGCGAGAGGAAGTCAAGGCGGCCATCGACAAGTGCCGGACGTCCGGCATCAAGACCGTCATGATCACCGGCGACCACAAGAACACGGCCGTGGCCGTCGCCCGCGAGCTCGGATTTTTCGACGAGGGCGCTCTGGCCATGACCGGCGAAGAGCTGGACCAAATGAGCGAGGCGGATTTCGAGCGCGGCGTGGTGCGGACGACCGTTTACGCCCGCGTTTCGCCCGAGCACAAACTGAAGGTCGTCCGAGCCTGGCGCAAAAGGGGCGACGTCGTGGCGATGACGGGGGACGGCGTCAACGATGCCCCGGCCGTGAAGGAAGCCGATATCGGCGTGGCCATGGGCATCACCGGCACGGACGTCACCAAAGAAGTCTCGGACATGATCATTACCGACGACAATTTCGCCTCGATCGTCGCGGCGGTCGAGGAGGGGCGCGGGATCTACGATAATATCAAGAAGTTCATTCATTACCTTCTCTCCTGCAACTCCGGCGAGATCTTGGTCATGTTCGCGGCTTCGCTTTTCGGACTGCCCGTTCCGTTGCTCCCGATTCAGATCTTGTGGGTGAATCTCGTGACGGACGGACTGCCCGCCCTGGCGTTGGGCATGGACCCGGTCGAGAAGAACGTCATGAACCGCCCGCCGCGGCCGACGGATGAAGCTGTGATCACGCGCGCGCGGATGAAGCTGATCCTCATCCAAGGCGTTTTCATCGCGATCTGCAGCCTCGCGGCCTTTTGTTTTGTCTTGTTCGTGGAGCACGAAGACATCGACCGGGCCCGGACCGCCGCGCTGTTCGCCATGACCTGCAGCGAGCTCTTCCACGCTTTGAACTGCCGGAGCCAGACCGAATCCCTGTTCAAGATCGGCTTTTTCAAAAATATGAAGCTCCTGGCCGCCTGCGGAGCGTCTCTCGGGCTGCAGATTTTGATCAATTACCTGCCTTTCACGCAGAGAATTTTCAAAGTCAAGGCGCTTGGGGCGCTGGACATGCTCGTCCTGCTGATCATTTCATCTCTGCCCTTATGGGGCATGGAGCTGGCCAAACTCGTTCATCGCCGGGTCCGCTGGCTCCCCCAAACATGAGCGTAAGGTTGGATGTCCCATCATGATCGTCGTCGACAATCTCAGCAAGCGATACGGAGAACAGGCCCTCTTCGAGAACATCAGTTTTAAGATCAACCGCAAGGAGCGAATCGGCCTGGTCGGGCGAAACGGCCACGGCAAGACGACGCTTTTCCGGCTGATCGTCGGCCTTGAAGAGCCGGATTCAGGCTCCATCGCCGTTCCCCGGAACTACCGGATCGGCTATGTCGAACAGCAGCTGGATTTCGCCGAAACCTCGGTCTTCAAAGAGGCCCAGCGCGGCCTTCCTCCGGATGCGCACGATCAACTCTGGCGCGTCGAAAAGATTTTGTCCGGGCTCGGCTTCAGGCCGAAAGATTTCGACCTGCACCCGGCCGAACTTTCCGGCGGTTTCCAGGTCCGACTGAACCTGACCAAGATCCTCCTCGCGGATTACAATATGCTCCTTCTCGACGAGCCGAACAACTATCTCGACATCACGTCCATCCGCTGGCTCGAACGGTTTCTCCTGAACTGGCCGGGCGAGCTCCTTTTGGTCACCCACGACCGGAGTTTCATGGACAAGGTCGTCACGCACACGCTGGCCATCCATCGGCGGAAGGTCAAAAAGATCGAGGGCGATACGTCCAAGCTCTACGACCAGATCGCCATGGAGGAAGAAACCTACGAGAAAACTCGAATCAACGACGAGCGGAAGCGGAAAGAGATCCAGGGATTCATCGACAGGTTCCACGCCAGCGCCCAGCTGACCGGGCTCGTCGAGTCGCGGAAAAAGACCCTGGCCAAGATGGTGAAGAAAGAGAAGCTCGAGAAGCTCAAGTCCCTCGAGTTCGGGTTCGCCTACAAACCGTTCCACGGCAAGTATATGATGAGCGTGGACGAACTGTCGTTCGGTTACGAGCCGGACCGGCTGTTGATCCGGGATTTCGGCATCACCATCGGAGCCAAGGATCGCGTCTTCGTCATTGGGAAGAACGGCCGCGGGAAAACGACGTTGCTCAAACTCCTGGCCGGGGTCCTGGAGCCCGGCGCTGGAAAAATCTCAAGCCCGTTGGCCGTGGCCCCCGGATATTTCGAGCAAACCAACGTCCAAAGCCTGAGCGACAACAACACGGTGCTCGAGGAGATCGGCTCGGCGGCGGCCGACATCGAGCCCTCTAAGGCCCGCTATCTCAGCGGCCTCATGATGTTCGAAGGGAACAACGCCCTCAAAAAGATCAGTGTTCTTTCCGGCGGCGAAAAAAGCCGGGTCCTGCTTGGGAAGCTGATCGCCACGCCGCTCAACCTTCTCCTCCTTGACGAGCCGACCAACCACCTGGACATGGAATCCAGCGACGCCCTGCTGGCGGCCATCGATAACTTCGACGGCGCTGTGGTCATGGTGACGCACAACGAGATGTTCCTCGACGCGCTGGCGGAGCGATTGATCGTCTTCCAGGACACTGGCATCTCGATGTTCGAAGGCGGCTACGAGCGTTTTCTGGAGAAAGTCGGATGGGAGGGAGAGGACGCTCGCCCGCAGAAAAAAACCGGCAGGAAGACGATCGAGACAAGCCTGGAAAAACTCGGCAAGAAAGAGCTGCGCAAGGTCCGGACCGATCTCCTCGTTGAGCGCGCGGCCGTTCTCAAGCCGCTGGAGAATAAGATGCGGGAGCTCGAGAAGGCCCTGGAGGGAACCGAGAACGAAACCAACCGCTTGACCCAGGAGATCGTCGAGGCCTCACGGGCCGGGGAGGGCGCCCGCATCGGAGAAATGTCGAAGACCGTCCATCAGCTGCGCAAGATGATCGATGTCTATCTCGAGGATCTCGAGCCGCTGCTCCAGGAATTCGAAGAGAAAAAAGCCGAATACGACCGAAGGCTGGCCGAAATTCCTGAATAGCGGGCCGTCCGGAGTCCGCTCCGGCGGGTCTATTTCTTCTTGTCGCCGTACCAGACGCCGGCGGCCATGTATTCTTTCGGCGAGAATTCCTCGATCCAGATCCGGATCGTTTCGAGCGGCGCTCCGATCGACTCGTTGACGGCTTTCGTGACGGCGGTCAGGAGCGCTTTTTTCTGTTCGTCGGTCCGCCCTTCTAGCAAATGGATTTCGATGAGTGGCATGGGCATCTCCTTTGAAACAATCCTCCGCCGGGTGGAGGCGGAGGGATCATTGTAACATCCCGCGGCATCCGGGCAAAGTTCCCTTTAATTTGCGGATGGCGAATTGGAAGGTGTTGTTCATAGCGCTCGGCAGGTTTGTTGAGGAGGGACTTGGCGGATTTTGCACGGAACTTGCAATTGCCGAAAGTGAACGCCTGAAAGTGCTAACAGCCAAGGCTAACTGCATTGAAAGCGCAACAGAGCAAAGTCGGCTGCAACCCGGTATCAGCCCGCCGCCTTGCCAATTGCCTAGCCTATGCCTTATACAGGTGTTTGGGTTCCCGAACATTTCTCAATTGTATTCCCAGTTGTGCCTCTAGCCGATCAATGCCAGCATGCTTCAGTTCAGCTTCAATTGTTGTCGTCATGAGCAGCTTGTTGTTGCTCTTGACACCAAATCGCGCTATTCTCGTAAGCGCGTGTAAAGCTGCCTTATCAATAGTTCCGAGTATGAAATTCAATCCCGGCTCTGACAAGTCTGGTGCAGGTCCCGTCTTCATCTCCAAGGCGCCTCTGTAAGCAGGGCTATCTAGGGTGTCTGCCTTGTCGGGGGGTTCATCGCTATCCGACACAAGAATAGTGGAGGTTTGAAGCATGGGTTTTGTCATCATGCTGAAACCGTCGTAAGTTAATCTGCCAGTATGATGCCGTGCATGCAGGCAGTTCTCCGCTATCAACAATACCAACCTGGTAAGCTTTATCAGCCCTTCTCCAACTATCTTTCTATCAGAAAGGTTTTGAGGAAGTAGAGGAAGTAAGCGAGGGCTGGTCTTGGAGTGAAAAATCGCGCACCGAATATATACATATATTTGCTTGTAGATATCCGCAACGACATCTGATGTTGTTGGTGCGAAGACTCCTATTAGGGGAATCCTGCTGTTGGCTATTCTCAGAGCGCGCCTAAGCCACCGGCCTTCACTTTCGGACTTGAGTCTTGGGGCAACATATTCCAGGAGCGATTCAAATGCCAAGTACATGTTGCGAAAAGCATCAAAGAGGTCATCAGTCACCTGTGAAAGGCGGAAATATCTGAAGCTTTCGTGGTAGATGACTTGTGGTGGGGCTGTCCGTGGGACGACATTCCCGTCTTTATCGGTTTCAATAATTTCTATCGGGCCTCCTACTGTAACCGACCAATTGAAGACTGAGACGACTCTCAATACTTGGCCGGATGGCTCGCGCCACCAGATAAGATTCTCGTCCAGAGCATTGCGAGTAGAAAGATATGCTTTGCCTTGCACTGATAGAAGGTCGAGGGCCTGTTGAACTACCTCGTGCGACTCATTGAAGGCATCTGTTGCAGTGGTTGCGCCTTTGATGCGAGCAATGACATATGGATTATTCTTGAGGACTTCAACTTCTCGATCAGGCGAAATAGCAATGATTTCGTTTACATCACACTTCTGCGCGAGCAGATATGCTGCCCCGGAGTCGAAAGGGGAGTCTTTATCTGCGATTTGAGCGTTTGCTAGAGTTGCCATCATCAATTCGCTTTTGCTGTAATACTTGGTTGACCGCTAAGGCGGGATAGCCTCCAGGGCTTGTTAGCTGTTACTTTCATTGTCGGCCTCAACGCTGCCGCTCTGTTCGCGATGGGGCTCAAGATCCTTGAGCAGAGCCTTTGCATCCGCGGCATCTTCGCGATCAACCTGGAACTCGGCTGGGCCTCCAAAGTGGGTGCTGCCCTTGCCGAAAAGGTTTTGTGCCGCTTCGTTTCGCACAAGGAAGCGTGTCCCCGCTGACTGCAGCAGCGACTTCGCCAGCGCGATGCGTCCCGCGTCGGCGCACTTGAACACGGTCACAAGCTCGGCTGGTCGCGACCAACGCGGCTTGGCTGGTTTCGATTCGTCCGCCAAGGCGACCAAACAGTCGGAACACTGCGTGAACCCTGGCCGATACTCCACTCCGCACTTTGGACAAATCATCTTGCTCCTCCTACCTGATGGTCACAGCTAACGCCTCCGCATCAGCCGCCGCCGGGCCAGCAAGATATATCACATCATACAGCATCTTCGGGGGCAAAGTGTGCCCGAAAAACCGGCTGGTAGGCGGTCGGCTGTATGCGGTTGTTAGCCCGCCGGTGATTAGCCAGTACCTTTGTTTGCAAAAACGTATCTCGTTACTAATCAAGCCTGCCGGAATACCGGTATATCAGATAGTATCCTTCCCTATTTTCATTCAACAGATCAACTATCCACTTTTCTGCATTCGAATAATAGACTTGATGTTGTGCTTTACCGGCTGTCCTTCGATTGATTTCGGTCACAACTTCAGGAGTTGTGATGAAGAAACCTTGCTTTAAATTATACCGAGACATTACCAGAGCAATATCTTTGGATATAGGAAAGCTTATCTCTACGTAAGGTTTGTTAATATCTGGAGAAAAAACAGGATCATCACTTGTGATGAAACCATACCTTTCCGGGGCAATGAAGAATTGCCACGTCATACTGGAGAGTATTTTAGGTACTTCTAAGGGAGACTTCATCACCAAACTTTTGAGTGGTATTTCAGTATTAATAGGCACGTTCTCTTTGTAATACTCTAACTCTTGCTCCCGTTCGCTGCGAAGTTTCGAAATCCTGGCTAATCGAGTTACATCGGCTTTATCTGTTCTGGCTTCCTCAAAATCAAGCCATTGAACCATCCAAGAAGAGATAGACTGAAAAACATTAGGCCAATTCTTCTCAAACCTCTCTTTTCGTTTTGGGACACGTTTATACATGAGATACACATATGAAGCGAAAGTTTCTTTCTCGTGATCGGTTATCATCTCCTGCCGCCGGAGTTTTTTAAAGATGGGATCAGCAGGTCTCTCTAATTTCTCAAGCTCATTTTCGTATGTGTCGAAATCAATTGTGCCGTCCCTTTTCATGAACGCATAATGGTCTTTTTCCGCGCCTACTAGCTTGATTGTGCGTCTGTACGGGTTATGGTGTCTTTTACGTCCAGGATTATAAGATTTGCCTCTTTCATATACCCAAATAAAAGGGCTTTTTTCTGCTTCGATGAATCCTTTTTGGTAAAGTTTCGGGAGAAAATGATGGTTATGTTTAAGCTGTGATTCGTTTTGCATCAGAGAAACGCATACCTTTACCGACTCAGCGAGCTAACAATGTTTATATGGATCCATATAAATATCCAAAGATGGCATCAAGTGCCGTATAAGATGCCGGAGAATCCGGCATTCTTTCAGGTCTATATGCCATGTCTCTAAATATCCCCCCGTTAACACAAATGTAGATTATCACTCTGATTCGAAAGATGTCAATTTTTTATGATTTGGGAGGGGCGGAAGACCGCGACTGAAGGCTCTGAAAATGGGCAAGATTCTTAAATGGCTTGGCAAAGTTCTTTTTAGTCAGCGGACGCCGAAGGCGGTCCGCTGGATTGAAGGGTTAGACTTCGGGGACTCTGAGGAAGTTCCTCGATTTCTGGCTCTTGCACACAACCATGGCGCTTTACGAAGGAAATCTCTCGAGAACATTACAGCACCGCATATAGAATGTTAGTTCGCTTCGGTACTGGGAGGTCTCCTGGGCGCTGCCGAAAGTACCGCGCCTCAGCCTCTGCGGTTGAAAGGAACTCCACTTTGGAAAAGCCGGTGCAACGCAGTTTTGCTTCGAGCGCATCAGGCTCGAAGTAACTCACCCAAGGTTCGCCAACGCTTGCGGCGCGCTGAGCAAGTGGCGAAGGAGAGTCGTCGGGCGGCGGCGCGAATGTAAGCACTATCTCGCTGCCCGCCGGAAACATTGCGACGGACCGGAGCACAGCATCAATGGCGTCTTCTTTGAGGTACATCGTCACACCCAGCCAGGAGAAGAAGGTCGGCTCGTCCATCGAGACATGATACCTAAGCAGGCCATCATGCAACGATTCGTGTTCAAAGTCGATGTTGGCGAAGACTGCGTTCTCAGGCATTGCGAAGCCCGCTGCGGCAAGATGGGAACGTTTCAAAGCTTGTGTCTCTGGATGGTCGACTTCGAGAATCTTCAATGTCTGCGCCCATGGAGGTTGCCTGAGCGCAAAGGTATCGAAGCCTGCCCCGAGGATGACATACTGCGTAATTCCGCGAAGAACCGCAACGGCGAGCCGGTCCTCGGCGAACCGCGAACGCAGAACTACATGAGCGCGCAATACAAGACTTTCGGGAGTTCGATAGTGATCCGCCGTATCTTTGATCCGCTGTAAGGCAACCGGTCCAAGCAGTGACAATGCAACCGGATCATCAAGGATCCGCGGCTGTGTTTCAAACAACTGATGCGCGGCCCGCAGGTATGCGGTTCCTAGCGCCGTGCGACTCGCTTTATGATCGGAGATCGTGTGAAGCTCCCATCAGGTTTTGGACTGAGGTCTAACGTTCGGCATCAGCGGCGGCGCGCAGCGCCGTCCGCTGCATGCCGTTGTTAGGCGAAGTACATTCTAGCGTCCCAGCTCAACTTCTCTTCCATCCTTTAGTGTCACTCTACCTTTCCCTCGCAGATAGACGTAGCCGACACCTGGCACCATGACAAAAGTGAGCCGGTTCGATTTGTCATCCTCGCTAATGAAGGTGTAGATGTCGCCTTTCATGTCGAGTTCAACACGGCCCTTGAACCGGTGGAGGCAAAAGTTCCCAAAGGCGAAAGGCTGATTGTTTACAATAGGCATTGCATCACCGGGGAATTCCATCTGAACGTTTAACGAGCCTTTACCGGTCTGGACCAGTGTCATGCTGCCAGGCAACCCACCCTGGGGCATGATTTCTTTGATAACAAATCTCTCTCCCACTCCCTTGTTTCGTATCTCTTGAACGAGGGCCTGCTCTGACTTCGGCAGGTCGGACTCGGCCACCTTATCTTTCTCTTGCAGAGTTCCGGTGTTTTGAGGGCTTTCTTGTGCGGGTCCTTCGTTCCGCTTCTCTGTGCCGTCGAGGAGTTCAAGACCTTGATTGCCAATTGTGGCACCGCCATTGCGATACTGCTGTCCAAGAAACGAGGTCCATTGGCCAGTTTCGAATCGTAGCTTGGACCCGACGCCGATGATTCCGCCCTCGATGTCGATCTGGTCACCAGGCTTCTCCATCACCAGAAGGTACAGTTCGGTCCCGATTCTGATGGGCAGTTTGTTATCTAGGGACGCATCTGTCGAATACGTCAGCATTTGGTTGCCCGGCCGTGCCATGAAATCCCGGCCGATGGAGAGGGTTCCGGTCATATTGTTTCTAAAGGTCTTACCTCTAACTTCCGCCGTGTCTACCACTTGATGAATGAGGCAGAGTGTCTTGGCAGTGTTCCCTAAGATTTGAGCCTCCGTCAGAGCCGTGGGGTTGTCCCCTGGTCGCATGTCTGTTGCGCTCAAGCCTTGTGCCATCGCATTGCCGGAGCAGATTACAGTGAATGCGACGATTGCCGTCCAACGTAATCTCGTAGTCATGTTGCTTCCTCCTTTCGCCTAACGTATGCCTCAGCGGTGGCGGCACGCCATCCGCTGCAGGCAATGGTTAGCGATTCATCTTACCCAGACGCAGAACGGTTCCTTCATTCGTGCGACCGCAACAATTTCACGATAACGAGACTTCATTCTTTGTGGGTGAGTTCGTGATTCTCTTCGGACAGCACAGACGGTCGAGCAACCGAGTATAAACTTGAGGGGAGCATGAATGTCTGAATATTCACTGTACTCCCAAAGGTCCAGCACGCCACTTACATTTGCAGTTAGCGTGTCGAACACGAGAGCGGTAGCGCCAGTATCCAATTTGCCCGTTACGGGACTGAGACCGACAGGAAGCCGATGCCACAGTGCCCTATCATGGGAGTATTCCTTGGCTGCCTCTGCCTCTATCGTTGGACGAGCGCCACCTTTGGTTGCTGGCTCAATGAATATCATGTATCCCGGAGATGTCGAGCACATCTTCTGAACATGAGCAGGCCGAGCTTTTGGTGACCGGACAAGCCAGAAGGTTTTCCCTGTTTGTTCTATGTCTGATATCTTTCTGTCGAAGATGAAATTGGCTCCTTCACCGGCGTGTTCTCCCATCACGCTGATCACGCACTGCGAACTGGCCAATGCTTCTTTTAGTTCGGTCATGCTTCTCTCTTGGTCGCTAACGTTGCGGCTCAGTGGCCGGCGAAGCCGGTCCGTTGAAGCCGGTGGTTAGGCCTGTTCGTCGAGTTGTTTGAGCGATTTACCACCCTCAGTTTTCCACACGATAAGTCCGTTTGCGCTCCCGCCGTGTATGACAGCCGCCGCCGCAGATGGGCTGGAGAACTCCGCATCCCTGGTGAAGACCAAGAAGCCGTCCTTTTCGGTGAGCACGCCCTCGGCGATGAGTTGTTTGCGCTGGGCCATGACATAGGGATAGTTCTCGGCAGATGGCCGCTCCTCCAAGACGGCGGTAGAGCCCTGGAATATGACGAAACCGTTCGCTGCACGTTGGCCTCGCCCCTTGGCGCCCTTGATACGGCAGTAGAGCACGCCCCCGGGCTGAGCTTTCGCAGCGGGTTGAGCGATCGGCGTAAGGATATCGGAACCGAGGACGGGGAGCAGCTGCCGAATTCGGGCCAGGAATACCTCCATATCCTCACGGTCTGATTCGGGAAGCTTTGAGCCGCCAGCCTGATTCTGTTCGAGTGTGAACCTGTTGATCTGAGCGGCTTCGGCGAGGAGCCGGTTCTCGAGATATCTCACATGGGCCTTGGTCAAGTTCTCGTCCTTGCTGACGAAGACGATGGCCGAAACCCAGAACTCCTTTGTCTTGTGTTGCTTGAGTCGCTCGCGAATGATCTCCGCCTCGCCAATGTAAGCGCGCGGTGCGTTGGTAAGAGGGTCGTTGCCAATGAGTATGTAGACGCCGGCCTTGTCGAGTTCCTCGCGAGCCAGAAGCTCATCCAGTTCAGTGCGGGGAGCGGCGACAGCCTTTCCGGTCCAGTTAGAGATCTCGGCAGTGCGTAGGCTTTTCGCGTCTCCGCGTGGAAGGAAGAGTCTGATAGTTGCCGATGTCATGTGCGCTCCATAGGCCTAACGATCGCGTTGTGCCTCCGAGTGCCCGTTGCTGGCACGAGGTAAGGCACCAAGGCGTTGTTGGCACGTCATTCTCTTTCAGCGAGTGACCAAACTGAACTTGGTCCCCGGCCCGAACGCTTTGCATACGACGCAGACTTCAGAAACTGACTCGTCTGGGATGTCTGCTTGAACCCAAGATGAGCCTTGATGTCCGCGTTACTGGCGCTTCCGTGCCGAGCCAAGTACTTGTATAATTCAACATGCTTCGAACTCGCGGATGTGACACGGAATGCCTTCGTAACCTTGAACAGGTTAGACCATGCTGGCTTGATCCGAACAAAGACACCCGAACGAGTGCCGCAGAGTTCCACACAGTCCAGCTTCGCGACGGCTGTCTCGACTGCTTGCCATGGCGCATTTGTAGCTTTGGCAAGTTGCTTGGTCAATGTCTGAACTGAAGCTGAGCCGGTCTCATATACCGAATTGAGGATCAACAGCTCAGGGATGCCGTAGTTGGCGCCTTGGTCCGTAGCAAGAACGAAGATGCCCGGTCGGAAGTACTCCCCTTGCATCGCGACTTCCATGGTCTCTCCCTTCTCAACGAATGAGGGGAAAGCCCGGCCATACCGGAGTGAGTTGACGCTCATACGGAGCACGCCCATGCCAGCCCTGTCAACTAGGTGGTACTCCATAAGCATTCTGGCCAGCGCCTTGTTGCGGTGTCTGGGTTCGTGCTTGGCTATGTTGTCTGATGTGACGCCACCGTAAAACGACCCCGGGCTTGTGATGACCATGCGATCCCCAGTGAAATTCACCGAAACCATTCCATCCGCCGAATAATCGCGGTGAACCAATGCATTCAGAAAGGCTTCATGGAACGCGATTCTGTCCAGAAGTTGAATCGAATACTGCCTTCCCTCATAATCCAGCGGTAGGATACGGTTGCACGCATCGAAGTGGGCCTTGCCTCGTTTGATCGTCTCCCATAGGCAGTCCTGCCATACGTCATTTATCTCCAACTTGCCCGCCGCTGTTTTCCGACTAAATCTGTACTCGTAGATTCCCAATAGGCGTGAGATCTCATGCACGTTGCCGAGAAACAGGAGACCGCTCTTCGTAATGACACCGTTGTGGGTGGCCCCGATGGCCTCCAAGAAACCTGTTCTCTCGATCTCTGGAAGATTGCGCCGTTTGGCGAAATCAACGAAAGCTTCTTCGACAGCGATAGCGTTTAGTGCGATGGAAGGATTCGCATCCAGAAGTTCGGAGCTCCAATCGTAATCTTGCAGACTTTTGACGGCGTGCTCAATCTCGTCTGGCATCATAGGACGGCTGGATTTGCCGTCGCGGATACAGACCTTGCCACTTGTCGTTGCAACAAGAGAGTCGCGACGGCGGGGAATGTTGATGAGGAGATAGTCTTTCCCCCCGTGCTTGATCTCGGTCAGTTCAAGATCAAGCGATGGTCTCAGTTTTCCACGCAGTCGCTCGCGAGTGGTGTGTAGGTCCACTCGCACAAAGCCTGCAAGTTGGTCATGCCACATCCCGTGCGTGACATTGCTGCTGTCCCGGACGCCAACCAGGACAATGCCGCCTTTGTGGTTTGCGAGAGCTGATATTTCCTCCGCGAGATCTTTCGCGTTGTGGAGTGCATCTTCGGATGAGTAATGCTTGAATTCAACGGTGTCTGACTCAAGGGCTTCGCTCGGTTCCTGTCCTAGTCTGTCAAGCAGTTTCGTACACTGCGCTGAGTTCATTGTGTTTCCCCATGCTTTCTGAGTGCTAACAATGTTTATATGGATCCATATAAAAACCCAAAGATGGCATCAAGTGCCGCATAAGATGCCGGAGAATCCGGCATCCTTTAACACAAATGCAGATTATCACTCTGATTCGAAAGATGTCAATTTTTTATAATTCGGGAGGGGCGAAAGACCGTGAATGAAGGCTCTGAAAATGGATAAGATTTTTAAATGGCTTGGCAAAG
>Ga0187886_1001074_pt1 | contig 26969 bp, 25 predicted proteins | sample June2016WEW_20_1_FD_133001 | JGI IMG/M metagenome (GOLD analysis project Ga0187886, IMG submission 133001) | Peatland microbial communities from SPRUCE experiment site at the Marcell Experimental Forest, Minnesota, USA - June2016WEW_20_150 | ecosystem: Environmental > Terrestrial > Soil >... | reverse complement strand
TTTCCAACAAAATTACTATGTTTGAACTCTCAAAGGCCGACCTGCGAGCCATATTTAGAAATTGGTTGAATTCCTTCTTCGAAGAAGAGCCTGAACCTTCAGCGATGTTGTTTGGCATAGACATTCCAGAACCTCTAAGCTGGTCAGCAAACCGAAACAATTTCCTTTTTTCCAGATCGTCTGCGATGTCGAAAAGATCATTGGCAATTTGAATAGCTAACTGCCAAACCTTCAAATCCTGATATCTAAATTTCACCATTTCTCTTTTATACGCTTTACGCTATGCGCTTAGCGCTTTGCCTATTTTATTATTTTGCTGCTGGCCCCATTACCTTTTTGACGATGTCAGGGGTGTCCGTCCCGTCCAGGGGAAAACAGACCTGCTCAATCATGACCTCATAGCCCTCATTTTTGAAATCATAATATTTCAGACTCCCTTCAAAATGCGATTTGGCATGGCCTCCGGCCGATATGTCTGCGTAAGGGAGGAGGGCAACCAGTGTATTTTCCGCCAGTGCCCCGAGGATGTCACTTTCCCGTAATTCTTCTTCTAACAAATGCTTCAATTTCTCGTGACAGGTTTGAAGACCTTTCCCATTGTCATGACTGGCAAGTTGGGAAAGCTTGAGGATGAGGATACTAAAAAAATTTTGATACCGCCGCGCCCGTTTGACCTCCAGATCCAGAAAATAAATAAATAGTTCCCGGCTCAGGATGCGGCTCAGTTCCATTGTCGCCCCTTCACTTGATGGATCCACTGAATAGCTCATCCCATTTCCTCCTTGATCCTGGTAAACTTTTTCAACTCATCCATGCGGTACTTTTGAATTTTATAAAGTAATGCTTTATAACTCACCCCAAGTAATTTAGCCGCCTTTTTTCGATTCCAATAAGTTTCCTGAAGAGTCTTCCGGATCAACTCCTTTTCAGCGCATTCTGCCGCTTCCTTTCCCGCCTGCCTGAGATTCAAGCTCTCCGTTCCTTTTATCCCGTTTCGCCAAATCGTGTCAGGAGTGAGAGGGCTTGTTGTCCCATTGATATGCCCAATAATAGACCCCCCGATCACCTCCTCTTCGCCAAACAGAATGATTCGTTTAATTATATTTTCCAACTCGCGGATATTTCCCGGCCAATCATATTCATGGAAAATTTCAACCATCTTTGGGGAGAGAGAGGAGATGGATTTGTCAAATTTCGTGGTATACAGGTGGAAAAAATATTGGGAGAGAGGCCAAATCTGTTCTCGACGGTCTCGCAGAGGTGGAACCAGGATGGACATCACATTAATTCGGAAAAAAAGGTCTTCCCGGAACCGACCTTCCACCATAGATCTTTCTAAATGGTCTTTGGTGGTCGTAATGACGCGCGTATCTACAAGAATATCCCCATTTCCCCCTAACCGAGAAAATTCCCCATCCTGGAGAACTTGCAAGAGTTTGGCCTGAATTGAAATGTCGATTTCTCCAATATCATTCAGTAATATGGTTCCCCCGCTGGCCAGTTCAAACTTGCCGGGCTTTTTCAAATGGGCCCCTGTAAAGGCCCCTTTTTCAAATCCAAACAGTTCACTTTCGAGGAGATCTTTAGGAATGGCTGCGCAATTTACCTTTATAAAAGGTTTCTCCGATCGACGGGAGTTGAGGTGGATGGCTTGAGCCACCAATTCTTTTCCTGTCCCGCTTTCCCCTTTGATCAGGACCGTGATGTCCGTTTTGGCGATTTCATCGATGACCGCCTTGACCTTTTTCATTTTCGGGCAGTTATCAAAAAAGATTTGGTGGATATCTTTCATAACGGGTTTTAAATGAGAGCAATCTAAATGCCAGCCAAAGAAAAATTGTTTCATCAGAATTTATCCTGTTGTATTTGTTAAATATTTTAAAATTTTGAAAAAAATCATTCAGTACTCCTTACAAAAAGTGTTGGGAAAAAAGAGAAAAATAATGGGAAAAAGTGGAAAAACAATTCCACTTTTTCCCGAGTCCTCGGGGGAACGTAAAGCTAATATGATCAGTTTAACCAAAAAATGTCTGGGATCTAAATAAGGTAAACTCCGTATTTTAGGAGGGGAAATACCTTATTTTGTAAGGCTGGATTTATAAGAAATAAATTACACCCCCTCACCCCCAGAAATTCTCTCGCATTTGGGGGGTGGGAAGGCTCAGGCGGGAGGGCATTCTCTCGGAACCATAAGGTTATGTTTTCCATGGATCGAGGCGGGCTGAAAACCAAATCCATCCGCCGGGCCTCTATGGAGACTCGCCGGAGAGGCTTGGATAACTTTTTCTCCCGCCGATTTCCCGCCTTGGGCGGGATTCATGCCCTCCCTCCTGGTATAAGATACAGTTTCACCGGGGAGACAAAATATATGTAAGGGAGCAAATTCCTAAGCAATGTTTTTATGGGCTTGGGAATTTTGCCGCCTATTCAGCCCATATTCTTTAATTTTATTGAGCAAGCCTTTGTAACTAACATTCAGCATACCGGCGGCCTTCTTACTGTTCCAATTCGCCCTTTCCAAGGCCTTATAGATGACTTCTGTCTCCGCCTTCCGAACAGCCTCCCGTTGGACCTGTTTCAACGACGGCTGCTCAACTTTAAGGGAATTCCCTTGATTTTTATCATCGGAAATCTCTTTTTTGGTCATCTGGCTTAATTCCGAAATTACCTCCTCCACATTTCCCAGGACAACATAGCGCTGAATGAAGTTCTCCAATTCCCGAATATTTCCGAACCAATTGTGACTCAGGAAAGCCTTCATCAACGAATCAGGTAACGGTTTACTTTCCTTTTGATATTTTCTTTCAAATTTATTCAAGAAATACTCTACAAAGACCGGTATCTCCTCTTTCCTCTCCCGTAAAGGAGGGATGGTGATGTTTACTACATTCAATCGATAATAAAGATCCTCACGAAAATGACCGTTTGTCACAGCCTCTTCGATGTTCTTATTCGTTGCCACCAATACCCGCACGTCTACCCGTACATCCTTCTTGCCCCCTAACCTGCAAAACTCCCGGTCCTGCAACACTTGGAGAAGCTTGGCCTGAAGGGCAAGACTAATTTCGGAAATCTCATCTAAGAAAATAGTCCCCCCATTGGCCAATTCAAATTTACCCGGTTTCATCCGGTAGGCCCCCGTAAAGGCTCCCTTCTCATAACCAAAAAGCTCGCTCTCCAGAAGTTCTTGAGGCAGGGCGGCACAATTCACTTTCACAAAAGGTTTTTCCCGGCGATTCGAATTCAAATGAATGGAGCGAGCCACGACCTCCTTCCCTACTCCACTTTCCCCCTGGATTAAGATTGTTACATCGGTATCGGCCACTTGATCAATGACCTCCTTGATCCTATGCATCTTATCACTGGCATAAATGAAGATCCCCTTCTCCCGCGTCATCATCTCCCCCACCTCGATAAAGGTAGAAGAGGAAGAAGGGAGGGTCCGAGAACGCCCTTTTCCTATGGGAGAAGATCTTCCGGAATCCTTCATTAAACGGTTCATATCATGCATTTTCACAAAGAAACGGGCTGAGGTCAAAGCGGCCCCTACCTGCGCGGAAATATAAGCCAGGGCTAATTTATCCCCCTCGTCAAAGGCTCCTTGTTTGGAATGGCTGACGTTAAAAACGCCCACAATTTGATCTTTTTCCCGGATGGGAAAACAGATTAAGGATCTAATATCATTATTTAATCCATCCACTTTTACAAACCGCGGCTCATCTTTCACATCATTGGCCATTACGGCTTGCCCTTCTTTTAAGACCCAACCAGCAATTCCTTCCTTGAGCCCTTGTCGCTTTCCTTTAGCGGAAGGGCCCGGATAATATGTGCTGTTTCCGTCGTTCTTCCCTCGAGAGGCCATGACAGATAACTCACCCGAGTTCGAATCTTTTAACATGATGGAACATTTCTCGGCATCGATCTCATCCATCACCGCTTCTAAAATGCCCTTACAGGTTTCTTCAAAATCCGGAACATGACCCATTGCCCCCTGGACCTTCTGGAAAAGGACGAATTCTTTGTTTTTTTCCATACCAACGGTGCTGGAAGAAATATCGTTGCTTTTAAGAAGCCGGCTTGCTACTAAGTTTCTTTCTTCCATCAATTTCCCTCCTTGACTTCCTTCTTCATAACCGGTACCCGTAGTCCTCTACCTTTGCGTCATCCCGGATAATTATTCCCAGGAGAAATTCGATTCAGCTTTTCTGCCAATCTTTTTTTCTGGATTAAGCTCTGGCGCTGTTTTAGCCCTTTCCGAAGATGGAGAAAGATTCTGTTAATGGAGAAGGGCTTCATAAAGAGGTCATCCGTGCCAGCTTTCATGATTTCTTCATATTCATTCTCCTGTAATTCCCCATTTGTAAGCATCATCACGTAAGCTTCAGGAAACATTTTTTTGAATCCACGGATGGCTTCCAGGGTGGAAGAATGATTGATCCAGTATTCTGTGATCAGGCCCGATACCTCGAATTCTGAGAATTTCTTCAAAGCCTTTTCAATGGTAGTTACAGGGATGACGTTATATTCCTCGTTTTCTAAAAAGGTTTTCAGGGGCCATTGAGTATTCGTTTCTGCATCCAGTATTACGATGGTCTCTTTAGACATTGGTATTAACTCCTCGGAATTTTTATAAGCTATTGAAATTAAATTTTTACTTTCGATTTTTTTGCTTTTCTTTTGCTTATGAGACGATGGAATATTGAAATCAAAAAATATATTCTATTTTTAAGATGTGGGAAAGATGAGCAATTTTTATACCCACTCGATTATTCTTGAATTTTTTTTATAACTAATTGATTTTAAATATCTTTTCTTTCTAAGAAGCTTTTTAGAATTTTCCCCAGATCAAAAAAATTGACCTTTTGGCCCAATTACTGAGCCAAAAGGTCAGAAAGGAAAAAAACTAAAAAAATTTTAAATGCTTTGGTTTTATCCCAAAAGGGTTGAGTTAGGGATTGACGGTGTTTGGCTTGAGGTCTTCCAACGCCAGACTTAAAGATTGAGGAAGACCTAAAACCTCGGGGTAGGTAAAGGTTTGGAAGGAAAGATTTTGCACAAAAGGCTTCAAAGCTTCATCAGCTTGGAAAGGAGGATGCTTCTGAATCAACTTGGAGAGTCTTTGAAGCAGCGCCTTTGATCCAGCCTGATCTGTTTCCGGAAGGAGGATTTCAAAGCTTCCATTTTCACACCCTACGATATCCTCCTCTCTTATATATGTCCTGAGAATTTTTGCCATTTCATTGCTAAAATTATCGAAGGGATCTCTCATTTTTTCGAAAGGGGGAATTCTTACAAGGACCAGGGACAGGGCGTGGCCATGACGCTTTGCCCTCTTTACCTCCTGCCTAAAACATCTTTTGAAAAACCCCTGGTTGAAAATGAACTTTTGGACTCGCACGGTGCTTGGATGAAATACACTTTGGTTTTCCAGCTCCTGTTTCTTTAAGATGAGTTCCCTTTGTCTTAGACCTTTTTGAATATGGACAAGGATTTTCTCCGCGGAATAGGGTTTCAAAATCAGGTCATCCAACCCCATGCCAAAAAGTTTCTCATAGTCTATCTCATCAATGGTGTTCTCGGTGACCATGACGATATATATTTCCGGCCGGCTCTGCTTCATCCAGCGGATGATCTGACATGTATCCTCATAGGGAGGAAAGTATTCCATGATGATAACCGAATAATCCCGGGTAGAAAACTGACGGTAGGCTTCTTTCAAATCACTTGCCACTTCAACCCCATAATTCTCCAGCTCCAAGATCATCCGGTAGGCGTTGATGATGTCTTTAGATGGGTCGATCAATAAAACCCAATTCTGGGGTATCATTGAATCTTAAGCTCCTCTTCCGGGGGCTTCTTTTGTGAAGGAGAATGCTAAATCAAAAGTCCTACTGCAAATACTTTGCCAAATATTCGTCCTAGACGATTTTTTTCTGTACATTTTTTAGGCCGTATTTTTTTATCCGGTTCGTCAGCATCTTTCGTGTAATCCCAAGTAATTTCGCAGTCTTTTCCTGATTCCAATTGCACTCCCTTAGCATTTTTAGAATCCACTTCCCCTCCAGGTCCGATACCATCTTGGGCAAATGGACCTTCTCCCCTGTTCTTTCTTGAACACTCTCGGAATCAAAACGGAAATGCGGAGGGAGGTCATTGACGGTAAGCGTATGCCCGTCGCAAAACACAATCATTTGCTGAATCACACTGCTCAATTCCCTTACGTTCCCATGCCAAGGGTAGTTCTTCATGTGTTCCAAAACCGCCGGTTGAACGCGGCTAGGATTTTTCCCTTCCTTAAATTTGTTGAAAAAGTGCTTGACGAGCAGGGGAATGTCGGAGACGCGCTCCCTTAATGGAGGGATCGTTAAGGAGACAATACTCAATCGATAATAGAGGTCTTCCCGGAAATTTCCCTTTTCTATTTCCTTTTGAAGATTTCGATTCGTTGCAGCAAGAATGCGAATGTCCACTTTAATCGGCCGGCTGTCCCCGACCCTTTCGAATTCTTTCTCCTCGATGACCCTCAGAAGCGTCTTTTGCAGATTCAGGGGCACTTCACCGATTTCGTCCAAGACCAGGGTTCCCCCATCCGCTGCTTGGAAGCGGCCAATGGTTTCTCTAATCGCCCCGGTGAAGGCCCCCTTGGTATGTCCAAAAAGTTCACTCGTCAGTAAAGTATCCGTCAAGGCTCCGCAAGGGACTGTGACGAAGGGTTTATCCTTTCTCTGGCTATTGTAATGGATCGTCCTGGCAATCAGATCTTTCCCGGTTCCGCTCTCCCCCTGGATCAAGATGGTCTTGTCGGTCCTGGCTACCCGCCCGATGATATCAAAAATCTCCAACATCCTCGGGTGATTTCCAATGATGTTCGGGAAAGAATATTTTTCGCTGACTTCTTTTCGCAGATGATCCAGCTCTCTCTCCATCTCTTTGGTTTTGAGAGCCTGGTGGATGATCGTGAGGAATCGCTCCAGATTATTAAAGATTGGTTTTTCGAAGAAATAGAAAGCCCCCTGTTTTAGGGCTTCAACGGCCAGGGAAACGGAGCCATAGGCGGTAATTAGAATAACTGGAATTTCCCCGTCGATTTTTTTGACCTCGGAGAGGAGTTCCATTCCACTCATGTCGGGCATCTTTTCATCCGTAATGAGAATATCGATGGAATCGGTTTGCAGTTTTCCTAAGGCTTCTTCCCCGTTTTGAGCCGGAATCGCCCGAAACCCTTCATCGATCAGAATCTGACAAGTTCCAAAAAGTGAATTGGGCTCGTCATCTACGACCAGAATGCGAGGGGTGCTCATATCCTACGATCTCCAGGAGGTTCCTTTGGGGGGACGATGGGTAATTCCACTTTGACGGTGGTCCCTTTCCCCTCTTCACTTTCAACATGAATTTTCCCATTGTGTCGTTCGGTAATGATTCTGCGACAAATGGCCAATCCTAAGCCGGTTCCCCGAGCCTTGGTCGTAAAGAAAGGGCTGAAGAGATGTTTGGAGTTTTCCTTTTTAATCCCTGGGCCATTGTCGGTAAAAAGGATCTCGATGGTCCCGGGATAAGGGTCGGAGTTGAAGCCGGTCTTGATGGCGATTTCTCCACCATTTTCCACGGCTTCAAAACTATTCTTCAAGATATTTAAGAATGTCCGCTTGATCTCTTCGTAATTGGCATAGACTCTGGGGAGTCCGGGATCCGTGTCCAAATGAATCTTAATTTTTTGGGTCAATTCTTCAAACATATGAGAGACAATATTGATAGCGACGGAGATGACCTCATTTATTTCAACCTCAATCATCCGACTTTTGCTCAGAGGCCGAACAAAATCCAGGCACTCTTGGACAAAATCATTCAGGTGTTGAACTTCTTCCTGAATGATCTTCACGGCCCGGACAAGGACTTCATCCTTTAGATTGGACCTTCTCTGAATGATCGCCAGACCTCCACCGATGGCGTGCAAAGGATTGCGGATCTCGTGGGCCAGAAACGGAAAAAACCTCTCTAAAGAAGAAAATCCGGCAACCTTCTTGTCTTCCTTCTGGGCTTCGCGAATCTTAAGAACTTCTTTGAGGGATTTTAACAGAGCTTCATTGCTAAAGGGTTTCGAAAGATAATCTGCAGCTCCGGCTTTCATGAGATCCACGGCGACCTCTTCTCCTCCATACCCGGTCATGAAGATCACGGCCGTGTCATCATTGATTTCTTTGATTCTTTTTAAAACCTCCCTCCCTGAGATGTCTGGTAGAACCAGGTCCAGAAGAACCGCTTCCGGAGATTCCGACTTCATCTTTTCGATGGCCATTTGCCCGTCTGAGGCAGTAGAGACCTGAAAACCTTGGTGTTCTAAGAACCGCTTGCACAGGGCGATTACTTCGAAGCTGTCATCCACGATCAAAATTTTTTTCTTGGAGGTTTCCATATCCTATTTACAAAAATTTTTTCATGGCAGATACGTCACCCGCGAACTATCAAAATCGCCTTTTCCCCTCACCCTTTCCCTCTCCCCCACAATGGGGGAGAGGGCAGGGAGAGGGGGAAATTTTAAATATCTTTGGCTAGAATTTCGAATTTAAATATTATACCCTACGGGCTTTACTTCAGGGCCTGGAGGGTCTCTTTGGCCTTTTCCGCTCCCGGAAATTTTGGGTCCGACTTCAGAGCTACGGTCAACTCTTTTTTGGCCATTTCTTTGTTATTATTCTTATAATAGGCCATTCCCAGGTGGTAACGCACGATGGGATTGTCGGGAATTTTTTCGCTGGCCTCTTTCAGGTACGGGATGGCGCCGCTGAAAATGTTCTTGTGATATAAGACCCATCCAAGGGTATCCGAGATATTGGGATCATCGGGAACTTGCCTTTTCGCTTCCTGAGCCAAGGCCAGAGCCTCATCGATATTTTCTCCAGACTCGGCATATAGATAAGCCAGGTTATTGGCTGCTGGGGGAAATTTGGGGTTTATTTTCAAGGCTTTCTGATAATACTCTTTTGCTTTGTCGTATTCTTTCCGGGATTCATAGATCGTGCCCAGACCCATGAAGGCCGAAAGGGAATTCGGGTCCTTCTCAATTGCCCTGTTGTATTCCTCTATGGCCCTGTCGGCCTTATTCATCCGCACATAGAAACTCCCCAAGGAAACGTAAGATGTCGGAACATTGGGGTTGATCTCCACCGCCTTTTTGTAGGAATCTTCGGCCCTGGCCAGGTTTTTGTCCATCTCATAAAGGCGGCCCAGCATGTTGTAGAAGAAAGGATTTTGGGGATAGGCCTTGATTTGAGCCTCCACCCTTTCGATGGCTTTCCGATTCTCCTTTTGATTAACATAGATGGCTACAACAAAATAGAGGGCTTCTAAAAAATTGGGTTCGATGGCCAACGCCTTCTCAAATTGGCCCGATGCCTCTTTCCCCCTTTTCTGGGCTAAAAGGGTTCGGCCCATCTGATAATAGCCTGCCGGATTATTGGGGGCGAGGCGGATTACTTCTTCGAACTCTTTACTGGCCTTGGCAATATCTCTCTTACCGAAATAGGCATTTCCCAGGATCAGGTGAGCCTGGGCAGATTTTGGCTCAGTCTGCAAAATTTCTTGGGCTTCCTCGGCGGCCAGATCAAAAGCTCCCGCGTTTAGGTTTAGATCCGCCAGCACCATCTTTGGCTCATTCCAACGGGGGTTTAACTTCACCGCTTCGGCTACCTCTGCTTTGGCCTGTTGCATATCCTTATTTCCCAGATGAGCGAGGCCGAGGAGGTAATGTCCCATAAAAGATTTTGGGTTTTCTTTGAGGTAAGGTTGAAGATAACCGATGGCTTCGTTGTATTCTCTTTTCGCCAGGTGCAATCTTCCTTTCAGGAACATCCCCTCGTGACTCTTGGGATTTATCTTGAGGATCGCTTCGACCATCTGCAGGGTTTCGGCAAATTTTTTATCGGTTAAATAGACTTCGGCGAGTTTTGCTCTGACGGGGATGCTTTTCGAATCGATCTCGATCCCCTTCTTGTAGGTCTCTATCGCCTTTTCCTTCTTTCCCCAGGCGAAATAGAAATCCCCCAGATGGAGCAGGGTGGGGATTGTTTGGGGATCAACTTCCACCGCCATCTGGAACTGCTTCTCAGCATCCTCCGGGCGATTTAGGGAGGCATAAAAGTTTCCCAGCGTCAGCCATGGACCCACGTTCTTAGGTGCGATCTTCGTGATCTGCTCGAATTCAGCTTCGGCCAATTGAATTTTTCCGATCTTCCGGTAGAACTCCGCCAGAGCATATCGAGCCCCGGTAGATTTTTCATCTACCTGAACCGCTTCTTTGAATGTTTTTTCTGCCTGAATGAAATCCTTTTGGAGAAAATAGAGGCTGCCCAGATGGACGTAGGCATCAATTTTTGGGGGATCCAGTTCGATTGCTTTCTTAGCTTCTGAAATCGCTCCGTCTATATTCTTCTCGCCCAGATAAATCGAGCTCATCAAGAGATGGCCGGCGGGTTTATTGGGCTCTTTCGCCAGAACCCTTTCGGCCTGTTCCCTGGCTTTTTGAATTTCTCCCGAGAGGAAGTAGAGATTCCCTAACTGTAAGCGGGCATCAGCCGAGTTCGGATCTAATTCAACACTCTTGGAAAATTCAGCATAGGCCTCGCGGATCTGCCCCACCCTCAAGTGGGAAAGGCCCAATTTGTAACGAGCCTTTACATCCTGGGGATTGATCTGCAGGACGTTTTTATATTCAATGATTGCTTCTTTGAATTTATTTTCCGCGAAGTATTTTTCTCCCCTTGCCCAGTGACGTTCTATTTTTGCTTCCTTGCTGCAACCGATTAGAATTGTGAAAACTAAACAGAAAAGCATTAAGAAAACAAATTTCCACCCCTTGCTAAATGGCAGAATAATCATTAATCCCCCCCTTTATTCGAACGCTCTGGATTTATACCACATTTTCATATCAATGGAAATATTAGATTTTCTTAGCCTAAAAGACGTATTGACCCATTAATATTTTTCGGCCTGCTAAAGGCAAGCCTTTACAGAGAAATATTGCCTTCAAAAATGGGGATATAAATTGTCCAGGAATTTTGGAAAAAGTGGAAAACCTTTTCCCACTTTTAAGGGATTGATTAGAGGAAAATTCTATAAAATAAAATAAAATCAGATTGTTATACGGTTGGAGAAGAATGGCCTATTTCTTGCGTTAAAATGAAATTGTTATGTTGACGAGGTATGAGATATTGAAAGAACTAAGAAGGATGGGTGTAAAAGAACCATCTTTGCTCAAGGCTTATCTAAGGGATTTTGAGAATTACATAGGTACCCATTACGGGCTAAAAATTGTTAAGACGAAAAAAAAATTGGATGATTCTCCCAGCCCCAAATCCTCATCCTCCTTGTGAAATGTAAGAGTTGCCAAAAAAGGGATTAAAAAAGGCCAACAGAATTTTTGTTGGCCTTTTTTAATTTACCCAAATTTTTTTAACTAATCTTTCCTGACTGTACCGTCACCCTCGAACCATGAAAATCTTTCCCCTTCCCCTCTCCCCCAGTTTGGGGGAGAGGGCGGAGTGAGAATGGGCGCGAGGGAGTTGGATCAGGAAATTTGATTAGCTCTCAGGGCCTGTTCCAATCAGGGGTAAAATCTTATCCACTCGAAAATATACCAGATATTCTTTACCTTTTAAGTCCGGATATTCCTTTCGCCGGATCGAATCCAGTATCTTACTATCCTTTTCTTCCCGAATTTTAGTCAGATAGAGTCTCGTTCCTTTGTATTTTTCCTCTTCCTCCATAAAAAGATAGGCAGCGTGAGGGTTCGATTGAAGGTTCTGATGGGTTAACCGATCTGCCATGAGGAAGGCAATCGTCTCTTCATCCATGACATGGGGGACCGCATAAATGGCAACATTCACCCGACCGCTTCCATCGGCCGTCGCCAGTACCCCACTTCCTTTAGCCGTTTTGAAATATGCACTAATCTTCATCGATACATCTCCTTCAAAGCGAAATTTCTTTCTATTAACCATTCATGACGGCACCGTCACCCTCGAACCATGAAAATCTTTCCCCCTCACCCTTCTCTTCTGCTGGATTCCCGCCCTGCACCACACTAGGTACAGGGCCCGCTTCCGCGGGAATGACGGCTCCTTTTTTTAATTACGACACAGCCTCCTAAGGGAGAGGGCACGGTGAGGGGGTACTTTTTATATAATAATCATAATAAAATATTCTAGGAAGGTAAAGGGGCGCCTTACGCCTAACGCCTTACGGTATTTAACGCTTTGCGCCTGACGGCTGCAATAAAAGTCCCAGGTCGGGAAAATCACCTTTTCCTTTTCCCGGAAATGGGAAATCCCCTTGGAAGGACCCCTTCAGATCTTTTCCGGAGACCTCCAGACGTTTCACCCGCAGGATTCCCTCCTGGAGTTTAATTTCCGCACGGATCGTGTCAAAAAGGGCCAAGGGCAGTGGGAGCTGGGCATCCTGAGCTCCCCGAATCTCGCCCCGCTGCAGCAAAGCCCAGGCTTGGCCGTTTCCCTTCCCAAAATCCTCGCCCACCCACTCGAACGTGGCCTCCCCGCTCAACTTCATCTGGAAGGAAGTTTCTTTCCGGGCAGACGTTTTGATTTCCAAATTGTTGAGCCGGATTTTCACTCTACTCTGGTTTCGCTCCATACGGAATTCCCCTCGCAGGCGCGGAGAGTTTGCTAAATCCTGCAGGTTGAAACCGCTTTCCCCCCAGAAAAAACCCAGCAGGTTCGGATGGAGGCTTACGTCAGGAACCTGGAAAAGGAGGGACCCAGAATCAATGCGGATATTCTCCATGAGGAGGTTGTAAGGAAATGAAGGCCCCATCCTTATGATGGATAGCTTAAGGGGAATCGTTTCTTCGAATCTTTGAATGATTGCTTTTTTTAACTGATCGTAGGGGAACTGCCATAAAAAGAAGAAATAGAACAGCGATAAACCGAAGATAAAATATCCCAAGATTTGCATGCGCGCTCTATACTACTAACCTTCGAATTCTTGAAATTTTGTCAAGCAAGTTTGCCTGTCGTTTTCCCCTTCACCCTCCCCTCTCCCCCGGAAGGTGTGAAATAATCCCCCCAATCACCCCCACCTTCCCCCTCCCCCATCTAGGGAGAGGAAATATCTTTTTTATTTCAATATGTTCACCCTCTCCCCTGGCGGGAGAGGGATGGGGCGAGGGAGTATCAAGCTCCATCATTTGGTTACGGCTACGCTGCGCCGTGTATTCTGGTCTCAACCCTGGTAAAAAACCATCTCCAGAGTGACGTCCAGATAACGGGGGGTCGTATAGCGAGGCTTTATGCCCATGCGAGCGATCCGAAAGCCCCCGGGGGAAGATTGAACTTCATAAAGGAACCGAATCAACCGGGGAAGGTCCGCCTTCTCCATCAGCACCTGCACCGTCATCGCTTCCGCTCCTGCCCCCGTAGAAGGAGAAGGTTTAATGGACCGGATACTCTGGCGGAGGCCGGATCGCTCAATCAGTGCATCCAGCTTGGAGAGGGGGGACAGGGCTCTTTCGCTCGCCGGAATCTTCTGGACCCTGGCCGCTCGTATTTCCTTCAGAGACTCAAATTCCTTCCGAAGCAGGCGGAGTTCTCGCAGGTCTCGTTCTTTTTGAGGAATGAGCCGCTCCAGTTCCCGGGTCCGCTTATAGGCTGGATAGAACGCGAATTGAAAGACCAGCAGAGCTCCGAGGAGGCAAGCTCCTCCAAGGAGGAAGATTTTTTCCCTTCCCGCGATTCTCATCCCTCACATGCTCCGCTTCATCTGAAATTTAAACTCAACCACGTTCTCCAAGGTGCTGGCCTGGGCTGTTTTCAACTGCACCTCCTTGTAAAGTGAGGACCGATCCAGCTTTGACTTTAAACGATTGACCGTATCGAATGAATCGGCTTCGCCGTTTACCTCCACCGCTTCGGGGTCCATGGCCAGGTCTGTGATCCTAACCTTCCAGGTGGGCTCGACCATCATGCTGATTTCACGAAGAATTTCCAGGGGAGAACTGGTGCTTGAAAACCCACCCAAAGCATCCAGTCGGGCTTTTTCTTCCCGCACCAAATTCTTCATCTGCTGGACTTCATTTACGACCTTCTTGAGCCCCGGCTGGGCCTGCAAAAATTCTTTGCGGATATCGGCCTTCAAATCTCGGTATCTTTTCTCTTTCAGATAAAGATTCGTGGAAAAAGCAGCGATTCCCAGGAAGGCCAGGACGGCGATGTAGGACAGAAGGAGGGTCACCCGGGTCTTCACCTTCTTAGCTTTCTTGGTTGAAGCAAACTCCTCCTGCCGAAAATTCATCCGCTCTGCCTCACCCACCGATCCCCAAAAAGCAGCGCCCAGAGCGACCGTGAGGGCACTATGATATTCCGGCGGGACATCCCGCAGCAAAGATGGCAAGTGATCCGAAACGTCCAAAATGGCTACAGGTCTTCGGAGCAGCTCGCTGAGAATTCTCTCGACGCCGGGCAGGGACGCAGACCCCCCCGTCAGGAAGACCTTTTCGACGGGCCGCCCCTCAGAACCAGATTCGAAAGGGATCAACGTTCGTTGGACTTCATCGGCTAGGAGACCGAAGGCAACAGCGATGGCTTCCTGCCCTTCCGCGGAACCTCCCCCCCTTTCCTTTAGATTCCTGGCCTCTTTGGCGTCTATCTTGAAAGCCCGTTCTAAAGCCCGGGACACTGCCTCACCTGCTATGGGAATAGAACGAACCAGAGCTAACGTTTCACCTCTCCAGACGATCATCGTGGTCTTCTCATGTCCCACATCTAAAAGGGCACTGGCAGACCCGCTCTGCCTCAGGCGTTTCACCACCCAGAAAAGGGCCATGGCCTCCGAAACCACGCTTTCCGGGTCCAGCCCGACATCCTGCATGAGGGAAAGGAGCTCGTGCAACTCCTCCTTGCGAACGGCAAAGACGAGCGCGAGATTGCCGTCCTGACTTTCCTGCGGGGTGTAAAAATCAACCAAGACCTCTTCGACCGGAAAGGGAAGCAACGGTTCCAACTCAAATTTGACCACCTGCCGGTCTTTTTTCCGATCCTGGAAAGGAAGGGCCACCCGGTGGACCATCGTTCGATGCGAGGCGATCGGAACGACGATTCCTTCTCCGCCCTTTTCTCCTTCAGGGAAAATCTTCCGCAACCCTTGCAGGTATTCTTCCTTTTCTCCGCTGCGGATCGGAAGACACGCGTACTGCGTCACCCGATGTCCCTGCAAGGTGCGGGAAAGTTCCACGGCCCTAATTCCCGTTGAACCGATGTCCAATCCCCAGATTTTTGCGCTCATGACTTACCCGGCCTTCCAGAAAAGGACTGTGGTTCGCTTTCCCTCCCTTTTGATCACCGTCTGTACTATGGCCAAGGCATCGCGGTAATTGCCCTGCACCTCCAAGGAAAAATAATTGGACCGGACGGTGATCTCGCTACTGATCTGTGGATAGACCGACTCCCAACCCGGAATGGACCGGAGGTCTTCTATGCTGCGAAATGGCTTTTCCCTGCGGGAGTCCAGTACAGCTTCCGCCATGGCCTGATCCACCTTTTGGGAAAGGCTCAGGAGGACCGGGACGCTGGCAGTGTTGATATTGATTTTTCCATCGGAATATACCGTTAAGTAGTTTCGCAGCCCTTCCCGTTCATCCGTTCCGCAAAAGATAGAAGAATCTATTCCCTTGATCAGAAGCATTTCTCCCAGGGAATCGAGAGGCCCGTTCTTTGGTGCATAGGGGTGCTTCAGGGCCAGGTAATATTCCCTTTCCGCTCCCATAGGTCTCTTCTGGTCGTCGGGGTCAAGCCAATCGAGTATCGCATCGATCATTTCCGGGTCATGGCCCAACAGCTCGAGCAGACGCTCTAGTTGATTTTTCTTTTTTTGGTTCACATTCCCGTACGGGTCGATCAATCCATTTGGGTTGAACTTTGAACTCTCATCCACAATCTGCCCTGTGAAGTAGCCCTCGGTGAAAAGGCGGTGTGATAGATAGGCCAAAACTGCAAACTGGGCCCATCTCTCGTCCAGGGAATCATAGGACGGGTCATCATCCTGGATCAGGGCCCGAGCGATCTCCACCCCCGATTGGGCGATGTAGGACGCCTGGGTCAGGTCCCGATAGTTGCCGGCCAGGTTCGCTTCTACTCGCATGGCTCGATTGAGCTCTAAGCCCGTGACCACAAGGAGAGTCAGAATAAGAAGGGTTAATACGAGGGCGACTCCTCTCTGTCCCCTTTGCTCTTTAGGGGGGGCGTTATTTACCTTCTTCATGCTCCCTCTCCCGCCAAGGGCAAAAAGACCTGGGTGCGAAAGACATGCAACTGGCCACGAGAATCTTCCAGCTTCAATTGGATCTCTATCCTGTTGGGAAGCTCATTGCGGTGAGTTCCTTCCAGCGAATTCCATTCTTTTTGCTTTCCCCCTTGACGGTCGAAGAATAAGAAACTCAAGCTGCGGACTCGATCGCAGACCGCCAAGGAACGCCCACCCCGCAGGAGGTCCCCGTCTATCGCTTCGTCCTGGCGGCGAAAAAGCGTAAGCCCTTTCCCCCCCGGCTCATGATCCAGAGAATAACCTAGCTCTAAGATTTCCCCTCCGCTCGCCGAAGAGCTCGCCAATGGATTGACCAGGGTCGTAAAATCCAGGCGGTCCATGAAGTCATCCCCTTCTTTCATAGACCGGCCGACCAATCCGTAACAAAAGGCCTTGGAGCGATTCTCCTGAGCCGGGATAAAGCCTCCCTTTAATTCCCCCCCCATTCGCTCAAGGATCAACCGGCCCCGCTGGATGACGTCCGCCCGATCTTCTGTATGGGCCATGACCGCCATGGACTGATGAAAGGTCATATAAAGCAGGGAAAACACTACGGCTAGGATGGCCAGAGTCATCAAAACTTCAAAAAGGGTAAAACCTTTTTTCCTCATTCTAGCCGCCAACCATGAACCTTAGAGGCGATTGCCCTGTTGCCGCACGTTCCTTCCGAAAGAAAATAATACAAACGTAATAAATGAAGTGACATCACCCCCTCCCTAACCCTCCCCCCTTGAGGGGTGTATGGACCGGAGTCAAGGGTTACAAACGTACCGGAGACATAGGTAACAGTTTTATAAGGGGCTTCGTAAATCAATTTGGCTAATTTTTTGATGACAAAACAAAACGTCAAACACTCCATCGATCAATGTTGCCTGAAGCCCGACAGAGTATCCCCTGAACGCTTTGCTGATCCGCAAGGTTCGTCCCTGAAAATAGAACTCTCCCAATTGCTGGACTTTCCGGATCGCGACTCCACGGGGATATTCAATGGGGGGCAAAGTCTCCGGAAACGAACGCAGACTGGGTTGGTACCGGCTGGCGGGTACTTCCAACCCCAGAGCTTCATGCGGTCGTTCAAAGTTATAAACTTGGCGCCAGGGATCCAAGGCTCCTTGCAGGTGAACTCCATCTTGCCATTGAGAACGGCTGAGCAATTCCCTCTGCAGGGTTCCATGGAACCGCTCGTCTTTGCCCAGCGTCTGAGGATGATAGGGCCGGCTGTGGCTGACTTGAATCTGCAAACGGATCAGCCAAACGGTCAACGGCGTATAGGGATGTTCTGGGTCACTCCCCCAAGGACTTCCATTGTCCACCAAAAGCGTATCCGGCAAACCATACTGGTGAAACGTATCCATCAAGGCTCGCTGCACTCCAATCGTCTGCTGGTTCGGCAGGGCCTGCAAGCAAAGATTGAAGCGGGAGCAATCGTCCAAGACCGTCAAAGGATAACAAGACCCCGCCAAGGTTCTGACGGGCCCTTTGAAATCCATCTGCCACAAGCTGTTGGGCACAGGATGCTCAAATCTCTGCCAGGCTTTCTGGCCTCCCGACTCTTCAGGATCGATCAACCCATGACGATGCAAAATCGCCGTAATGGTGCTGCAGGCTGGAACCGACGACCAACCCAGGCTTTGCAACCGCCGGCGAATCTTGCGGGCCCCCCAACGCCGATGCCCATCGCGCAACTGCAGAATCGCTTCTTCTTGAACAGGATCTACCTGGCGCACGATTTGATGCGGCCGACGGGAACGATCGGCCAACCCCGATATCCCCTCGGTCCAGTAGCGCTTCAGCCACTTATACCCGGTCTTTCGACTAAGGTCATAGCGACGGCACAACTCGCTAAAACTCACCGTCTCCTCCTGCACCAGACTGACAAATTCCCGGCGCAACGACATAACGCTAAAGGTTCTCCATGGCATAATCTCCCCCCTGCTTCTAAGGCTAGGGAAATTATGCCATACTCTCTTTTAACTGTTACCCATGTCTCCGGCACAACTGTTACCTATGTCCCCATTCTATACAAGGGGGAGGGGAGGGTGGGGGGTAAAAAAAATTTCGTTTGTATTAGTTGAGCCCCTAACTGCAAAGCATATTGTTCATCGTTCATCGTCTATCTTCCCCTATTTTTTAGCAAAATAAGCTGTGAGCTCCAAGGTGCGCTCCCGAGTCCCTTCCATCCAAAGAATCCGGACCACCGCCTTACGCAGGTTCAGGATTTCTGTCGAGGAGATAACTTGTTCCCAATGGAATAAGGGGAAGTCCTCTCCCCCACTTCCCGAGTTTTTTCCAGGTTCAGGAAATCTAGCGCTTTCCAGCTCCGCCATCTTCTCCTTCGCCAACAAGGTGGCCAAGGAAATCTGAATCGATTCATCAACCAAATGCACGCTGCTGCCTTGCGCCCGTAAAAATGCCACCGCTACCAAAGAGAGAATGGCCAGGGCGATCATCACTTCCAGTAAGGTGAAGCCGAAAACACCGTTTATCTGGTTTGTTTGGTTTCTCTGGTTCATCTGGTGGTAAAGGAACTGCTTTCTTATATAACCGTCCACTTCTTTTACCCTTTTCCCTTTTCCAAATACCCATTAAGCACTTCCACCTTTCCGCCCAGGGGGTGAACGAAAAGGGTGAAAACTTCCTGTTCACTTTTTTTTAGATGAATTGTGCACTCCTCGGCCCAGCCTGTGGGAGAGAATTCCACGTAGGCAGCCCCATCCCGCATCTTTCCCCGCTCGGGATGGTAAACATCCAAAAAATTAACCCCAGCGGGAAGATAAGTGAGCTGGCCATAGGAAGAAGGATCGCGGGAAAATTTTCCTTTCTCCGCCTCCAGGCTAACCCAAAAAGCGTTCTCCTTTACGTCTATGTTCAGGCGGTAATTGTGCTTGGTAGTGGCAGCCTGGCTCTGGGCATAACGCAGGGTCCCGACGAAGCCCAGGACCGCCCTCTTCATGTCCCCGGGGGAGATGAGCCCCCGGAAGTTCGGGAAACTCAAGAGGAGCATGAATCCCAGAAGAAGGAGAACGAGCATTAGCTCGATGAAAGTGAACCCTCTCAGTTGGTTTCTCTGGTTTATTCGGTTGATCTGGCTTATCTGGTCTTTTTGGTTCATCTGGTTTATTTGGTTTATCTGGTCCGTTCAGTTAGTCAATAATTTTTCTTTCTCGCCTTTCCCGCTTTTCGCGCTTTTCGCTTTATCTTTCGATGTCGACATTTTCCCCCTCTCCACCCTCTTCCCCGTCGGCCCCCAGAGATTTGAGGTCGAAGTCCTTGTTTTTAACTCCCGGGCAGAGATAAGCATAAGGCCTCCCCCAGGGGTCCAAAGGAACTTGCCCTTTTTCCAAATAACCCCCTTCGCGCCAGTTTTTGGGGATAACCCCCGTGATAGGTTTCTGCACCAGAGCCTCTAGCCCCTGCTCGGTGGTCGGGTAGTTTCCAATGTCCAACTTGTAAAGCTTCAAAGCCGCTTCCAGATTCTCGATCTGAAGTTTGGCCTTCGTCCTTTTGGCTTCTTCTGTCCTTCCCATGAATCGTGGCAGGACCAGACCGGCCAGTACGCCCAGGATGATGATAACCACCATGAGCTCCAGGAGAGTGAAGCCATTTGCGGGTCTATCTAGTCTATTGGGTCTATCTGGTTCATGTGGTTTAGAGTCGGATGAGCGACCCAGTAGAACCTCTGCATTTTCCTTCCTTTGCGTCCTGATCAAAAAAATCATATTCCACCTCAGTTATCATTGAGCTCCGCAAAAGTAATGAAACCTTATGCATCTTACATCGCCCCCTCACCCTCCCCTCTCCCCCCATCGGGGGGAGAGGATAAAGGTGAGGGAGGTAGTTCCATTGGTTGCATCGGGGCCTCTCTCACCCATCTCTGGGAAGGCATTAAGGTGAGGGCGGGTTGGAAGGGATTTTTTGAGCGCCCATTGGCATGTACCTTCAGTGGACAATTTGGCTCATCTCTAAGATCGGCAAAAGAATGGAAAGGGCAATGAACCCGACCGCCACCCCCATAATCAAGATCATCACCGGCTCCAAAAGGGACATCATACTGCGCAGGTCGGTTTCCACCTCGTTTTCCAAAATCAAGGCCGCCTTTTCCAACATCTTCGCCAGCTCGCCGCTTTTCTCTCCCACAGAGACCATCTCCAGAACCATCGAGGGGAAGAGGGCGCTTTGCCTCAGCGACTGGGTCATTTCTTCTCCTTCACGAATGCTTTCTCGGGCTTGAGCCAAGGCCTGGGAGAGAAGTCGATTTCCTACCACCCCCTGGGAAGTTTCCATAGCCTGGAGGAGAGGGAGACCTCCATGCAACAACGTCCCCAAGGTTCGAGACCAGCGGGAGACAGCCAGCTTTCGATGGAGATTGCCAGCCAAAGGGAGTTTCAGCTTTAAACGATCCCAGATCAGAGCTCCGGATTCAGTCCGCAGCGTCCTTCTCAACCAGAGACCAAGGACAATGATGATGCTTACCAAAGCCCACCAGAAACGGCTCATGAAATTGCTCAAAGAGATTAGAAGTAAGGTCGGCAGCGGAAGGGCCTGGCCGAGGTCGGAGAAAATCTTGGTCACGGTAGGGACCACGAAGGTCATCAGAAAGAAAAGGACCCCAAGGCCGATGACGAACATGAAGATCGGGTAAGTCAAGGCGGCCCTGATTCTTTGGCGCAAGGCAACTTGATGTTCGCTGAAATCTGCCCACCTCCCCAGGGTAAGCGCCAATGTCCCACTCATTTCCCCGGCCCGGACCATTCCGATGAAAAGGCTGGAAAATACCTGGGGATGCAGTGAGAGGGCATCAGCGAGACTGCTTCCCTCTCGGACTCTTTCCCGGATTTGGGTGATAATTTTTCTGAGCGCGGGATGCCCTAATTGCTCGATCAACGCCGAAAGGGATGAATCCAAGGGAATCCCGGCTTCCATGAGCGTGGCTAACTGCCGGGAAGCCAGGGCAAGATCTTTCGCCCTGACCCGCCCGAAGAGATTGAAGGAAAGGTTGAAGGAGGAAACACTTTGGGCAGTGGCCACGGACTCTTCCCGGATTTCCGTCGGATAAACCCCCTGCCCCCTGAGTTTTGTCCGGGCTGTGCGGGCGCTTTCGGCATCGATGATTCCTCGAATGGGTCTGCCTGCTCCGTTTAGCGCTTCATACTCGAAGATGGGCACCAGAATTCTTCCTCCCAATAGATTCGTAAAGCGTAAGTCGCAAGGCGTGAGAGCACCTTGAATTATTTCTTCGTACTCTCTCTTGATAGACTGCGGATCAAAGCTGAAAGCAATTTATCAACCCGCAACAAAAGACCCGCTAACTCATTTCCTTCTTTACTTTTCAGATATCCCAGTGCCAAAGCAATTTCTATTTGTATATCTAATTCGCCTTCCGCCTTGCCCCTTGCGCCTCGCGTTTTTATTCCTGAGTTACTCGCGCCACTTCTTCCAGAGTGGTGACGCCCGCAATCACTTCTTGGGCACCATCATCCCTTAGAGTTTTCATTCCCTCTTCCACCGCCTGGCGGCAGATGGAGGTCGAGTCGGCTTTATTCATGATCAGATGACGGATGGCTTCGGAGACAATCAACATCTCGTAGATCCCGGTTCGCCCCCGATACCCCGTTTCGGAACAGGCCGGGCAACCCTTTCCCCGATAAACCATCCCTCCTTCCAGTTGCTCCGGGACGATTCCTATATCTCTCAAAGCTTCGGCTTCGGGAACGTACCCTTCTTTGCATTCGGGGCAGACGACCCGGATCAAACGCTGAGCCACGATCGCCCGGACCACAGAAGAAACCAGAAATGGCTCAACCCCCATGTCCACGAGACGGGTTGCCGCGCTGGCCGAATCATTCGTATGCAACGTGCTGAAGACCAAATGCCCGGTCAGGGCTGCCTGGATGGCGATCTCGGCGGTCTCGGTATCCCGAATTTCCCCGACCAGGATCACATCCGGATCATGTCGCAAGACCGAGCGCAGCCCGTGGGCGAAGGTAAGGCCAATCTTCGGGTTGACCTGAATCTGGCCGATCCCCCAAAGTTGGTACTCCACCGGGTCCTCAATGGTGATGATGTTCTTATCCGGAGAATTGATCCGGCTCAGAGCGGCGTAGAGAGTGGTCGTCTTGCCACTGCCCGTGGGCCCGGTGACCAATAGAATCCCGTTGGGCCGGTGGATTAAACTATCCAGGATCTGAAGCTGGTCCGAGGAGAGGCCAATCTCCTCCATCCCGAAGAGAACGCTGCTTTTATCCAGCAGGCGCAGGACCACCCTTTCTCCAAAGGTCGTGGGAATGATGGAGACCCGGATGTCGATATCTTTATCGGCGATCTTGATGGGAATCCGGCCATCCTGGGGCAGACGCTTTTCAGCAATGTCGAGTTTGGCCATGACCTTCAGGCGGGAAACAATGGCCGATTGGTATCTTTTGGGTGGGTTGAGTCGCTGGTAGAGGATGCCGTCGATCCGATACCGGACCTTCAGTTCTTTCTGAAAGGCCTCGATATGGATGTCGCTGGCCCGCTCCTTCACCGCCTGGAATAGAATCAGATTGACCAGTTTGATCACCGGGGCCTCATCGCTCACATCCAGGAGGTCCTCGGTCTCTTCCAATTCATGGAGGAGGCGGTCGCTGCTCTCCGTGTCCATGGATTGGATCATCTCTTCCGGGGTGTCCGCGCTCTGCTCATAAAAACGATTGATCGCCCCCAAGACCTCGCGTTCGCTGCTCAGGACCGCCCGGACTTCTCGGCATCCGAGCATAACCCGCAGATCATCCAGGGGCTCGTAATTCAAAGGGTCCAGGGTGGCCACCGTCAAAATGCCGTCTTCCATCTTCACGGGCACTACTTTATGCTTCTTGGAAAAAGCAATGGGCACCCTGGGAACCAGGGCAGGGTCCAATCCTTCTGCTTCTAAATCTTTGAGATAAGGAACGCGGAGTTTGCCGGCCAGGGTAGACAGGAGATCATCTTCCTCCATGAATCCTTTCTGGATTAAAAAACTTACCAGGGATGTCCCCTTTTCCTTCTGGGCCTGCACAAGTTCTCCGCAAGCTTCGGGGGAAAATCCTTTTTGTTCCTGAATAATCTCCGCGATGATCTTATCTAACATGCGGTGAGAAAGGATAGCTTACTTTATCAGCATATCGTAAGTATCCTGGACCTCGTTTTCCCGTTCTTTCTGCATTTTCTTCAAATTCTCTTCGGCCTCTTGCTTTTTCTTGGCTGTGGCTTTCTCCAGGTCCTCTGGGCTGCGGAGGATGTGCGGGGTGATGAAAATCAAGAGGTTCGTCTTATCCTTCGTCCCCGAGAACGTTTTGAACAGCCAACCTAATCCAGGAATGTTAGCTATGCAGGGGACTTTGTTCGTTATCGATGTACGATTATCCTGTATCAATCCACCGATGATGACCATCTGGCCGCTTTCCACCGAAACGGTTGTTGTGGCCTGCCGCTTTCGGGTGGTGACGAACCCCGGGTTGCTCGGGTCGTTTGAGAGGATGTTGCTCACTTCTGCAGTAATCTCCAGTCGCACCAGGGACCCGGTGCTGATGTGGGGAGTAATCTCCAACTGTATGCCGACATCTTTGTAATCGAAGGTTCTGGCGACTGCAATGCTGGTAGTGGTGGTGGTGGTGGTAACCAGGGGAGTGCTCACGTCCTGCTTGATGATGGGTACGTTATCGGCCACGATGATTTTGGCTTTCTCGTTATCTATGGTCAAAAGCTGGGGGGTGGAAAGAACGTTCGCATCGGTGTTGCCCTGAAAAGCTCTAACCAGGGCACCGATATTAGGGACCTGGACTCCTCCAATATTGATAAACCCCTTCGTCACACCCAGGATTAGACCTGGGTTTTGAAGAGTTCCTGTCTGAGCCCCTTGGATCAGGCCGAAGTCCGTGCCGCCATATCCTCGAACATTATCCGGTACGGGTTGATCCATTAACCGCCATTCCACCCCGATATTTAGCGCCGTGTTCAGGCTTACTTCCGCGATCAGCGCCTCAACCAAAACCTGGGAGCGAACCGTATCCAGTTTTTGGATGACTTCCTCCAGCTCTCGAAACTCCTGGGGGGAAGCGGTGATGACTAAGGAATTGGTCGCTTTGTCAGCCGTAATCGAGGTCTCCTCCACGGCTCCAGCTTGAGGCGGCTGAGCTTGCTGCCGAGCTTTAGCTTTGGCCCCCACAATGGCGCTCAGTACCTTGGCCATTTCTTCCGCCTGGGCGTTCTTAATGTAGCAAACGTGAAGCTGGCTCTTCCCCTTGGGGGCTTCCCGGTCCAACCGCGAGATGAGATCCCGCATATCGCGAGTATCAGAGTCATTGGCTAAAACCACCAGGGCATTTGTCCTTTCATCCGGGATGATCTTGACAATCCGCTGGGGCGCGCCCGGGCCTGGTGGTCTTCCCGCGGTTGGCGGCCGCTGTTCTAAGGCGATGAGCTGGGTCAATTTATCTGCCAAAGATTTAGCCGAAGCAAACTCCAAGGGGAGAACGGTGATTTTTTCTTCTGCGATGCGGACATCAATCTGCTCGATGATCGTAAGCAAGCGATGAATGTTCGAGGATCTGTCCGTGATGATCAGATGGTTGGTAGGTTTGTAAGAGGCGATCATCCCGTCCTTGGAAATAAGAGGAGTAAAGAGGTTGCGTACCTCCTCGCTGGAGGCAAACTCCAGGGGAATGACCTGAGTGATCATTTTATCCTCGACCTTGACCGCCCCGGCTTCTTTTCCCTCGTGGATCTCCAACCCCGACTGGCGCGCTATGCCCGAAGGGACGATTTTGATTGCGTCCACTCCGGGGACCGCCGAATAGCCGTTCATCTCCAGCACCGATTCGAAGACTTGGTAGGCTTCCTGCACGGTGATTTTCCTGGGGGAGATGATGGTCACTTTTCCCTTCACCTGGTCGCTGACCAGGAAGTTTTTACCCGTTAGATCTCCCATAAACTTGATGACCACGCTCAGGTCCACGTCTTGAAAATCCATAGTAATCAGGGCGTCGTCCGCCAGAGGCTTCCGGGGCGTCTTGACCGCCGTCTTCTTCTTTTGCTCTGCCCCTCCATCTCGAACCCAGGCAAGGTTCACCATCAGCCCGCCCAGAAAAAACAGGAGGACGAGAAATAGGCGCTTGATCAATTCTCCCATGAGGCTATTCTCCCTACGCCAGGGTCGACGAAAACCATCACATCTGAATTGCAAATTGCAAATTGCAAATTGCAAATTGCAAAGTATTTGAATCGTGAGAGCGCGAGAGCGTAAGCAGTAAGTGGAATGAAAAAGTTTTTTCGATCTAACGCTCTCACTCTTTACACCTCACGCCTTTCGCCTTATGCCTTACGCCTCACGTCTTGCGCCTGACGACTTGCGAGTTCGTCAGCGGATTTCGTACCGAAAAACCTCCGACCGATTGCCCCGCTCGATCTCCACCTCAATATTCGAATCCCTTTGAAGCTGTGAGTAAGCCTGGAAGACTTCTTCCGGCTTGGTAATCGCCTGACCATTCACTTTTTTGATCACGTCATCATTCTGCAAGCCGAGCTTTTCCATCAGGCTGCCCGGTTGGATCTCGGAAACGGAAAAACCACTGGGACGCCCCGCTACAAAATGGGGCTTGATCCGGGCCTGGGTCATAAATTGATTGACGTTCCCCACTGCTGCCGTCACATCCTCGCGGTTCACCAAAAAACGATTGGCTGATAATTTCTTAACCACTTCCCCCATGGGAGGTGTGGCGCTGGCCGCTGGGCGGGAAGGAACCTCTTCCTTCACGACAGATAAGACCTCTTCTTTTCCCTGGCGCCGGATAACAATGCGGTTCCTGAAAATCTGGACGATCTTCCCGCCATCGATGTCTCCATGAAGGGGAACGATTTTTTGCTTACGGTCCGTACCTTCCTGGAGGATCGCCCAGGAATGGGGTCCAGGGCCAGTGACGGTGCCAACCAGCCGATAGCTTCCTAACGATGACGTCTTAGCACCTTCTGAAGATCTCTTGGCTCCGGTAGCGGCCGTCCCCTTCTCTTCCAAAGGGAGAAGCTTTAGGCCTTTTTCTGCGGGATTAAAAATATTCCGTTCTGTGACGATGGCATATTGATCATAGGGTGCGGGTTTTTCCGCGGGTGTCGCCAAAGCACCTTTTGTCGAACCGGGCATGGCGAAAGTGGACAATCGATCCTGGATGACAACAGCAAAAAGGTGAGCAACAAGCCAGGCGGCGGCGGCGATGAAAAGGAGGTTAATCACCCAGAAATGCTTGGTAAACAACCTGACCATCATACTTCCTGTATTACCGGTAAAATACGCCCCCTGGGCATGGATGTCAATAAAAATGATGGCTTCACCCCCTCCTTCTCCTGATCAGGATCCACCCGATGAAAAGGAGCAGGCTGAGGCTTAATAACCCCGGATCTCGTGGATTTTTTAATATCGCCTGGCTCAGAATTACTGTAGGGTAAAGGGTGCACCGGGCAAGGACTTTCAAGCTTTCATGCTTGGAAATGAGTCTGGCTACCGGCGGACTCCAAGCGTAGTAAAGTGACACAAAAACTTGCCCCGGTAGATTTGTCAAAAGATACCGGTCTCGGAATTCCCGCAAGATGACTACCTCTGGCGCCAGCGGAGAGCCGAAGGCGGCTGTCGTGATGAAGCACCCCCCGCCCCC
>Ga0187886_1001072_pt1 | contig 26981 bp, 26 predicted proteins | sample June2016WEW_20_1_FD_133001 | JGI IMG/M metagenome (GOLD analysis project Ga0187886, IMG submission 133001) | Peatland microbial communities from SPRUCE experiment site at the Marcell Experimental Forest, Minnesota, USA - June2016WEW_20_150 | ecosystem: Environmental > Terrestrial > Soil >... | reverse complement strand
TCTTGGTTTATCCTGCCTCTCGGCATACCTTAAGAAAGAAGGACACGAAGTTTCCATTCTTGATTTGAATATCAAAATGTATTTTGACGCTAAAGAAAAGGATAAAAAGCTCTGGCACAGAAAAAACTGGAATTTTTGGAATAATGGAACATTGTTTTTTAATAAAATATTACCGAGGCTGCAAGACATACAGGAAAAATGGGTGGATACCTTATTGGAATCAGGCTTCGGCATTATAGGCTTTTATATTTCCTGCACATCGCAATGGATGGCGCTCTCTCTCGCCAAGAGGCTCAAGGAAAAGAACAAGGATATAGCGGTTATCTTTGGCGGGCCGGACTGTTCCAGAGAGAATGCAGAGAGATTCCTTAAAACAGCGGATGTAGACGCGGTAGTAATGGGCGAAGGGGAAATCACGCTTTCTCAGATAGTAAGCTCCTTTGAAAAGACAGGTCAGATAAAACCTTGTCCAGGCGCCTTATTCAGGGAGAATGGCGAAATTGTCTACGGCGGCCAAAGGGAATTGATAGAGAATTTAGATACACTTCCATATCCCGATTTTTCGGATTTTATAGATGACTATAAAATCCTTTTTAAAGACAGCATTCAGCTTTCTATTTCGTGGGTAAGGGGCTGCACGCATAGATGTACCTTCTGCTATGAGAGCAGGTTCTGGGGGTCTCCAAGGCCACGTTCACCCGAAAGCATATGCCGGGAGTTTATTTCTCAGAAGCAGAAATATAACGTGAGCGCGTTTTACAAGGGCGATTCAATACTGGCTTTTTCAGAAGAACTTCTCTTTAAGACATGTGACCTATTGATAGAGAACGGGGGGGATATTTTCTGGGGTTCGCAGGCCAGACTCGAGAACTACCTGACCCCGGAATCTTTACAAAAACTATATAAGGCAGGGTGCAGGTATTTATGGTATGGACTCGAAAGCGGCTCCCAATCCGTACTTGACAAAATGAACAAGGGCTTGCAGGTAAGGCAGGCTCAAGATATTATAATCAATACCAAAAAGGCAGGGATAAGCACGTGCCTATTTATTATAGTTGGTTCGCCCGGAGAAACGATAATTGATTTTATAAAAACCGTCTGGTTTATTCTAAGAAATAGTGATTTTATAGACTATATATTGGTAACATCAGCCGAAGTCTCGATTACCAGCGACTGGTATCTCAATCCGGAGAAATATGGTATTGTGATGGAAAAAAAGCATTATTATCATTGGAGGACGAAGTATTACCTCAATAATCAGTATGGTAGGGCGATTGGAAATTATACCCTTAACGCAATATACAGGATGATATGTTACCCGAGAAAGATAAAAAAATACTTAGGGTTACAATGAAAAGACTCCATTACGGATATTGAAAAGTATGTCCCTGGCATGAAATACGCTTAAATCTTCGCTATTTATTATGTTATTCTTGAAATGGGGCATCACTGTTTTAAAAACCTGTAGAATATCCGGGGAAAAGATGTATAATTGGAATAAAGATGATATTGTTTAGAGATAAAAGACCAAAAAGCGCAAGCATATTACTTACTACCAGATGTAACGGAAGATGCGGTATATGTAAAATATGGATGCTTGCTCCTAATGAAATCGAATTTAAAGAAGCGCTAAAGACAATCATTGATCTAAAATCGTTCGGGGTAGATACTATAAATTTACTCGGCGGAGAGCCGCTGTTATACGAACGCCTGTTTGACCTCGCGGACTTTATAAAAAGCCAGAATATAAGATGTACGCTTATAACAAACGGTCTTCTTATCAGCCCGGATAATATAAAAGACATAAAAAAATCTTTTGATTATGTATCTGTATCTATCGATGGAAGCTCTGAAGAAGTTTACGGAAAAATCCGTAATGGAGCTTCTTTTGATAAAGCGCTTGGCGGGCTTATATTGATAAGACAATCCGCAATCCCTTGCGATATGCGGTATACAATACAAAACAAGAACTCAGACGATATAAACAATGCCGTTAATCTTGCAGAGAGCCTTGGCATCAATATATTACTGGGGTTTGTGGAAAACAGGGGTGTCGGTAATGCAAGAGATGAAATCTGTAAGAAAGTTGACGCAAAAAAGCTGATAGAACAGATATCCAGGATAAAGTCACCTTTCCTTTTAACCCACAAAAGGACTTTCGAAGTAATCGCGAATAGATTATCGGGAAAGCCGACAAGGTTTAAGTGCAATTCCCCGTATAACTATATATTTATCTTTACGACTCAAGATGTCTATCCTTGTTCTGTAATTGATGAGAAAATGGGTAATTTAAGGGAGAATAGAATAAGCGACATTTATTTCTCTACAAAATTCAGGCAAATAAGGAAAAGCATAACGAAGGGCAACAGCGAAATTTGTAAAAACTGTGTTCACGGTTGCGAGATCAACGCTTCTATAATGGGATGGCGATGAAAGTCCTATTGATAATGTTGGGTGGTCTTGGCGGGGATTATGCCTACCTTGAAGACCTATACAACAATCCTCCTTCCGGAGTCTCGTATGCTCTGTGCCTGCCAGAAGAATTTGCTAAAACCTCACCCGGCATACTAAAAGAAAAAATTGAAAAATGCGATTTAATCCATCTACACAGTTGGTTTCCTCCTTGCGACAACCTCTATAGCTTAAGGTTCTTTAAGAATTTGAAAACACCTCTCCTGTGCTCTTTTACAACAATGATATGGGACTGCCATAAGTTCTATTGGAAAATCATGCCTTATCTTAAAATGGCGAAATGCTTTTTGTATAGCCGGGTTTTGAAACCCAAAGGATTTATCGCCTGGAGCCAGAAAGCAAAGTCCAGGGCGATAAAGCAATTTAAGTATGATCCCGGAAAAATACACGTACTCCCCCCGTTTATCAAGCCCCAGCCTGATAATGCAAAAACGGACAGCCAGAAAATAATGATCGGCTTTGTCGGAGAAGATTTTGAACGGAAGGGCGGTCCTCTCTTGCTGGAGGCTTTTAAAACCTTAGCGAAAAAATACGCAGATATACATCTTAAAATAATCTCAAGCCATAAGATAGAAAACAGCGAAAACATTGAAAGCTATGGTAGAAAAACCCGGCATGAATTATTTAGTTCCTTTTATCCTGATTGCGATATCTTTGTTTTGCCCACTAAGGCCGATTTCTTCGGGATGTCTATTTTAGAGGCAATGTCATTCGGGATTCCCGTAATAACAAGTGATGTGTATGCCATGAATGAAATAATAGACGACGGAAAAGATGGATTTTTGATACCGCCTAACAATCTCAGTGCCCTTTTAGAGAAAATGAGCGCTCTGATTAAAAACAAAGATTTTAGAGAGGTGATGGGACGGGAGGCTAAAAATAAGATATTACAGAAATTCAATCCGGAGATAATAGGCGAAAGCCTCAAGCAAATCTATAAAGCGTGCCTTGAATGTAATGGGGCGGAAAAGATATGCAACTTATGTTAAAAAGAATTATCCAAAATTTTGTGGTTAAAACAAACTACTGGCCATTTACCCGCTTTTATCAGGCATATTACACCCTGATGTTAAAAATCATAATACGCAGATTAAAAAAACATCCTGAAATTGCCGCGATTTATTTAATCGCCAGCAGCGCAGCGGGGGATTCTATCTACGGCTTAAGCGATATTGACCTAATTATTATCGTTAAGGATAATAACCCAGAAACCAAATGGAAGGTCGCCGGAGTTTATAAGAAGCTTAGCCGTTTCATTCCTATCTTGAAATACGATGAAATGGGAGTATACGGCATTGAGGAGGTGCGCCGCTGTTACAGGCAAACCGACTTATACCTGAAATACAAATTTTTTACCGAGTGTAAAAAAAGAGGAAAGCTCCTGTACGGCAGCGACATCTTGAGCGAGTTCAATGAACTGGCCGATATACAGAGGAATGAGTTTATCCTCGGGCAATTGGCATTCACCTGGGCTATCTTTCTGAAAAACTTCCTTAACGGCCATAAAACAGACAATCCGCTCCTACAGAAGTACCTTTGCTACAAGGTAACGAGCGATACCTGCAAGGCCTTCATTTCTACGGTAAATAATCAAGAGTTGTTTAATAGGAAGGAGGCGCTGGAGCGCGCCGCGGAGCAGCTTGACGGAGCGCGGAAAAGGCATGTTGAGAAAATAAGAGCATTAGCAAAAAGCGGGTTTACCATGCCCGCCCCGACACTTCTCTCGGATACCTATGCTTTCTGCGTGCGCATGATAGAGACGACCGTAGAGCAGATGCCGCATATCCGCGAGTCCTCCGTGGAAAAACAGATACATACCAGGATAGATTTTGATTTTGAGAACTTAGATTTTATAGTTTCAGACGATAACCGGCGCAAAATGCAGGCGGTGGTGGCATTAGTCCGGGAGAAATATAGGGAAGAGGTAAGGTCAGTGCTCGTGTCGCCTTTCGACCTTTTACATAACGACCCTCTTGATGAAGAAAACATTTGCCTGTTTATAGTCCCGCAAAGGCCGCTATCCCTTGAAGCAATAATGGAATTCAATGCGGTAATAGGGGAGAACTCTTCTCCACAGCAGTTGTATTTATATATGCTTACTACCGATATGGCAATTTCCCTGAATCGGTTTGACCCCGGCTTGATACATTCGGCCCTTTTCCCCTTAGAGTGGATGGATGTCGTATTGCTGTATTTAAGCAACCGCTCTTCGGTATTACTGGGCCAGCCGTTGGAATACGATAAAACGAGAAAACTGGTAAAGAATTATTTTTCTCAGGAGCTCCTTGACTGGGTCTCGCAACACGAGAAAATTGTCCGCAAGCCTATCTCTGACCAGGAGTTGATCCGTTGGCCTGCAATTGAATTCCAGGGGTTCTTTTGGCATGCCCTGCGCTTAAAACTATTAGAGGCCTCGCGCAATTCAGAAAGGATGTTTATTCCCTTATCGAGCAAGCAGGTATGCCGGCAGTGCAGGAAATTAACGGAGTTAAATTCCCCTTGGCTCGAAGAATTCCATGAGGAATATGAAAAGGATTTAAATGGAGTCCCTTCGCATTCAGAGGCCTATTTTATGCAGGCAATAGCACTTCTAAAAAAGATATATAATCTTGATGCCGGCGCATCCCAACAGGATACCGCTATTATTAAGAGGTTAAGAATTTCCGTTATTATCCCCACTTTTAATAGGGCAGAAATATTAAAAGAGGCGTTATCTTCGTTGGTTCTCCAGACGCGCATCCCCGATGAAGTAGTGATAGTTGATAACAATTCTTCCGATAATACAAAAGAAGTCGCGGAAGGTTTTAAGCATAGGCTTAACATAAGATATGTATTGGAACGGACACAAGGCACTTCTACGGCGCGCAATACCGGGATAAGAAATGCATCGGGAGATATTGTGGTTTTCTTTGATGATGATTGTGTAGCAGAGAAGGAATGGCTGCATTATCTGGAAGCGCCTTTCTTAAGAGACCCTTCCATAGGGATGGTGGGAGGAGAAATACTTGCCTGTAGGGTTAAAGGCACTCTTGTCGAAGATTATTGTATCGCCGATGCGCTGTTGCGGGTGGGAATGAGATGATCTCAAATATATTGCTCAATAAAGGATACGGAAAAGGGTACGTCCCCAAAAGCGACGATTCCGCGATGATTCAGCCGCTATTTCCTACCGCGAATGCCGCAATTAGAAAAGCGGCCCTTGATGAAGTCGGTTTCTTTGATACGGTATGTAAGACCAGCGGCGAGGACCTGGATCTGTGTATCCGTATGGCTAAAACGAAATGGGAATTATTCTTTGAGCCCAGCGCAATCGTAAACCATAAGCACAGGACAACCCTGTTCGGGTTGCTTAAACAATGGTATGGATACGGTAACTACCACCCCCATATTTTTAAGAAACATACCCCGAGGTGCCTGGAGATAATCTACCGTAGTCGTAACAGCATGCGGGGCTGGTCTGTGTTGCGTATTTATAGAATCTTAGGTTTACCTTTTCCTTTCCATTTTTTATTCTTTGTCACTCCCTTTCACATCCTTAACGTATTCCTTATCTTGTCGCTATTGGCGATACTCATTAAATCACACTGGCTATTAATGGCTGGTCTGGGGGCATGGATATCCTGTTGGCTATATTTTTCGGGCAAGGCGTTTTTCCAAAACGTGATTCTTAAAAGAAATGCCCGCTGGATAATTTACTCCTTGCTTAGGTATATCTTAAATTGGGCATATGTGCTGGGGGCATTTTTCGCCGGGCTTAAAATAGGGATAATTTCTCTTGAGGTTACGCGCGAAGAAACCCCTTCTGGTTAATAGCAAGATTTTAAACATACCAACCGGTATTTTTTTCTTCTTACCCGGATCATTAAACTTATGATTTCCCCGATACGGCTTTGGTGGATTTTATTGGATTTATTCCCGGACATTCTTGTTTGGGTAGGGTATCTGCAAAAGGCGCCGTTTGTTTTTATATTCCTTGCCGTTTCATTATTCTTTATCCTCTCCTACATATTGAACCATACGTCAAAAACAATTAAAGCTGTTTCCTTGAACCTGGCGGTAATTTTCTTCTTTCTGGGGTTCTGGGAAGCATATCTTGCTGGCCTGATCCAGGTTCAGTCAATTAAAGATAGAGACCTTGTGAAGGACGAAGATATCTGGTATTCCGGAACGCTCCGCGTGAGGGATCCATTGCTGGATTATGCCTTAAAGAAAAATGCTGCCGTGAGGGAAAAGGTTTCGATTGGCAATCAGAGCGCATATGATGTTACCTATACCACAAATCGTTACGGTTGGCGGGTTTCTCCGCATGATATCATGCGGATTGATTTTAAGCCTGGCTATCGCGATGTCTTTTTTTTCGGATGTTCAATCGCGTTCGGGACAGGATTAGCTGACGATGAAACCCTCCCGTTTATTTTCGAGAAGGGATCGAGCGGGAAATACAAAAGTTTTAATTTTGCCAATCAGGGTTATGGGCCGCAACAAATGCTGGTGTTATTAAATAGCGGCAGGATAGATTCTGTTGCCAGCGATAATAAACCCGCGATTGCGATATACGAGGCAGTAGATTGGCAGATTGAAAGAGCCGCATGCAAGTATCCTTATGTCTTCTGGGCTTCAGGAAATCCGCACTATGTTCTGAATAGGTTCGGAGAACTTGAGCTTGATTTTCGTAGCCCCGGTAATCCTTCGATCCGGAAAATTATTTACCAGTCCCGCATATGCAGAACGATTTTAAATAGCCTCATTTGCAGATCCCGCAGCCAAAAAGATATCTCGCTGTTTATGGAAATCGTCAAAGAAGCTAAAAAGGCATTTGAAGATAAATATCAAGGTGAATTTTATGTGCTTTTCTGGGATCGCTTATCAGACCCTGCTACCAGCAAGAAACTGCTCAGCGCTTTTAAAGATGCGCGAATCAACGTCTTTAAAATTTCCGATATCCTGCCTGCACATTCATATACGGAATTTAAAAAACTCTATCTGCTAAAACACGATATGCATCCCAATGCCCTGGTTAATAAACTTATTGCTAAATACCTTTTGGAAAGAATTAAATAGGTCGAGATAGATTCGGATAGCCATTAAGCGCCCGCACGCACCAGTAGCATATTGAATTCTCTTTCTTTGTCGCCTTTCTTATCAATCTAAAATTCCTGCTGTTCCATATATTGTTTATGCCGTCCTCAAACATATTGCCAAGACCGGGATAATATGAACAACACAAATTAATCTTCCCATTCATAAGTGCATTCAGCGTGAGCCACGGTAGCTTACACGAGCTACGGTGGCGCCTATAATCAGGACAGGAAAAATTTATTCCCAATTCTTTTGCTCTCTTTTTTGCCGCCGTAAAGATACCTTGCGTTAATTCTGGAAAATTTGTGAGCGATTGCTCTTCTATAGCCAAGCCCGCCCCAACCCCAAATACCATTAAAGGATTGATTTTCACTTCTTTTATCTCTAATTGATGCGCCAGTTCGATTATTTTGGGTATTTCATATATATTTTCTTTCATCGCAGTAACGATCAGAGATAATTGAGGATTCTCTAAACGATATTCCTTCTTCAGGCGGTTTAATATTTTTATATTATTTACTATAGTTTGGAATTTAGCACCCTGCCTTATCCTTTCAAATAGCCCCGGCTCTGCAGCGTCAAAAGATATGGCGAGGGAATCCAGCCGGGATTCGATTATCTTTCTTGCCATTGCCTCGTTTATTAAGCTCATATTGGTCACCGTTCCTACTGAGCAATTATGCACCGTGGCATAATCTATCATCCGGAAAATATCCTTTACCATAAACGGCTCGCCCCAGGCAAGAAGATTTAAGGAGGCAACATATTTAGAGGCATCAAATATTCTTTTGAAGCCTGCAAAAGAGATTTCTCTTTTTGCGGTCGCTAGTGACAGAGAGCACATTTTACAGGAGAAGTTGCATCTGCCTTCAATAATGGTTATATCCAATCTGGTTGGTTTTCCTAAGCAGAAAGGCAGGCGTAAATTGGCATCAATAAGGCTCAAAAAATAGTTAAAGAGCCCTTTGAATTTATATCTTCTATAGGCCAGCCTGGCTTTCCATTCGATATATTTTTTCTGTTCGTGAAGAGACAGGGCAAGACAATTCAGAATAGGCCTTATGGCTAGAGACGACCTGTATTCTATGAAACGGCGGAAATTGCGCAACATGGGTTCCTTATTAAAGTATTTTATTTAATCCCGGTTCATTGAGCGCTAGCATGCACCAATAGCATATTGAACCCTCTTTTCTTATGGCCTTTCTTATCAACCTGAAATTCCTGCAGTTCCATATATTGTTTATGCCGTCTTTAAATATATTGCCAAGGGGGGTGTCATAAGAACAGCAAAGCCTAACTGTTCCATCCATAAGCATATTCAGTGTGTGCTGCGGCAGCGTGCATATATTATGGTGCCGTCTATAATCTGGACAGATAAGATTTATCCCCAATTCTTTTGCCTTGTTTTTTGTTGTAGTAAGGATATCTTGCGTTAATTCTGGGAAGTTGGTAAGCGATTGTTCTTCTTTAGACAAAGGCGCGCCGTCCCACACTCTTAAAGGGTTGATTCGCACTTCTTTTATCTCTAATTGGCTTGCCAGCTCCACTATCTTTGGTATTTCATATATGTTCTCCTTCATGGCAGTAACCCAAAGAGATAGCCCGGGTGCCTCCGTGCGGTATTCTTTTTTTAAGCGGTTCAGTATCCCTATATTATTTATTATAGTTTGGAATTTCGCGCCTTGCCTTATCTTTTCAAATAACCCCGGATCGGCGGCATCAAAGGATATGTTAAGAAAATCCATCCGGGATTCAATTATCTTTCGTGCCATCGCCTCGTTTATTAAGCTCATATTGGTCACCGTTCCTACTGAACAGTTATGCACCTTGGCATAATTTATTATCTGGAAAATATCCTTTACCATAAACGGCTCTCCCCAGGCAAAAAGATTCAGGTAGACAACATATTTAGAGGCGTCAAATATCTTTTTGAAATCTGCAAAAGAGATCTCTTTTTCTGCTGTCGCCAGCGCCAGAGAGCACATCTTGCAGGAGAAGTTGCATCTGCCTTCAATAATGGTTATATCCAATCCGATCGGTTTTCCTAAGTAAAAGGGCAGGTGTAAAGTGTCGTCGATCAGACACAGGGAATAGTTAAAAATCCCTTTGAATTTATATCTTCTGTAAAATTTTCCTAGATTACGGCTTCCTCTTAATATTAGCTCTTTGGGGTTCATTGTAGCTTGTTTTTTAGAAATTGCTTTAGTATCAGGATGTTCTTTTCGCGGTCCGCAGACAGATAGAACTCAAATATTTTAGATCTTTTTATTACTTTCAAGGCGTTACCTAACCGTGAAATTACCAAGGGGATTTTTTTTAGTATTTCCGCAGGCCCTTTCTGGAAAATATACTCTATTCCTTGATAGAGGCCCAGTCCGATGACGCAGTTCTTAATGAACTCCTGCAGGGCTTTATATTTGAAAGCAGGCCGTATTTCCGGCTGCCTGCCGATGACCCTTCTGCCTATAATTACTATCGCAGGCCGGCAGGGGCTTTCGCATATCCTGTCCTTAAAACATTCTATATCTATCAGGACCTTTGGCCCGAACTCCTCCCTTTCAAAATATCTCTGGCATTCTTTCGGTATCGCAGGCGGCACTTCTTGCGGCCGCACTCCTATGCGTATAGGAAAAGGTAAAATCCGGCCCTGGCGATCTATCAAGGGGGAATCTTCAGAAATTAATTTTACACCCTGGGACGATAATAAGACAGACATTGCCAGAGTGGTTTTTCCTCCTCCCATATCTAACAAGAGAAGGATCGCCTTGTTATCAATGGCTAACCCTAACCCATGCACCCGGTGTATATGCTGCTTGTCCAGTTTCTCATTGACCAGAGAAAGAACAGCCATATAGCATGCCTCATGTAACAAGTCGTAGTCATCGCTATAAATATCGCATGCGGATGCCGCCTTATTATATACAACCAGCCCGTTTCCGGAGTAATCCAGATACTTTATACCCTGATGATAATAGCATACGTTACGCGGAGACACATAACTGGCCTGCATAGAGGGAAGTGTTTGGTAGGGGGGAACAATATTATGGATTTTTATAGTAATATGGGGGTTAACGGCTTCGGCCTTAAAGAAAGAAAAATCCCTTTGTATCTCTTCAGTTAATTTTTCGCTATCGCTGTCAAACCGTATGTTTATCCCGTAAAAGGAAAGCGTAAGGCTAGACATAATCTTTAATTGCGCGGGTTATTTTTCTTTATTCGTAATATTATTATATGCTATAATAAGATTATTATAGATTAAAATAAAAATTTGTATAGAAGAATCGATGAAATTGGGCATTTTATCCCAGAAAATAAAAACAAGAACTAACAAATTATTCAAAAGGCCTAACTATGGCCTTCTCCTCGAGTTAATCCGCGCAAAATTTAAAATTACCGACCATAATTCTGTCCTGGGAGTTTTCTGGAGTCTGATTGTCCCAGTTGTAATGTTCCTGGCGATGTACCTTGTTTTCAGGACATCCTTTGGCCAGGGTGTCCCCGCCTACCCGTTTTATCTTCTGGTAGGAATTATTTGCGTCAATTTTTTTGCCACGGCGACAACCTATATAATGAAGATATTCTTTTTAAATAGGACGATTGTCCTGAACTCTATGCTGCCGCGTGAGATACTTATTTTATCCGATATGTTTATCCATACCTATAAATTTATCATTGAACTGATACTCTGCCTTATAATAAGCTATCTTTACGGCCTGTTTTCATGGGGAGCGGTTTTATTATTGTTGCCTTTGGCCGCTAGTTATATTGCGTTCATCTTGGGGATAGGCCTGATTCTTTCATTGATTTATTGTTTTGCTAGGGATATAGAGCATATCTGGGCGATAGCCTCGCGCCTCCTCTATTTCGTTACACCTATCTTTTATACACTGGATAAAATTTCTCCGCTTGCCAGGAAAATCATATATTGGGGCAACCCTTTAACTCCTTTTCTAGTTTCTTTTCGAGGGATCCTTATGGGGCAAAACAGCACTGGTGTGTTTACTTATATGTATAGTTTATTGCTGGGGGCAGGTTTTTTTATTATCGGCTACTCTGTTTTCTTGGTTCTTGAAAACATGGGGGTTGAACGGACATGAATGATATCTGCGTGAGCGCGGAAAAATTATCCAAACGGTTCTTCGTGCTTAAAAGAAAACAAACGGCCTTAGGCGTATTGAAGGCGTTGGTCTCCGGAGAGCCGCTTAAAAGAGAATACTGGGTATTGCGCGATATAACGCTGCGGATTCACAAAGGAGAGAAGCTGGCAATTGTGGGGAAAAATGGTTCTGGTAAGACCACTCTATTGCGGATTATCACCGGCATTTACGACAGGACTTACGGCGACCTCGAGGTTAAAGAAGAGCCCAGGGCTCTGTTTGGATGCTGGACAGCACTTAATGCAGATTTGTCGGTGATTGATAATATTTATTTATTTGGGGCGGTTCATGGAATACAGCGGGGTTATTTAAAAGGTAAGATATCGGAAATCATGAAAATGACCGAACTCTACGATCTGCAGTTTTGCGCGTTAAAAGAGCTTTCTATGGGACAGATGCAGCGATTGGCACTCAGCGTGTTTTTCCAGATTCCCAACGATTTCTTGATATTTGACGAGAGCCTGGCATCCGTTGACCAGGGTTTCGCTCAAAAGTGCGAAGCGTATTTTAAGAACCTGGCATCCTCCGGGAAAACCGTGATTATGACTTCGCATGACAACCGCTTTTTAAGAAAATATTGCAACAAGGCAATCTGGCTGGATGAAGGCCGTATCCGTATGTCTGGCCAGGCCCAAAGCGTTATTGATGAATATGAGAATTCCTTTAAGCCGGGAAACTAGCAAGTGAACCCCGCACCTTCTTTAGATTCAGTATATAAGAGGGCGGAGTATAAAGGAAGCGTTTCAATAAAGGAGAAGGTGCGGGGTGAAAATTTTCTTGCTTTTTAAATAATTTATGCAATAATACAACAAGTAAGGGAGGGACTATGCGCGAACATTTAGGGTTTTTAAAAACGTCTAGCACGGTAGTGAAAATTGCCGGCTGGATTTTTTTATTGCTTGGCGTTATCGGCGGCCTATCGGTACTCCTGGGGTTATCTCCGGGATATCCGCGGTGGATGGGCTTGCTTATTCTGGCTATTTACATTTTTGCTTTCTTTTTCCTGTATCTTATAGCCAAAATAGCAGATTTGCTAATCAAAATAATTAACGAGATCAAGAAGGAATAAAATTAAGATTATAGAACAGCGTGGTGAAAGGGGAAAAATTATGAGATGTGGTATGAAATTTCTGGCGGTTTCCATCCTCTCTGTCGCGTTTCTTGCGGGTTGTGATAAAATTGAGAAACTGTTCCCCAAAGGCAAGAAGGCGCAACCAGAGGTTCAGCAGCCCCAGTTGGCAGTTAAAGGCACGCTCATCGCCAAGGTCAATAACGTGCCTATTACGCTGGAATGGCTTAATAAAGATATAGATATCTTTAACGCAAGCCTTGAGCTTAGAGAAGATCTTACGCCGGAACAGAAAAAAGAAGCCAAGATAGATACCCGCGAGAAGAAGATAAACTACCTGAAAAATGCCCTTGTACGCCAGACGGTATTTTATGAAGTAGCCCTGGACAAAGGGCTGGACAGAAGAGATACTATCATAGATATCCTTAACAGGTACAAAATAGCCCTCCTTGCTTCGGAGATGCAGGCGGATATTATTAAGAACCTGGATGTAAGTTCTGCAGAGGTAGAGGATGCATACAAGAACAATAGGGACCTTTTTAAAGAACCGGAATCCCGTAAGATCCGCGAGATAGTAACCAAGACGGAGGATGACGCAAAGCAGGCATTGGTGGCATTGTACCAGGGCGCGGATTTTGCCGCAACTGCCAAGGAACGCTCCATTGCCCCTTCTGCTAAAGATGGGGGAGACCTGGGGTTCATAAAGAAAAGTCAGCGGGGAGAGAATTACCGCGCCTTTGACGACATAGCCTTTTCTCCGGCCCTGCAGGAAGGGTCTTTAAGCGGCGTCTTCAAGGGCCCCGACGGATCCTATATCGTGAAAATAGAGGGGATAAAAGGCGGCAAGCAGGTTACCCTGTCGGAGGCCTGGGACACTATTAAGTCCCTTCTTTTGGCCAGGAAACAACAGGAAGAATTGAATAAGGTTTATTCAGAGTTGTCACGCAGCACCAAGATAGAGATTTACGAAGGAGAAATTAAATAAACCCCGTTAGAAAAAATTGGGCTTTTAGCGGGGGGTAATATTTTCTAATAATAAAGGAAGGATTTCTAACGGGGTAAATATGTCAAGACAGCGTATAATTTTATTAATAACCGGTTTCGTATTGGCCGCGATTGCGGTGGTAATGGTAAATATCTATCTTGTCAGGCAAAGGGAGACCATACGCGTTGCTGAACAAAAGAGGGCCAAAGAATACCTCTCTAGCCAGACGACGGTATTGGTGGCCAAGAGAGACCTGCCGCAAGGCTACATTATCGACGCTGACAGCGCAGAGCCCAAAATTATACCGGGACAAAATCTGCAACATGATGCAGCAACTTCCATGGATAGGATTTCCGGCATGATGGTGGTAGCACCCATTGCCATGGGCGAGCAGATTACACAAAGCAAGCTCACGCAGGAGAAAACAAAATACGGGCTTTCGGCAATGACGCCGGCAGGCAAAAGGGCGATTACTATTAATGTAGATAATATCGCCTCCCTCGTAGGCATGATTAAGCCCGGCGATTATGTAGACGTTATCGCAAACCTTAACGTTCCTATGCAGAATCAGGCCGGGCAACAGACGAATCAACCGGCAGTGATACCGCTATTCCAGAATGTCCTGGTGTTGGCGGTAGGCCAGGATTTAGGTGCCACTGCTCAGGGCGCGCCCAGATACGCAGGAGGGGGGGCAGGAGAATCGCCGTTAATTACTCTGGCACTCGCTCCCCAAGAGGCAAATCTGATTGCCTTTGTTCAGGAGCAGGGCAGGATACGTCTGGTTTTACGTTCACACGCAGACGCACAGGTAGAGCAGATGCAGCCGGCCAACTGGGATACACTCTTTCAATATTTGTCGCCGAATAAAGGCAAGGAAGGCGAACAGCCCCTGGGTTTTGTAGAAATTTACCGCGGCCTAAATAAAGAACGCGTTCCCTTGACTCAATAGAGGAGTAAAGATAATAATGAAGAAATTACTTATCGGTCTTTTAATGATAGCAGCGTTTATGCTAGTAGCAAAGCCGCTCCCTTGCGCCGAAGAGAAAAAACAGGCCCTGCCAGAAGAAAAGGTGCTCAAAGTTGTTATCCCGGAACTCAGAATGATCCCTGTAAAGGTTCCAAACAGGATAGTAGTCAATAATCCCAATATCGCGGATGTTGCGGCAGTTACAAGGGACACGGTTACCATTACCCCTAAAGAAGTTGGCGCAACAGCGCTAACCATTTGGGATGAGGCAGGAGAGCACCCTTACAAAATAAAAGTGCTGCCGACCGACTTAGATGTGGTCAAGAAACGCATCGACGCTATGTTAAGCGCATTGGGATTTACTGATGTAAAGACAAAAGTAGAAGAGGATGAAGGGAAAGTTTTTCTTACGGGTTTCGTAAAAAAGGCAGAGGACAGGGAGAAATTTTTCACTGCCCTGGCTGAATTAAAAAAATTCACTACCGACCTTATTTACGTAAAAGAGGAAGAGACCTCGATAGATATCAATGTAACCGTATTTGAGATAAGTAAAGGCGCCCAGGAAACCATGGGGTTTTTATATCCTACCAAGATAGCATTGACAGATGTTTCTGGGCCGATAACTGTACCCACCACTGGTTTACCGAATATTTTTTATGTTTCCAAATTTACCCGCAATGCCTTTAATTTCACTTGGGATTTCTTGGAAGGGCAAGGAAAGATACGCATACTTTCACGGCCAAGGCTTACCTGTCAGAGCGGTAAAGAAGCAGATTTACTGGTAGGCGGCCAGAAACCTACCTTTTCCTCGTCATTAGTTAGCAATGTAGGCACCTCCACTTCCATAGATTACAAGGATTTCGGGGTTAAATTAAAGATAAAACCAATAGTAACCGCCGACAAAAGGATAAAAATAGCCCTTACAGTAGAAGTAATTGATATTTCCTCAACCGCCGCTTTTCTTGGCAGCGAGGGTAATACAACAGCCCTGGCTTATCCCCTGACCATCCGTAGGGCGACCACAGAGGTTTTTCTTGATAATGGAAGTACTATGGCTATCGGAGGTCTTATTACCGACAGAAAGCAGGAAGATGTCCAAAAAGTTCCCTGGGCTTCGAATTTACCTCTTGTAGGGGCGCTCTTCAGGCATAAAGATACGATAGCGGGAGGCGGCTCAGCCGCTAAAAACAATACAGAGTTGTTTATTACGCTTACCCCCACCATTGTTCCCTCGGAAGCTGCTGCCGTAAATAAAGAGGAGAAGGCTAAAGAGGAAGTCAAAGAGGAAGCGCAGGGATCTAAAGAGAAACCCGTCGAGCCCAACGAGACTCAACCACAGATGAAAGCCAGGCCCCCTCTTAAAATGGCTGCTTTGTCTAAGCGCCCGGCAGCGCCAGAAGAAGATGTTCCTGCTCCGCTACACAATTATAAGGTCATTGTGCAAAAAAAGATTATGGATAAAGTAAAGTATCCTATACAGGCCAAAGAATCCGGCTTTCAAGGCACAGTTAAAATCAGTTTAAACCTCTCTTACAAAGGCGATTTACTGGACGCCAAAGTTAAAGAAAGCTCAGGATACCAACTCCTGGATAAAAGCGCACTTGCTGCAGCGCACAGCGTCATAGAATATCCTCCCTTCCCGCCCTCTCTAAACAAAGATAAGATCTGGATAGATATACCCGTTGATTACCAGCTAAATTAATAAATGGCTAATACCATCGTATTGTTCAGTACAAAAGGCGGCGTAGGCAAAAGCCTTATCGCTACGAACCTGGCAGTGGCGCTGGGAAAAGAGTTCGGCAGAAAAACCCTTTTGCTGGACCTGGATTTGCATGTAGTAGGCGATATAGCCAGGATGCTTGATTTGAAACCGCAAAAGACGATGGTTGACCTGATAAATCTTCTTAAGAAGCCGCCCTCGCAGGGCATTTCTTTACCGGATATTGTGTCAAAGAATCATCTGACCGGCATAGATTTCCTACCCGGAGTTTTATTGCCTCAACAGACGCCCCACCTGGCTACTGACATGATACCGCAGGTATTCGGCGTATTGGATAAAGAATATGATTTTATAATTGTTGACGCGGGCGAGACCTTCAGCGACATATTTGTTATGTCGCTTAACCAGGCCAACCTCATACTCATGGTGGTGACGCCGGATATCCATTCTGTATACCAGAATAAATGGGCGCTGGACACCTTGCAATTCCTGCAATTCCCCCTTTCCATGGTCAAGATTATCCTTAACCGGGCTGACTCCGCTTCTAGTATCAGCTGGCAGGAGATAAGCGCGGCTTTTCCCGTCGACATTATTTGCAGGGTCCCTTCCGAAGGAAAGCCGGTGCTGCATTCCATCAACCGTTCGATACCGCTCGTAATCGACAACCCGCGTGCGAAAGTAGCTCAAGCGATAAGGGTATTTGCCAGTGAGTTGGCGGGCGATGAAACATTGTTCGTGGAGCGCAGGCAGGTAGATCAGCTCCTGCTTAAAGACATTATCTTAGAGAAGCCGCATCAATTCTGGGAATCCCAGGGTTTAAGCGATATGGCGGCACCCATAGCTCTTAAAGAGGAGATTGACGAGGTAGTCCTTCTTAAACGGCGGATCCATTCCAGGCTTATCGAGGAACTGAATATAAAGAGGCTGGATTTAAAGACCTTCACTGACCGTGAAAAGACAAAAGACCTGCGGCAGCGCGCAGAAAGAATGGTGGCTAACTTCCTGGCAGAAGAGACTGGAAGTTTTATTTCTTCGCCGGACGCGCGCAGGCGGATAACCAAAGAGATACTGGATGAGGCATTAGGGCTTGGGCCGTTGGAGGATCTTCTTGAAGATCCCTCTATCACCGATATCCTGGTAAATAACAAAGACGAGATTTATGTTGAACGTAACGGTAAGATAGAACCCACCAATAAAAAGTTTATCTCTAATGAACAGGTCAGGACAATCATTGAAAGGATTATAGCGCCCATTGGCAGGCGTATTGACGAATCGGTACCCATGGTTGACGCGCGCCTGACTGATGGCTCGCGCGTAAACGCGATTATACCGCCGCTTTCTTTAACGGGCCCCACCCTTACCATAAGAAAATTCCGCAAAGAGAGGTTTACCGTAAAAGACCTTATGGAGCTAAAAACCCTTAATCAACCAATAGCAGATTTTCTTAAGGCCTGCGTTTCCTCCCGCAAGAATATAGTAGTTTCCGGCGGCACGGGTTCCGGCAAAACCACGACGCTGAACGTATTATCGGGCTTTATTCCCGAGGCCGAACGTATCGTCACCATAGAGGATGCCGCAGAGTTAAAATTGCACCAGCGGCACTGGATACGCCTGGAATCGCGCCCTCCGAACGTTGAGGGTAAAGGTTCGATTACCGCAAGGGATTTATTTCGCAACACCCTGAGGATGCGCCCTGACAGGATAATCATCGGCGAGTGCCGCGGTATAGAAACTTTGGATATGTTACAGGCAATGAATACCGGACACGATGGCTCTATGACTACAATTCACGCTAACTCTACGCAGGATGTCCTATCAAGGCTTGACTCTATGATACTTATGTCCGGCATAGAGCTTCCTATTCGCGCCATAAGGGAGATGATAGGTTCTGCCATAGATCTAATTATTCATACCGCGCGGCTTTCCGACGGCACGCGTAAAATTACTCAGATAAGCGAGATAACCGGCATGAAAGATGAAATGCATATTGAGATGCACGATATTTTTGTGTTCAAGCAGACAGGCATAGATGGCACGGGGAGCGTGTTGGGCAGCTTCATTCCCACGGGATATATACCATCTTTCCTCGAGGATATAAAAATAAGAGGGATTCCCCTTTCCGAGTCAATTTTTACAGCCGCATAAATCGTTACATCTTCGTCAATCCAAAGTAGATACCTTTTTAAAAGGCAACGATGAGAATAACCAATTCCACGAAAAATACTATTTTAGCCAAGAAGGCAGTAATCGCGGATACGCTGTTTACCAGGGCCAAAGGGTTACTAGGCAGGGCTTCCCTCGAAGAAGGGAACGCCTTAATATTAAAACCATGCAATTCCGTGCATACTTTTTTTATGCGCTTCGCGATAGACGTGCTCTTCGTAAACAATAAAAATCGTGTGATAAAAACCTTATCTAATCTCAAACCTTTCCGCTTTAGCCCCCTATGCTATAATGCTGCTTTAGCTATCGAGGTTCCTGCCGGAACTATCCAGGAAAGTAGGACTATAGCAGGCGATATCCTTACCTTTAAAGATTAACCCCAGGAATATTTTTACATTTATCCCGTTAGAGAAAACCATCGACTTTAGTCGGTGGTTATTACCTTATAAAGGTGACGGTGGTTTAATGCCACCGTAAGCGCAGACCGTTAGAGAACAGAGTTCTCTAACGGGGTTTACGTTAGATTCGTAATAATTCGCGTTATTTAGGGATTACGTAAGAGAAGCGAATCGGTTTACCTTCGCTTAATTCGATCTGGCATTCGTTAAGCCTGCGGCAGGCATATTCCAGGTCGTTAAGATAGGGGTATTCTTTAGGGACCATAAACGACGCTTTTATATAGCCGATCTTCTTTGTAAGGATCATCTGCAGATTGTAAAACCGCTCTTTCGCCGCTTCGAAATCACTATCTTCATATCCGTGTGGCAGGAAACGCCAGCGGCTGTATAGGTCTAAAGAGAGAAGGTAATTTTTAAGTGAGGTATTTATATCAGAGTCCTGAGAAACGGTGTATAATTTTTCATTGTCAGCGGCGAAGCAGCGTTCAGTATTAGCGGTGTACGTAAAACGTTCAATTTTACGGCTGTAATCCTGGAAACCCTCTTCCAGGTTTGGCCAGCGTCCCATATACAGGTTAACGAGATAATCCGGCTTAATTTGCCCGGCGTCCAGGTTTGTTAAGATAAGCAGCCGCGTTTTCTCGGCAAGGGTAGTTTTTAAGGCAAAGCCACGCAAGATTACGGAGGTCTGCATAGTAGGCCCAAAGAGTTCTATCTCTACATCCGCAAGATAAATTTCTTTTTCCAGGCTCTCAAAATGGAAAGATTTAAACTCGCCCAATTTTATTACCCTTCGGTATTCCACAAACTGCCATGGCCACATCCCGAAAATAAAGAAGCGCTTTGTGGCGTGTTCCGGTATCGGTACGGTCTTTAACTCCCCAAACTTGTTATTAAGCAGGATAATCTTAGAAATCTGTTTCTGTGGGTTTTCTTGGCTGTAGAGAAAAGTAAAAAATTCCTTTGGGGGGACATCGTAACCCGGGGCAGTAAAGAACAACAGGGGCTCTCCTTTAAGGAAGCAACTATCCACATAAGATGAAATATGCTGCAGGGGAGAAGAAAAATCATAAGGAAGGTATTGGGTCGACCATATGGTATGCAATTGTCCATCCAGATAAATGGTGCTACGGTCGGAAAAGTTTACCTGTATACAGCGCACGTCCTTTACGGCTTCTGAAAGCATAAGGTTAATCTCGGAAGAGAGTGTTTTGTCAGATTTGAGTATTTCGGCATACTTATCCAGATTTTCCCAGGGTATTTTTTTGTCAATGAGTGCCCAGAAAGAACGCGGTTCTTCTCCACTATTGCGTTCCCGGCTGAATAGCGACTGATAGATAAGGCCTTCAGTCCTATTTAGCAGGCTTTCTTCCTTTAAGGTTAACCTTAAGCCCAGCCGCCAGACAACCGCCTGCCTGATAAGCCGGCTTAAGCCCAGAAGATAATCCGCTGCTTTAAGGATCATTAGCCCATTACAGGGCAATTCCGGTATTTCCTCTATCTCTTCTTCGGGTAGCCAGTCTATTTCAACTTTCGGGATGGTTGTTTCTTTTTCCTTGGCGGGTTCTTTGGCAACTACTATTTCTTCAGGTTTAGGTACGGGGGCTGCCGCAGGAATTATTTTTTCAGGAGTTCCTTTATCTGGTAGGGGCTGTTCTTCTATGGGCTTCTGTGGTTCTTTGCCCACAATCCTTTCTTCTGGCGCAGCAGTAGGAGGCGTTTTTACTATCTCCTCTGGTTTAGGTTGAGGAGGAATCTCTTGGGGTGGTTTTAATTCTTTTTTCTCGGTTGAAGCAAGAGGAGGGGTTTCGCTGACCGGTTGGATGATTGGTTTTTCTGGAATGGGTTCAGGCAGGGGAGGTTTAACTTCTTCTGGTTTTTTTTCAGGGGCAGTTGTTGCCGCAGGAGCCTTCTCAAGTAGCTTACTGAGATTCTCTTCTATTTGAGGCATAGCCTGGATTAGCCTGGATTTACGCTTTCTCTTTGATCTCCTACCTACCGGCATGCTAAGGCCGGCTGCCTTTATAATGGAGTTTATACTGGATTTGGAGACCTTAACCTGGAACCTTTCTTCCGCTATTCTAGATATACTCCGGCAGCTTAGGTGTGGCTGCAACCGTTTTTGTTCTAAAATAAAATCAGCGATTTCCTTCTTTAGCTTGTATATTACACCCATAACATACCCTTCTAAGCTCCATCTCCCGCTTGGGATACTAAGCCAGATTGCCTACCCAATAGGTAAGCTCATTTGCCCCATCAATATATCAGTTTGGACATTGTGAGTATAACATCTTCTACTTCCCTTGTCAAGTAGATTTATTTTGGACATTGTTTCTGAATTCAAAATGTCCAGACTATTCTTATTGCCAAGAATCTTTTGTTGAATTCCAACTATCTATACCAATCTCCCGGAAAGCCCTGGGATAACAGATAGCTTAGCAGAATATTGATAAGAGCTGTCTAATATCCTGTCTACATAGCAGGCTACCGCACTATATGGTGTTTTAAACAGATTAAGAGCTAATTGCGTACGAATACTCCCGCTTGATTTCGTAAAATATAGGCTATATTCAAGAGAAAAGAGAGGTTTTGCGATCTATAAGGAAACGCTTTCCTCTTTACCCTATATATGCTTGACTTTCGCGTTTTTAAATGATATATTTTATTAGAATTAAAGTATATAGGGCGGCAAAGAAGAGTCGGCCTCTTTTCTGGAGGAAAAGGGGCAGAAGCCACGGGATGCTGCTCGCTGACTGTTTTCATCATCATAATTATTTAAGGCAATAAGCGAGTACGTATAACCGGGTTATCAAAAGCCGTCGGGAATTTGATAATTCGGTTTTTATTTGGGGGGATAAGAATGCATTTGATAAAGTATTTAAAATTTATTAGTAGACAAAAAGCACAAACTACGTTAGAATATTTTATAATACTGGCGGTAATGGCCGCGTTGACGTTTGGTTTTTTGGCGGGCATATTACCGACGATAAAGAGTGGCCTTATCGGTTCCAACAGCACAACGGAAACGAATAACAGCTTTTTTGGCCAGGCGATAAGAGCGATGGGGTTATAAATGAGATTGGCTAAGGCGCAGAGCATATTGGAATACGCGATGATAGTGGCAGTGGTGGCGGCGGCACTGGCAGCGATGAGCACATATATTCAGCGCTCTATACAAGCGAATCTAAAGAACCTTGAGGATCAGGTGAATCAAAAACAGATTTAACCTATGAAAGGAGGTGGCAGAATGTTTAAAGGAAGGCAAAAGGGGCAGAGTACGCTGGAATACATCATTGTTTTTGCAGCAATCGTTGTGGCTGTATTACTCATAGCATATAACACGTTAAAACCAGCGGTAATAGGTGTAATGAATGCTTCTGCGACAAAGATAACCAATGCTTCAGCTACCTTTAAGTAACAGTAAAAATGTAAGGAGGTGAGAAAAAATGTTACGTTTATTAAGAAGCAAAAAAGCACAAAATACCATGGAGTACGCGCTCTTAATCGCAGTGGTAATAGGCGCTTTTACTGCCATGCAGTTGTATATGAGAAGGTCTGTTAACGTGCGCGTAAAGCAAGGTATGGATAATGCTGTCGACGCAATTAAGTCGCAAGTGAATCTTACAGAGTTGACTAATGCCACAGTTTTGTTTCCTAATAATGCCGCGCATCAGTATGAGCCCTATTATTATAGGGAAGGCAGTTCAAATATGTCTACGGCTTCCAGCGAAGGTACAGAAAGAGCAACTATGACAGGAACCGATAACGGAACAGCAGGCGGCATCAGAGAGGTGGCTAACGCCACTACGCAGCGCTACGGAAACCAGAGCCTCTCCGGGTTTAATGCAAGTTTATATAACTGGACCTATGATTAATTTTTGAGGAGGTGAAAAAAAGATGTTACGCAAAAAAAGAGGACAGAGTACCCTAGAATACGCACTTATCATAGCGATGGTAATCGCCGCACTTCTTGTCCTGCAGAATTATATGAGGCGAGGTGTAGCCGGCAGGTTAAAGGCCTCTACCGATGAAATAGGCAGACAGTTTGACACCACGGGAAATTTTACAACGGCCTATCAGCTGCAGAGTAACGGTCTCACAACTACTACAGAGGAAAGGGCGCCGGGAGGTATTATAAACACATCCATTGCTAACAATTCCGAAACTATTACCCGTGCAGAGTACGAAACCTGGGGTAATCAGACAGCAGTGCAGCACTATCCGTAAGGAGAATTACATATATTCTCGGGTTAAGAGAATGGAGGTTCCGGAAAGAGAAAAAGTGTCTTATAGTGCAGATATACGTGAAGACCTGCCTGTCTACCGAAGGCAAAACTTGTTGGTATGGCAGGCAGGGGGCGAGAATCTGCCTTTAAGAAAAGGATTTTCCATAGGGCAAGATAAAGGTTGAGCAGTGAGGAGAAAAAAAACAGGCCAGAGCTTGACAGAGATAGCTCTACTGGTGGCTACGATTGCAGCCGCGCTTACAGGGATGTCTTTATATCTGCAACGCAGCCTCCAACAGCGTTATCGCCAGGGCGCTGGTTTTGTATTTTATAGCATAATAGGGTGCGTCAGCGACCCGGCGAATCTGAGCAAACAGTATGAGCCCTATTATCATGAATCTAGCATACAAGAAGAGCATAGGGCTAATGAAACAAGCGGCTGGCCTAATCGCACCCGCAATGCCACTATAAACCAGACGGGGTGGGATTATACCTCTGTAAATGTTACAAATTACTAAGGCAGGAAAAGGTAGTGAGGTAAATTATGAATTCCAGGGCCCAGAGCATATTAGAGTATGTGGTAATAATAGGCGTGGTATCTGCCGCCCTGGCGACAATGCAACTTTATTTGAAGCGCTCGGTGCAGTCAGTGGTGAAAGTAACCGCTGATGTAATGGGCAGTCAGGGAAAAGGAATCATTGGAGGCGAGTTGGATCCCCGTTACGAGCGTAAGTCCATAGACATAGCCAATATAAGTACCGAGACATCAGGATTTAACAGCTCCACTATCTCCCAGGGAGGAAATACTTCCTATGCAACAAATACTGCGCAAAAGAAGAGTGGGGTTCTCCAATATGAGATTTGGAAAGATAAGCAATAATACTGCTCAAAGCAGCCTTGAGTATGCGGTAGTAATTGCCTCTATCATAGCGGCATTACTGGCAATGCAGGTCTACATAAGAAGGAGTTTTATGGGGCATTTTAGGGGCGCTGCCGATGAATTAGGGCAACAGTATGACCCTAAAAATACCTCCGGAACACATAATTATTCTTACTGGGCAGAAAGCGTAACCGGTATGTATACTTTAAACGAAACAGACTTAGGGTATAACTTGACTACCGGCCTGAATTGCAGCGAAGGTGGAACATATTGCAGTCCGGACGTTTTTGGCACAGAGTCATTTACAGTTCTCAATAATTCATCGCAAACAGAGGAATTGAACGAAAAATTTACTCCTTAGCAGGCAGGAGAGGAAGTTGTAAAATTGGGAAAGAAAAAGGGCCAGGCATTATTGGAGCTTGCTTTATTTGGCGCCTTTCTCCTTATGATTTTAGGGGTAATGGTGAACTACGGGTTGAGGTATTACTTTCAGATGAAGGTGAAGACCGAGGCATTCCGTAACACCTTAGCCGGAGCAGCAAGCGATACCCAGGCTAATAAGCCTTCTGCGGTAAGTAGTATGTACATACGCGACAAATACATACCCGAGGCATCAGCTCCTTTTGGCTATACCATGCCGATATCAGCTTCTGCTTCAGGTGTTAACCGTAATCCAGACATGCGCATAGGGCCTGATAATGACGCTGAATTGCCTATGATACAGATATACATGGACAATAACGCGCCTATGAATTTTAGCAGCGGCAGATTTATTGCCGCAAATTATACTACAACTGACCAATTAGATAAATACCGCGAGATTTATGGAGATGCATTAGGGTGCAGTAAGTGGAATAGCGCTATCGGCGCATGTAACACTACGGCATGGGTACCTATTTATGACAGTGAAGGCAAAATAAGCGACTCTCTTCGTAAATGCTGCGGCACCAATTCAACCTCCTGCAAAACCGGGGGCGCTCCTGCGGCATGCCCCGGTAATTATACCTTACAGCAAATAAAATACGTTGATTCTGTGGATGGGCAATTGATGGATTATGGCTCTGCGGTGCGGCAGTGTAGGCAGTTAGTAGATAGCTATGTGTGCACCTTTGAGTGTATGAAAGGAAGCACAGGCGTAAAGTTTGCGAATGTCACCAAGTGCAGCAATATCTGCAACCAGACTATCAATATCCCCTGGTATTGCGGCGCCTATAACGAAACCAATACTACTCTCCACACGTATAATTTTACTAATCTCAATAGTATATTTGGGGACGTTGCCAGGAAGACAGGGGGCACTTTAGGGGTGCAGCCGTCTTACGATAAGACAAGCCACGGGGCCAGCTTTGTAGAATTAAATGCGGACTCCGCTTACCTGCAGGCCCAGGATGTGCTCTGTTTCTCGGATAAGACAAGAAGATGGGTGGTTTATCGGCCGGTTAATGCTACGGGAAACCAGACTAATACGGCAATGGTTGAGACTAATGTTAGTTCGGCAATTACGATTCATGAAAAAACCGAGTGGTAGAAAAAGCCAGGTTTCCCTGGAGATGGCTGTAGCTTTTTTCTTAACCATCTTGCTTGTTGCGGGTATATTGAGGGTTTTTATCTGGGTAAACGCCCGTATGGTAATGTTGCAGCAGGATTACAACAATACCAGGGGCCTTGCAGGCGCTTCAGGCAATAACAGCACTGCAGTGCCGGTAAACGAAGGGAATTTTCCACAACTGGATATATTAGGAAGCAACGCATTATATAAAAAGCAATAAGGGGCAGCCCATGTTAAATTCCTTTAAAAAGACGATCTCACTTAACAATCTTGACTCAGGATGCGTATCAGGCCAAATCGCCACTCTCCTTATTTTTATGATGGTTATCGTGCTGGTGATGGTTCTTGTGACTGTAAACTTAGGGGAAGTAGCGAATTTCGCGCTAGACCTTTCCAATGGCGCAGATTCAGCTGTATTAGCCATTACCAATAACTTAGCCACCTATTCTACGCTTCTTTGGGAGGCAATGGGCAAGTCATATAAGGAATGCACCTGGACCCTTGGCTGGCTCGACGCTATTATTATGATTGTGTGCATAGCTATTGGAGGGCCTTTCCTCGGAGGGTTAATCGGTGCTTGCATAGTAGCGGCAGTAAATGGCATTGCTTATGGAAGTTGGGATGCAGCGGTAAGCGGGTTTTTAGATGGGCTTACATTTGCCGCCGCCTGCATTGGAGGAGGCGTTGCCGGAGTAGGAGTCGGCAATGCGATCGGCGTAGCCGGATTAGGGCAAGTAGGCATGATTGCGGGTATGGTCAGCATGACTACTAACTGGGTTATGAGAGACCAGATTAAAGTTGAAGGGATAAGGGAGGCAGCCAAGCAGTTAAACGGCTTGTCACAGGAAGACATGATGACGCAGACAGCGGTTTATACGGCTTTTATCAGCACTATTAATGACCCCAATACGATTCAGGATTATTTTGATTCTGATTCCAACGGAGATAACCAGGAGAAAATACCTTATTTTCAGTTCTGGTGGGATAGAAGGACAGACCATCTTAAGAAGAAATACAACACGCCAGCCATTACACAGTATATAGAAGATTTCAAAAATAACGCAGTTATCCCGCTTATAACCTATCTTGATGCGGCAACTTCCAGCGGCGGGCTATTTGCCCGGCAGGAGATTGAAGGTAGCAATGCTGCAGGTACTGACGGGCCGTTGGTGGCTCTGTTGCGCGCAACCCAGAAGTCATCCAGTGAGCAGTATATTACTTTTTGGTATCGTGGGCCCAATAAAACAAATTATGACTGCTGGGCAAAGCCATGCGCTACGTGTAGTACTGACTGCGGTGCGGCCGACCCACTAGAT